>Ga0131853_10004094_pt1 | contig 26169 bp, 26 predicted proteins | sample TergutLab28metaG_FD_92764 | JGI IMG/M metagenome (GOLD analysis project Ga0131853, IMG submission 92764) | Labiotermes labralis P1 segment gut microbial communities from Petit-Saut dam, French Guiana - Lab288 P1 (version 2) (version 2) | ecosystem: Host-associated > Arthropoda: Insects >... | reverse complement strand
TTGGCAGAGCAGCTGACTTGTAATCAGCAGGTTAACGGTTCGAGTCCGTTCATCGGCTTTTTTTACGGAGGGGTTCCCGAGTGGCCAAAGGGGGCAGACTGTAAATCTGTTATCGACGATTTCGAAGGTTCAAATCCTTCTCCCTCCATTACGAATTAACAGAGAATAGAAAGAGAGCACGTATAGACCGGCTCTCTTTTTTGTTTACTTCTTACTTAGCTGCCGCTTATGACCTCGTTGCGGGTGATAATCCATCTGCCGTTGCTGTCCTGTTCGGCATAGACTTTGTATGTCAGGAGGTGATTGCTAAGGGGGTCAAGCGGGCCGGATTGCCACATTTCACGGACTATGGCGTATAACCGGTTATTGTGAACAGTACCGGCAAGGACTTGGGCGTTGAACATCGCTTCGCCGGAGGCAGAGGCATCTTGTGTATAGATACGCTGGAAGTCAGCGGGGTTAACGAAGACGCGCTCATCGAAGCTTCCAAGCTGGGTGCGGCTTATTTCACCTGACTTGTATCTAAGTCGATCCACAAATTGCTCGATGATATCCGTAAAGAATATTTCGTTGAAAAGATTTGGTGATGTTGAGAGGCGGGACATTTCAAGGCTGTTAACATCAGGTTCGCGCACGAGCTCTACGGATTCTATCAACAGCGATATATTAGAAAGTGGAGATCCTGTTACGCTTGCGCCAAAGTCTGATAGATCGAAGAGCACATCGGAGCCCTGTCTTCCGTGAAGCGCCCGGCCTGGGACACGAGCCTGCCCCAGGGGCGTGTCTACTAGAATGTATGCGGTCATTATGGTTTCGACGCGGTTAAAGTAAGGGTCTATTCTCTCGCGGCGGAAAAATGCGTTCATCGCAGCGAATTCGCTACGGAAGTCGTAGCGATAGGATTCCATGAATTCCAGCAGATCTTCGGCTTCATAGGGCAGCGGAATCATTTGATTCTGGGTATTAAATACGAGCACGAAGAGATTGTCTCTGATGCTATGAGCCATGCCTTCGATAAATATACTGTGACGATAGTCAAGAGGAATTAGGGTTGGAGGTTCGACGCGGCTTAGTAATGGTGCGACGGGCATCTCTATGTTTAGCGGATACTGACGATTTAAGCCGTTGAAGGTAAGTTCTATCGGCTGGAGCAAGCTTCGCAAAGGCTGTGTGTTAACAGTACCAAGTATCACCCTGCCGTAGTTAAAGGACGTAGTTTCTTCGGAGATGGTACGTACGGCGCTTACACCCTCGCGGAGACTTAGGCTGGGGCTAAAACCATATGTCGCATAAGGGTCGAGGTATGGAACGTCGTTTACAATGGAGTATGATATAAATGTTGACGCCGGCGAGAATGTACTGTCATCAAGAAAAACGCTGAAAGGTGCGTACTCAAAGTTTAGGTGTATACGGTTGCCAGCATGCAGCGCCAAAGGATGCACAAGGTTTTGAGAGAAACGAAAATCAACGCTGGTCTGTTCTCCGGTAGTGGTGTCCGCGGCAATCAGAGTAAAGTCACGTATACCACTGGTAAGAGCCTGCATATGCAGTGAATTGCTTGGAACATCCAGAACGATGGTTCGGAGGTCTACGTATCTCAGGATGCCGTTGTCTTCTCGAATGAAAAAGTTAAGATAGGACTGGTCGATGGGGTTCGAGAAGTTAAAGACGCTTTTTTCCGAATCAAACGTGGCTGAAATAATCTCGAACTCGATGTCTCCAAGCTGGATTACCCTGTTGTCGATGAATATCTGGTGCGCGCTGTTGGCGGAGCCATGGGACTGAACCAGGTATATGCCGCCGTCGCGCTCAAAGCTACGCCGCCTGGATTCCGCGCCGAATAATAGAGTATACCCGAAGATGCTGGTTGTTGTAAGCATTATAACGATAACGCCCAGGGCGGCGTACATGTATTTTGAGGGTAAGCCAAGCAGAAGATTGACGATCAGGGGTAGTTTGCGCTTGGATTCTTTTAGTGCGTCCAAGGCGGACATATCTACGGGCGCGGCGTTTTTACCGTCGTAAATGGCGGCAGGCCGGTCGACAGACAGTGCCTCTTCGCCGAGGCTCAGGGACTTTTCGTCGAATTCGGTTGCGGCTTCCCTGGAAAGCGCCTCGTTTATAAGTAAGTCAAGCGGATTGTCTGAGTCAGCGGCGGCCATAGCCATACTGGCGGCCGGACTTGAGAAGAATTGGGCGGCTATGTCGTCTGGAATGCTCGTTTCCGTCTGGAATTCCGGGTCATCGAAATCGCCGGAGCCGGTTAGTTCTTCCAGGTTGAGATCTAAACCCTCTAAGCCCTCCGCGCCGTCCAGGTTGAGCTCGGATAACTGACTGCTAAGTTCTTCCAGATCGATGTTAAATTCATCTTTTTCGGCTGGGTTGTTCTGATTGAATTCATCCAACTGACTGCTGAGTGCGTTCAAGTCAAGGTTAAATTCGTCGCCGTCTATATCGTCTAAATTTAAGTCGTCCAGGTTTATTTCGTCTAAGTTAATATTGTCAAGGTCGATATCGTCCAGGTTTATGCCTCCAAGATTCGGAGCGTCTGAGCTTGCCTCTTTTTTCTTGTCTTCATCCACTAACCGGCACCTGCCTCTCTGTCGATGTTTGTATTATAATATAACACAAAGGCGCGAAAAATTCAACTAATTATGAAAATGAGAATTTACCAAGGCGGCGCGCAGGCATCAGAAGCCACGATGAAAGCCCCACAAACACGCATGACAGACCTATGTTTATCCAAATGTTTACAAGCCAGAGAGGGAGTTGTGTCGTCAGCCGCACGTCCTGGAAGTTGAACAGGAATTGAGTCAGGAAGGAGTCGAGACTGACTGTGCCCGACTGTGCATCCTGAAGCGACAGGAAGCCAACCACGGGGTTGAGCGCCAAAAGCCAGGTAAAGAGCTCCCGCCATTGCAGGGAGAGTATAAACGGTACGAATATGCCGCCAAGCTGCATGTTATTGAAGTGCGTGGTATGAAGCACGTTGAAGATAGAGCCGACGACCGCCGCCGTGATCGTGGTCAGCAGCAGCATCACAAAGTAGCTGAACACATATGCGACCATGGCGCGCTTGAACACAATCGAACACAGTATTGAGACGCTACCGGCCATTGTCGCGGTTACGAGCATGAACAGCGTTTGTTCCAGGAGTTTGGCCGGCGAGACCGCGCCGAAGTATACGAACGCTCCGAACACCGGAACGCTGGCCACGATCATGAGCAGCACCAGCATTAATGAGCTAAGCAGCTTGCCCACTACTATTGTAAAGGTCGACATCTTTGTGACAAGCATCAGGTCGAGGGTCTGGCGTTCTCGTTCGCCGTTTATCTGGCCTGCGGTAATGGCCGGAACAAGCAGTATTATAAGCGCGAGCTGTATGCCTGAGAGCAGGTTATAGATGGTAATGGTAATTTGCGGATGGAAGCCTTCTATGAAGTCGAGACGAATTGATGCGTACAGCATAAAAGCCGCCATCGCCAGCAGGAAGAGGACATACGCGCCGACTGCCATGAATGTGCGCCTGTTTCTAAGGGCGGTTATCAATTCGCGTCGGAATACGGGGTTAAGCATTTTCATGTTGAGCGGCTCCTTCTAAGATACTGATATGGTTTCGGTTTCGGCGGCGTGTTCCGGGTTTGTCAACTGCATGTAGACGTCCTCGAGGCTGCCCTGTTTTTCAGATACGGCGACGAGGCCGATGTCGTTGTTTACGATGTCCTTCACAAGGGCGGCCAAGGCGGAATCGTCCCCCGCGAATGGAAACTCTACGCCGCCCATGGACTGAGTGATGTCTCCGGCTTCCAGTTTGGTGCGGAGGAAGTCCGTGAGCTTTTCGACGCCGTCCAGCGGCCTTATCTGAATAACGCGGGCGCTATGGAGATTCCTTAGAATGTCGTCAACCGTGCCGGTAGCAATCATCTTGCCGTGGGATATTATACCAATGTCCGTACACATTTCAGAAAGCTCGGGCAGTATGTGCGACGAGACGATTATAGTCTTGCCCAGGCTGCGAAGCTGGCGGAGCACGGCCTTCATCTCTACGCGGGAGCGCGGGTCAAGGCCGGAGGCGGGTTCGTCCAGCACAAGTATCTCGGGGTCGTGTATAAGGCTGCGGGCCAGGCACAGGCGCTGCTTCATGCCGCGCGAGAGCAAGTCGACGTATTCGTCGCGCTTGTCGGTCAGGTTGACCAGGTCTAACAGGCGGTCGATGACAGCGCGGCGGCCGGAGTATGGGATGTAGTACGTCCCGGCGTAAAAGTCCATGTATTCGCTGACCTTGAGGTCGTCGTACACGCCGAAGAAATCGGGCATGTAGCCGATTTTTTCGGCCAGCGCGTGGCGAGATTGAACTTGATTTGCGCCGCCGACGCGTACCTCTCCCGATGTGGCAGCAAGCAGGCCGGTAATGATCTTCATGGCGGTGGTTTTGCCCGCGCCGTTTGGCCCTACAAAACCGAAGATGCTCTCGGACGCGATATGCAGATTTATGCCGTCTAGCGCGGTGACCTTACCATATTTTTTCACAAGGTTGACAAGTTCTAGCATTAGTTGCCTCCCACTATGCGGATTCTGGGCGCGCTGATCCAGTTAAAGGGCTGAAATTCGGCGCGCAGGCGCAGTTCACCGTTATAGATGTAGTCGCCTATGTCGTCGTTGTATTCGGGGCGGATGTTCTCCCATTCGCCGGTGTAGTGATTGTAGATAAATTTGTACATGCCGGCAGCGTGCATGGGGGACTCCCATGATACCTGAAGGATGTCGATCCGCGCGTCAAAATTGTAGATGAAGTTAATGAAGCCTGAGTCCTGTACGTGGAACTCGTTGGAGAAATCGTGGTGGTCGAAGTTTACATTGGACTCTATAGCGGTAAAGCCTATGATGCCCATGGGCAAGTCGAAGCTTGAACTTGATCCGAGTCCGGCGGGAAGACCCGCGACGACAAAGTTGGTGTGAATGGACTTGGCCGGCGTACCGCCTACGTTGATCCCCATACCGGTGACGTCGTCGAAGTTGTAGGCCATTACGCGGACGATTATGGGCGCAATCGCTTCGCGGCGGGTTATGGGGCGGGCTGACGGCTCGTAACCCGGATATTCGTCATATGGGTATTCGACGGCAGGCGGCGTTACCGCTGAGGCGGGTGAGGGTACGGCGACGGCTCTGCCGGGGGCGACGACAACGCCGCGTTTCCCGGAAGTACTAAACATTGCGTTTCCAAGGCCACCCATTATCATGGTGCTTAGTACTTCACGCCTGAACTGGAGGTTGCGGCCTTCTTCCGGTGAGAGCCCGTGGCCAAGGCCGTGGAATGGGAACGCGTCGTCCAAAATATTCCAGGGGGAGAAGTGAGGCGGGGCGGATCCAAGATACTTTCGAAAATCAAGCGTATCGCCGTTTGCCAGGAAGTCGTGGCGCTCGGTGGCGGAACCGATGGTTACTATAACGTCATGAAGGTCCAGGCCGGTATTGTTGCGCAGGCGTCCGACCAGTACGTTTTCATCGAAATGGAATTCGCCGTCCAGCGCGCCCTCAAGCTCCACTTCCGTGTTCTGCGAGAAGTGGTTGCCGTTCCAACTGGCGCGGTTGAAGTATGTGATGCGCGGATAGCCGTCAATAGGTATCTCAGCCTCGTTGCGCTCGGTTATTCTGACGGGGTGGTTATGGGGCGGCACAGGCATAGCCGGCATGAAACTGGATAATAGATTGCCCCTTGGCATAATGTGCCAGGGGGGTATGGACTCGAAGCGGATCGCAGCGTCGTTTGCCAACGTTACCACGATGTCGCCGCTTGCCGGAGTGTGTACCCCCGTAAACGACTCGGCCGCGGCTAGGCCGGTTCCGTTTTCGAGCACAAGCCGCATGACGGTATTGGTGATGGGCGCCTGATAGCTCGAGCCAAGACCGATGACGGCTATGACGGCGGTCACGCCAAGAGCTGCCGCCGGGATTACGTAGATGGCGGCTTCGCGTTTGTCGCGCTTTTTGAGAACGATGTAGAGCACAGAGCCAAGAATCAGCGCGTATAGCCCCACTATCGCTAGAATAACGGTAAGCTGGGTGTCGTTAAACGACGGCAGGTTGTTGGTGAGCCGGATCATTTCGTGGAACGTCAATCCGCGCTGGGGGGAGCCCGGCGTAATCGCAGTTCTGTATATCTCCGAAAGGAAGTCTATACCGCCCTCGAATGTTGTAAACGGCTCGCCGGTAAGGGAGAACATATGCACAAAGACCGTGCCGGAGCCAAAAGGGAATATATGTGTCAGTTCGCGCGCTTCGCCGAGGGACTCCGGTTGGGGAACATAGGCGAGTTGGCCTTCGTTGGGGAGAGATACTGAGAACTCGCCCCTGAAATCAAGGTCGGTTTGCGACGGCGTTATATCGAGTCCGTAGCCTGTGCTCCCGCTGACGACAAGAGCGCCTCCCTCGTATACCCATTTGTACAGCGCGTCGAGCTGAGCTTCGCTTAACCGCTCGACAACATTGACTGCGTCTAACACTATCATGTTGAAATTGTTCATAGTTTGGAGACTGGACGGGAATGTTGATTCGTCAAGGAAGATCAGGCGCTCGTTAAGTATCGGAAAATGGCCGAAGCCTCTGTCGTCCAACTGCAGCCAGCGCAGGCGGCTGGCGCCCTGAGTGCTGTGATAGCCGGTAAATATAGCCGCCATAGCGGTATGCGTATCAACAGACGAGGCAAACATCGTGCGCGACGATACAATCCGTCCGGCAGAGTCCGCAAGCACGGCGCGGTGTGTCCGCCGGAAAGCGGAAAGCGGGATGACCAGCTCTACGTCCTGCGTAGAGCCGGCCGGAAGGAATACCTCGCTTGAGTAGCTGACGAAGTTGCGCTCGGACTGGACTTGAGCAACGTCCACCATAATGCGCAGCGTTCCCTCGAACGCGGCCTCTCCGCTGTTTGCGAGGCTCACGCGAAACGGCGTGTAGCCTCCCATCCGGTACATCCGGTTATAACCTATCTGGCCGTCGGTGATTGCGGCGTCGGCCAGAGGCGAGGCAAACAGCGGTGAAAGCATCCCCAGCACCATTACCAGGGCGATCATGATTGCTAACGCCGCCGCTGCTATGCGCCTGTAGTCAGGTTTGGGTTTTCTGGACTTCATGGGTGTACCCCTCTCGTTCTTAATAACATATATTCTACCAATACGCGGCTTTTGTGTCAAGCAAACGAGGCGTCTAAAAACTGTTCGTCGAACTCTGCCTAAGAACCTGCTTACTATCTTTTCCCATCATCTTTGCGGCTGATTTTCCGCCTTTCGTCGTCGGTTCCTAGAATGGCGAAAAATCAACTCGCAAATCAGACAGGAAAAAGATAGTAAGCAGATTCTAAAAAATTTTGTACAGGCCGCGAAAATTTAATTGATAATGTGCTTGACGCGTATTATAATAGAGTATGCGGTACAGCAAAATTTCAAGAACGCTGACTTGCTTACCTAAATGAGGAGATGAAATATGAATAGACCCAGATCGAGGATAATCCGATTCTTTTTCCCCGCAGTCATCGTTGTGTCGGTCGTTTTCCTGATAAATTTTTATTTACGTTCGGAAGACGGTGTCGAGATTGGGTTTCTGGGAGGGGACTATTCAGCTTTTATCGGCACGACTATCTTTTTCCTGGCGTTCGTTGGGCTGTTGCAGTTTATGATGCGCCGCGGAAGCCGCGGGCGTTACGACAAGATGAACGCGTACCTGGAGGCGGAGCGCCAGGCTAATCTTTCGCGCAAACGCGACATTGACGACTCGATGATTATCAAGTCCAACTTCCCGCAAAGCGCGTGTATTAACGCGGACAGCGAGGATTCGCAGCTTCTGCAAAAGCAGGAAAAGGCGCACGCGGCGTCTCAGGCCGTGATGATGAAAACCAACCTCTCGAACATCGAAATAAAACACGCGTTCGGCCCCCAGAACATCGACCGTATCGCGCAGTGCGAGGCGAATTTCAACAGATATGTGCAGGCTCTTCAAGAGTGGGCCGACGAGCTGCTGCGCCGCGAACAGAAGGATGAGGCGCGCGCTGTTCTGGAGGAAGCCGTGAACGTGGGCGCGGATACCACGAAAGTATTCATGACGCTGGCCGGCCTGTACCGCGAGAACCGGAGGAGGGCGGAGCTTGAAGCGTTGCTGCAAAAGGCTCAGTCCCCCGCATTCCGTGTACATGACGAAATAACAAAATCAAAGATTCAGGCGCACATATCCGATGCATTGACAGCGTTAAGGTTATAATTGACCGGCTTGGAGGAAGATTTATTGAACATCGGAATTTTCACCGACACCTACTGCCCGCAGATAAATGGAGTCGCTACTTCCGTTAATACGCTAAAGAACGAACTTGAGTCGCGCGGTCACAAGGTATTTATATTCACAGCCAAGGATCCCGCGGTGAATGAAAAAGAGCGGAATGTGTTCCGCTTGCCGAGTATGCCCTTCGTGTTCTCGCCGGCATACCGCGCAACCTACATGTACCCTCCGCGCCTGCTGATAAATATGCGCAGGCTTGGCCTGGACGTGATACACACCCATACTGAGTTCAGCGTGGGATGGCTTGGAAAGATCGTGTCGGAATATCTTCGCAAGCCGCACGTCCATACCTACCATACTATGTACGAGGACTACGTTCACTATGTAGCCAACGGCCGCTTAATAACCCGCAAGATGGCCGGAAGGTTCTCCAGGTTGTTTTGCAACCGCGCTCAGATCGTCGTGGCTCCGGCTCCCAGTACCCGCGAGAGCCTTCTGAGCTATGGCGTTAAGCGGGATGTCGAGGTCGTGCCTACGGGGATCAACTTCGGCCCCTTCGCAAAATCCGGTTTTGCACCGGAGGAAATTCGTGCATTAAGGGAGAGTCTGGGAATAAGCGATGGCTGCCCCGTAATCATAAATGTAGGCCGTGTCGCCAAGGAAAAAAGCGTGGACGTTCTGATAGGCGCAATGCCAGGTCTGCTCAGGCGCATACCCGAAGCCAAGCTGGTGATGGTGGGCAATGGCCCTATCATCGGTGAGATGACCTCGCTGGCCGCAAGCCTTGGTGTCGGCAAGTCGGTGATATTTACGGGCGGCAAACCGCTGGCCGAGATAGGCAGTTACTACCAGGTCGGCGATGTGTTCGCCACGGCTTCGACATCGGAAACACAGGGACTGACGTACTACGAGGCCATGGCTTCCAGCGTGCCGGTCGTAGCCAAGCGCGACACAAGCATCGCAAATACCCTGATCGACGGTTATAACAGCTACATTTTCGATGACGACGCGCAGTTGGCCGACGTGTTGTACACTGCGCTGACAGACAAAGCCAAGGCTTCGACTCTGATCCGAAACGCCCACGAAACATTGAAGCCTTTGAGTTCCAAGAGGTATGGCGAAACAATGGAGAAGCTCTACGAAAGCGTAATAGAGCGGTACGGCGTCAAGGGGTTCGGCAAGGCCATTACCGCGAATGTCAGGAAGATCGCGTCGAAGCTACGGGAGAATACGGGACAGTGATGGGTTTACAAGCGACAAAGGGTGATGGGGCCGGGTATTCTCCGCTTACGCTGGCATATATCGGAGACGCGGTGTTCGAGTTGCTGGTGCGTTCGCATGTGCTTGCCAGAGACGGTAACTCGCAGGCCGCCAAGCTTCACAAAAAGTCGGCGGCTCTTGTGTGCGCCAAGGCGCAAAGCGACGCCTACTTCAAGATATACGACCGCCTGAATGACGACGAACTGCAGGTGTTGAAACGGGGTCGGAACGCGCGTTCATACTCGACGGCAAAGAACGCTTCCATATCGGACTATCGGCACGCCACCGGGCTCGAGGCGCTGTTCGGATACCTCTACCTGACCGGAAAGACCGAGCGGATTGAGGAGCTGTTTAGCATAATTATTTGCGATAGTGGTTAGATTTGATTTTATCGCAATTCCACTTGACACTAAGCTTCATTGTTCGCCGGAAATCGCATTGAACCATTGCGATTCCGGCTCCAATTCAGCAAGTGTCGAAGGGAAGTGCTATATTGAGATAAATGCTGGTCGATAATTTATTGATTATTATTTTGTTAGGGGAAGATTATGGCGTTTACAAAGATACACGGTAAGGGAAGGGCACAAAGGCCGGGTTCACGAGATATGCGCGGCAAATCTCATGAGCCGGGCAAGAGCGTACGTGCCGCAAAGCCGGGACGAGGCAAGTCGGCGGCATTTGAGAAGTTTGGCAGAGCGGACAAGGTTAAACAGATCAAGCGGCCCGACGCCGGGAAACCTGATAAAGCGGACGCCGGGGCCGATGAGAATTACTGCTTGATAGGGCGCAACGCCGTGCTCGAGGCGATCAATCACGGCAAGCCTGTGGACAAGGTGCTGCTTCGCAAGGACGGCGTGGAAGGCAGCCTGAAGATGATCGCTGCGAAGGCCCGGGAGCGCAGGATAGTCGTGCAGGAAGTTGACCGCGCGCGGCTCGAGCTGCTGGCCGGAGGCGCGAATCATCAGGGAGTGGTGGCGCTGTGTCCGCCTCAGGAATACGCCGAAGTAGAGGACATGTTCGCGCTTGCCGACGAACGCGGCGAAGCTCCTTTTGTTATCGTGCTGGACGGCGTGACCGACCCGCATAATTTGGGAGCTATAATACGTACGGCCGACGCGAGCGGGGCTCACGGCGTAATCATCCCCAAGCGGCGGGCGGCCGGCATTACGCCGATTGTCACGAAGGCTTCGGCGGGGGCTGTGGCTCATGTGCTGGTTGCGCGCGTACCCAACCTGGTGACGGTTATTGAAGATTTGAAGAAGCGCGGGCTGTGGATCGCCGCGGCGGATTTCGGGGCCAAGGCGATGTATACGCGGGACTTGAAGGGCGCGCTTGCAATTGTCATCGGCTCGGAGGGCGAGGGTGTGTCGCGGCTCGTCAGACAGAAATGCGATTTCGGGGTCGGTGTGCCGATGCGGGGCAAGCTTGATTCGCTCAACGCGTCGGTGGCCGCGGGAGTCCTTATGTACGAGGCCGTGAGGCAGCGTACGGGCGATGGGGCGCAAGTCTAAAAGAGAGCACGTTCTGGTCGATGGCTATAACATGATTTTCGCCTGGGACGAGCTTAGGGCTGAGGCGGCGCACTCGCTTGCGGACGCGCGCGACAGGCTTATAGATATTCTGGCGGACTACCAGGGTGCGTCCGGTCATGACGTGACCATCGTCTTCGACGCCCATAAAGTGAAGGGCAACCCCGGCAAGTTCGCGGCGGAGGCGGGCGTAAGCATCGTATACACCAAGGAAGGCGAAACCGCCGACAACCTTATCGAATCCCTTTGTGCGGCGCTTTCGCGCACATCGGTTGTGCGCGTGGTGACATCCGACTACACCGAGCAGATCGTGTCGCTTGGTAGAGGTGCCTTCCGCATGTCGGTTAATGAGTTTGTGCGTGAGATAAGCATACAAAAACAAGCGCTGCTCGATAACTATATCGGTCGTAAATCGGTGAAGCGGAATTTGCTGATTGACAACCTGGACGAAGAGACGGCGCGGCATCTCGAAGATATGCGTCACTTTAGGGGAAAAGGAGGCACGCGGCAATGAAGCAAGGCAGCCTACATATTTCACGATTATCCGACGAAGAGGCCCTGCGTCTTTACCGCGAGGGCGACGACTGCGCCTTAGATTTCCTGATCGGCAAGTACAAGCATCTGGTGAAGCTCAAGTCGCGGATGTACTTCATTGCCGGCGCGGATCGCGACGACATCGTACAGGAGGGCATGATCGGCCTGTTTAAGGCTATTAGGGATTATAAGTTCGATCAGTCAAGCTTTGGCTCGTTTGCGACGATGTGTATCACGCGGCAGATAATTACGGCCATCAAGGCCGCGTCGCGCCAGAAGCACATGCCGCTGAATTCCTATGTGTCCTTTTTCAAGCCCGCGTTTGGAGCGGACGACTCTGACGATCCCCAGGCGTCTCTTCTGGAAAGGCTGAGCGACTCACGTCGCTGCGACCCCGAGGAACTGCTTATTGGCCGCGAGGACAAGCTGTTTATCGAGAGCAGCATGGAGAAGATTCTCAGCAATCTGGAGCTTCGTGTGCTTTCACTCTACCTTAGCGGCAAGAGTTACCAAGAAATAGCTGGCGAGCTTTCGCGTAACGCTAAGGCCGTAGAAAACGCCCTGGGGCGAGTCCGCCGAAAAGTCTCTAAAATCATCGAGCGCAGGGAAGGCAGCATTTAGAACCAGCGGTCAATAACGCTCAACGCCGTCTAGAAGGTCGAAGCCAGAAGCGGGCTTCGTGGAGGCCCCGGTTTTCCGCCACTTGTCGTCAGCGGCTCCTTGTGTACCACTGTGGGTACGCTCAGTCCACTCCACGAAGCCAAAACCGGGCTTCGCGGGGACCCCGGGCGTCGCCGCTTCTAGCCAGCATTTCGGTTATTGACCGCAGGTTCTTAGAACTCATGTTAATTATTTAGATATATACAAAAACAATATTGATATAATATTTTTGCTTCTGTATAATCATAATGTGCAAAGTCACATTTTACAGGAGGCAATCCATGGAATCTGTTAATGCTTTACAGTTGTTTAAGTGTTTGGCCGATACATCACGCTTGAAAATTCTCAACTCTTTAAGCAAGGAGGATATGTATGTCGAGCGGCTTGCCGAAAGACTAGACCTTTCCCCGGCAACTATTTCAAGCCACTTGAAAAAATTAGAGGAAATCGGCGCAGTTCAATCCCGAAGAGAACAATACTACATTATCTATTCCCTTTGCCCTGATGTTTTTTCACCGCGTATTATTGACTTGATACAAAAAGAAGACAATAACGCTTCAGAAGATGAACGTGAGGAAATTTACCGCCAAAAGATACTATCCACATTCATGTTGAACGGGAAAATAACAAGGATGCCCGCGCAACTCAAGAAAAAATTAATCCTCATTGAAGAAATATGCCGCGCGTTTGACATGGGAAGGCCTTATGCCGAAAAAGAAATGAACATTATAATTGCTGATTATTATGATGATTTCTGTATGGTTCGGCGTTTCTTCGTCGATTATGGTTTGTTCGTCCGAGATAATGGTGTTTATTTCAAAAAGCATGAAAAAATATTAAGCTTGCAAATGCCGCTTGCTCATTAAGCTGGTCGTACTGTAGGCATTAGAGCCTGTTTTAAACAGGCTCTAATGCCGGGGCAATGGGGCACGGCTATTTTTTTGTTTTTGGCTTTGTCAGGTCGTAAGAGTGATTTACAAGCTCGAACATCTCGTCTTCGGGGACATCGCCGCCAAGGTAGACGGTGTTCCAGTGTTTCTTGTTGAAGTGATAGCCCGGAGTGACGTCGGTGTAGGCGTTTCGCAGGAAGTCGGCGCGGTCGGGGTCGCACTTGAGGGTTATTTGGAGCCTGTCATTGAGTGTTCCGACAAGGGCGAACATCTTCTTGTTGGCGATGTGCTTGATGACGGCCGCGTCTTCGCCAAACGGATGATCCTCGAATACCGATGGGTAGGTCAGGCAGTAGTCTATAAGTTCACGCGTCGTCATGGCCGCTCCTATGAGAAATAATAGTGTTTCTTTACGGGCTTCGTTACATTCCAGACGCATGAGAGGCCGCGCGGGAACGTTATCATATCGCCTTCGCCGAAGGAAACGCTGCCGCCGCTGTGTGTGACGGTCACTTTGCCGGCTACTAGCAGGCATGTTTCCGAATTGTCATAGTACCAGTTAAATTCCGATACGTCGCAGCCCCATGTCGGTTCCCTGAGCATGTCGGCCTTTTCAGAGTCACTGGGATTTCTTACGATAATATCCATGGCGTCACTATCCTTTCACTACGAAGTTGACGATCTTGCCCGGCACGTAGACTTCCTTGAGAATACTTACGCCTTCAAGCTTTGCCGCCAGTTTTTCCCGCGCCTGTGCCAGCACGTCTTCCTTGGGGTTGTCCACTGATATGTCGAGCGTGTCGCGTACCTTGCCGTTTATTTGCAGCGCGATTTCGACGCTGTCCTGAGCCAGCTTGGCTTCGTCATAGGTTGGCCACGCGCCCGCGAAGACGCTTCCCGCGTGCCCCGTGCGCTGCCACAGTTCCTCGGAAATGTGCGGCGCGAAGGGCGAGAGCATCGTTATCATGTCCTCGAAGACCTTGCGGTCGACTCCGCCCTGTGCGCGGGTCAGTTCGCCAAGCTTGTTGGAGTACTCCATGAAGCCGCTGACCACGGTATTCAGGCGAAGATTGTCGAGGCGCGACGTAATGTCATAGATCATCTTGTTGCGGAGGAACTCCGACTCGGCGGTGGGCGCGGCGGGCTTGTCCCATTGCTCGGCGACAAGCTTCCACAGCCTGTTTAGGAAGCGGTATACGCCGTCGATGCCGCTGTCGTCCCATTCGGAATCGACTTCGGGCGGCCCCACGAACAGCTCGTACATGCGCAGCGAGTCACAGCCGTACTTTTCGATAAGGCCGTCGGGCGAAACGACATTGCCCTCTGATTTGGACATTTTTGCGCCGTTCTTTAGGATCATGCCCTGGTTGAACAGCCTCTTGAACGGCTCCTCGAACTCGACCGCGCCGATGTCGTACAGGAACTTTGTATAGAAGCGGGCGTAGAGCAGGTGCAGCACGGCGTGCTCGACGCCGCCCACGTAGTAGTCTACGGGGAGCCACTTGCGAAGGGCCTCCTTGGATGCGAGAACCTCGTCGTTATGCGGGTCGGCGTAGCGCAGGAAGTACCACGACGAGCCCGCCCACTGAGGCATTGTGTTCGTCTCACGCTTGGCGGGCGCGCCGCACTTGGGGCAGGGGACGTTAACCCATTCGTCAATGGCGGCAAGGGGAGATTCGCCGGTGTCGGTAGGCTCGTAGGCTTCCACGTCAGGAAGCGGCACGGGCAGGTCGTTTTCCGGCACGCCGACAACGCCGCAATGCTCGCAATGTATGACGGGGATAGGTTCCCCCCAGTAACGCTGGCGCGAGAACACCCAGTCGCGCAGGCGGTAGTTGACCGTACGCATGCCGAAGCCTTCCTCTTCCGCAAAGGCGATGGCGGCTTCCTTTGCACCGGCCACGTCAAGGCCGTTCCAGCGCGGCGAGTTAACAAATACGCCGTCGCCCAGGTAGGATTCGATAAGGCTCGTCTTGCCCTTGGTTTCCTCGCTTTCAATCACGTTCACGATAGGCAGCCCGAACTTGGACGCGAACTCGAAGTCGCGCTGGTCATGGGCCGGTACGCCCATTATCGCGCCTGTGCCGTAATCCACAAGCACATAGTCCGCTACCCATATTTGCATTAATTCGCCGTTCGCCGGATTGACGCAGCAGCTTCCGGTAAATACGCCGGTTTTGTCGCGGTCGGCTTGGCGGTCAACGGCGGACTTAGCGCCGGCGGTCAGTACATACTCGTCCACCTTGGCGCGCTGCGCTTCGGTCGTCACCTGCGCCACAAGCTCGCTCTCCGGGGCTATGGTCATGAAGGTCGCGCCATAGAGCGTGTCGGGGCGCGTTGTGTATACCGTGATTTGCTTGTCCGTTCCGTCCACGCGGAAGCTGAGCTGCGCGCCGTAACTCTTGCCGATCCAGTCGGCTTGCATCTTTTTAACCTTCTCCGGCCAGTCGAGCTTGGCGATATCCTCAAGCAGGCGGTCTGCGTAGTTCGTAATCCTCAGCATCCACTGGCGCTGCATTTTCTTGGTGGTGACGGCCTGGCAGCGCTCGCACTGGCCGCTGGCGGCCTCTTCGTTTGCCAGGACGCACTTGCAGCTCGGGCACCAGTTAAGCGGCATTTCCTTCTCGTACGCCAGGCCGTGCTCGAACATTTTCAGGAATATCCACTGCGTCCACTTGTAAAAACCCGGGTCGGTGGTGTTAACTTCGCGCGACCAGTCGTATACCGCGGATATGCCCTGCAACTGCTTCTTGAATGCCGCGACGTTCTCGTCGGTAGTGGGTTTTGGGTGGCGTCCTATCTTTATCGCGTAATTTTCCGCCGGAAGACCGAACGCGTCCCACCCCATGGGATGAAGAACGTAGAAGCCCTGCAGCATCTTGTACCGCGCAAGCACGTCGCTTAGAACATATCCCCGCCAATGCCCCACGTGCAAGCCGGTCGCCGAAGGATACGGGAACATGTCCAGGCAGTAAAACTTAGGCTTAGTGCCGTCGTCCACGTTTACGGGGTTGTCCTCCCAGTTTTTTCGCCACTTGTTCTCTATCTCTACATGGTTGTACTTCATGGTGCGTCCTCCTCATTTGTGAACCGAATGCTCTCGCGCATCTTGTCGAATACGGCCAGTTCCGCCTCGTCTGTCGCGCTGCGCCAAAATATTATTCTATAGACCATTCCGTCATACGGAATTATTATCATCTCGTGAATCTTATCGCTGCCCGGCTCAACCTCGGTCAGTATGTGCGCTCCCTCGCGCCCGTCAAAATACCTCACGCCGTACTCTATGGCTGATTGCCTCCAAGAAGGATGTAGCCATTCTATTGCCGTTTCATCATGCCTGTTCTCATGAACCCAGACATATGCGTGTGTGTGAATACCATTTGGATAGTCTGTACTGGGAATGCTGTATGTCACATCAAAACTAGTGCCAAATATCGGATGTTCCGTGAACTTCGCACTTCCGGTAACCGTCCAGTCCGCCGGAACCCACATCGTTATGCCGCCCAACTCTCGTACCTCGTCGACCGCTTCGGGTGTTCGCAGCGACCGCCAAAGCCGGATTAGTCCCGCCTGTTCGTCCGAAAGCGGCGCGCTGCCCGTCAGCACAAGCGCGGTCATTGCCAACGCAAGTACGCGGTATATGGTTCGTGCCGTCATTCGCATCCCTCCCGGGGCTATATCTCGCGGCGCCATTGCAGCGCGCGGCTAAGCGTCACTTGGTCGACGAATTCCAGGTCGCCGCCCACGGGTACGCCGTGGGCAATGCGGGTGACCTTTATGTCCAGCGGTTTGAGTATCTTTCCAAGGTACATGGCGGTGGCTTCGCCCTCGACGTTCGGATTGGTGGCCAGGATGACTTCAGACGGGGTGTGTCGCTGTATGCGCGCCAGCAGTTCTTTTATCTTGAGCTCGTTGGGGCCTACGCCGTTCATGGGGGATATCGCGCCATGAAGGACGTGGTACATACCGCGGTATTCGCCCGTACGCTCGTAGGCAGCCAGGTCGCGCGGGTCTTCCACGACCATGATGGTGTCGGCGTCGCGCCGGGCGCTTGAGCATAGGGCGCAGGAGTCGGAATCGGTGAAGTTGCAGCACTGGCCGCAGTAGCGTATGTCGCGCTTAGCGGCCAGAATAGCTTCCGCCAGGGCTCCCGCGCGCTCACCCGGCATAGCGATAATATAAAAGGCGAGCCTTTGAGCAGACTTGCCTCCCACACCCGGTAACTTTGAGAGCTCCTCAATGAGCCTGTTTATCGCGTTGCCGTAGTAGTTCACTAGAAGAGACCTCCGGGCAGGCCCATGCCGCCGGTGATCTTGCCCATCTGGGACGCGGCGGATTCCTCCACCTGGCGGATGGCCTCGTTCACAGCGGTCAGCACCAGGTCTTGCAGCATCTCGACGTCGCCGGGGTCTACCACGTCGGGGGAAATGTTTATCTCTTGAACTTCTTTCTTTCCGTTGATGACGATCTTAACCGCGCCGCCGCCGGAGCTGACCTCATAGGTCTTGGACTCCAGCTCCGTCTGCATATCGGCCATTTGGCGCTGCATTTTCTGGGCTTGTTTCATCAGGTTGTTCATATTCATGCCGCCCATTCCACCCATACCGCCCATTCCTTTTGGCATAATTTCAGCTCCTAACTGTATTCAACTATGTCGTCGCCAAAGACTTCGGCGAATGTCTCCCTGGAGTCCTTGACGCTGTTGCCGGCCTGACGCTTGCCGTCGCCGCCCCATGTGCCGGCTGGGACGATCACCACGTCTATATCTTTTTTGAACATAACGGCCAGCTCGGACTTTATCTTATCCTTGCTGCGCTCCAATGTGGATATGTTGCCGTCGTCCGTTACGATTGTGAGGTAGCCGCCGCCTGCATATCTTGGACTGGAGGACTTGAGCATACGCTTGACGGGCATCCTCATGCGGTCGGCCAGAGCGCCGAAGTTCTTTATTGCCGCCTTTATGTCGTCGGGGGTGGGTTCGGAGGCGGGATAATCAGGTTTCGGTGCGGTTTGCGCGGATGATTGCCGCGTAGCTTGCGCCGGAATACCTTGCGAATCTGCTTTTGAAGCCGGCGCTGGTTGTGAAGCTGTCGGCACGTCCGGCGCGTCTTGCCGGATGGGATGGCCTTGCTCAAGCTTTGCCAGCCTTGCGAGTATCTCGCCGCTGTCTTCCGATCCTGCGTTCTCTGGGCTGCACAGCCGTATGCACGCTACTTCCAGGCTGATCCTCTCGTTGCCGGAGTATCGCAGTTGGCTTGAAAGCTCTACAAAACGCGTCAAAAGGCGGAGTATGCGCTCTGCGGAATAGTCCGCTTGCCGGGGGGGTCCTCCCATGCTGACTTTCAGCATCAGATCGCGCAGATACCGCACATACTCATGCACGAACTGGGTCACGTCGCGGCCGTTCATCACGGCTTCGTCGATCAGTTCAAGACAATTTCGGCTGTCGAAGCTTTGAAGAGCGTTGGTCAAATTTAAGTAGACCTCTTCATCCACCGCGCCAGTCAGTTCCCGAAGATTTTCGCGTGTAATAGCGACATCTTGGTACAGCGCGGCTGCACGGTCAAGAAGGCTCAGCGCGTCGCGCATCGCCCCGTCGGAAAGCGCCGCAACGTAGTCCAGCGCGTCGTCGGTTATGTCTATGCCTTCGCTATCCATGTACTTGCGCAAGGCGGCCGTCATTTCGCGCGGGCTGATACGCTTGAAGTCAAAGCGCTGGCAGCGTGAAAGTATTGTGGCCGGTATCTTTTGAACCTCGGTGGTGGCCAGTATGAAGAACACGTGCGCGGGCGGCTCTTCCAGCGTTTTGAGCAGCGCGTTGAACGCGCCTGTGGAGAGCATGTGAACCTCGTCGATTATGAGCACTTTGTACGTGCCCGAAATCGGGGCGTGCCGTATCTCTTCGCGCAGTTCGCGGATATTGTCGACGCTGTTGTTGCTGGCGGCGTCTATTTCAAGTATATTCGGAGACGCGCCGCCTTGCGACGTCAGGCAGGCCGCGCACTTTCCGCAGGCTTCGCCGCCTTCCGGCGATACGCAGTTTATGGCGCGCGCGAATATCTTGGCCATGGTGGTCTTACCCGTGCCGCGCGTACCCACAAATAAATACGCGTGGGCTATGCGTCGTGAACTGACTTGGTTTTGAAGTGTCGTAACCACGTGCTCCTGCCCGACGACGTCTGCGAAACGCGACGGGCGGAGCTTGCGGTATAGCGCAAGATATGACATTTTAGACTATCTTTCCGGCGGCTGGTATGTCAGGATCACACCCAGGAACTCAAGCGGGGCGTCGCTCTGATTTTCGATGGAATGAAACGCGCCGTTTCCGGTGTATACGGCGTCGCCGGGGTACACCGTGCGGGTTTCTCCATTGTCGTTGACCACAGCCTGCCCGCTTAGGATGTAGTAAATTTCCTCTTCCTTGTCGTGCTGGTGATATCCGATGGAGCAGCCGGGTTCGAGCGTGACCCTTGCGAAGAGTCTGCAATTTCCCAGCACGTCGGTCTTTTCCATCACATGATCCATTACGACCTTGCCGTTTCCGCCAAAGCGGTTCTCAGACGTATCCTGACGCTGTTCCGATACTGTTTTGAACATAGTGTTGCCTCCTCAATTTATTGGTTTAAAATTCACTGCCGTCATCATCATTGTCGTCATCGGCATCAACTTCGGCTGATTTAAGGAAGAGAGTATTGCCGATTTCGCTTGATTCCTCGAGGTCTTTAAGTTTTCTGTTAATTGCTTTTGTTCGCGTAGTAACCAGTTTATCCAAAGTTTTTTTCACCGTATCAAGCTGGTTGCCGGCTGTGTTGAGAACAGCGCCAAAATTCGCAAATTCAGCCTTTACTCCGCGCAGGGTATTCCATATATCCTGTGACCTCTGTTCTATGGTAAGCGTCTTAAATCCTATCAGGAGCGAAGCCAGAAGCGCCGACAGGGTTGTAGGGCCGACCGCAATAACCTTGTATTTTTCGCGCAGTTCCTCAAAGAGTACGGCGTTGCGCACTGCTTCGGCATACAAGCCTTCGGTAGGCAGGAACATCAATGCGAAATCCGTAGTTTTCGGCGGTTTGATATACTTCTCGTGGATATCTTTCGCAGAGGTTCTTATCGCTCGTTCCAGTGACTTTCGGGCCTCGTCAATCGCCTGCCTGTCTTCGGCGTCAAGTAAGCGGTTGTAATCTTCTAGCGGAAACTTTGAGTCTATTGGAAGCAGCAGCGGAGCATCGCCGTTGCCGGGCAGATTGACAGCGAATTCTACCCGCTTGTTGTCGTCGATTTCTATGTTTTTCTCATATTGGTTTGGCGCAAGAATGTCGGAAAGCAGTTTTTCAAGCCGCACCTCGCCATATGTACCGCGCTCTTTGACATTGGTAAGAGCGTTTTTAAGGCTCTTGGCGTCGGCGGCAAGGTTCTTCATTTCGCCCAAGCCCTGCTGAACGCTGTCCAGTTGCTTGCCGACCAGTTCAAAGGATTGTTTCAGACGTGAATCAAGTGTTGTCTGTAATTTCTCGTCTACTATGCCTTGCATCTGTTCCAGCCGCTTTTCATTGCTTTCTTGAAGCGACTTCATTTTGCCTTCAAGGGTGGAGTTGACCTTTTCAATGTTCTCGGCGTTGTCGCGCTGAATGGACGAAAGACGGCTGTCAAGCCGCTCTTGGAATTCACGCAGCTGGCTGTTTGTTTCTTCGCGGCTTGTCTGGAGCGTTCTCTGCGTCTGTTCCTGTATGGAAGACAGACGCGTATCAAGCTGTATAGAAAAATTACTGAGCTGCTCGTTTGTTTCGGCGCGGCTTTCTTGCAGGGTTCTGTTTACGCTGTCTTGAATTAGCCCAAATCGCCGGAATTGTTCCGTAGCCCCGTCGTTGAGCTGCCTTGCCACGCTGTCGCGCTGATCGTCGCCGCTTCGCTTCAGTAAAGAAATAATCTCGCTGATATCGGACTTTTTCTTTCCCGTCAGCAAAATTACCGTGATTATAATTAGCAATATAATTATTATAATATTTAGAACCAGTTGTATGTCCAAAATAATGATACTCCTTAGAACCTGCCTAATATCTTTTCCTCATCGGTTCTTAGTTAACCGTCATGCGTCTTGGCTGGCCTCGAGTTCGGCCTCCCCTTTGACTTTGGGAACAAGCCGCCGCCGATAGACGACGATCATCATAAACAGAGCCGCGGCCAATACTACGACCACCATCAGCGCCCGTATGTCGGCTATGGCTATCGCTACGGCAAAGGCGCCCGTGACGATGCTTAGCGCGTACAGCATTACTACGGTCTTTGTTGTTGAGAAGCCGGCGTCGATAAGCCGGTGGTGAAGGTGGCCTCTGTCGGCGCCCATTATCGGCTTGCCGTTTATTGCGCGGCGCGTCATTGCGAAGAGCGTGTCAAATATCGGGAGCGCAAGCGCTAGGAAGACGATGATGACGGAGAGCATTGCGTAGAATTTGAATACGCCGATGATCGAGGTCACGGCCAGTACATATCCCAAAAACAGCGCGCCCGTATCGCCCATGAATATCTCGGCGGGCGAGAAGTTGCGCGGTAAAAATCCCAGACAGGTTCCGGCAAGAGCCGCAGACAGAACAACGGCAAGCGGTGAGCCGGATATTATGCACAGTATCATGAGGGCCATCGCGCAGATCGAGGCGACGCCGGCGGCCAGGCCGTCCAGCCCGTCGATCAGGTTTACGGCGTTGGTTACGCCGATTATCCATATGAGCGTCAGCGGCACCGAGATCGCAGAAACATCCGTAACAAACGGCCAGAACACAAACTCGATGCGCGTGCCGCTGAGTATTACCACGGCGGCGGCGGCTATTTGCAGCAACAGCTTCGTGCGGGCCTTAATGTTATATATGTCGTCGAGGATACCTGTTATTACAATTATTATGCCGCCCAGTATGAAGCCGAGGAATTCCATGTCGCGCAGCTCGTACACAAATAATGTCATTAACAGCATGGTAATAACGAAGCCTATTACAATCGCTATGCCACCCATCCGAGGTATCGGTACGGAGTGCATACCCCGCTTCTTGGGGTAATCTATGGCGCCGAACAGGTTGGACATCGTCTTGCTGAACGGCGTTACAAACATCGTTATGCCAAATGCCACCGCAAACGCGGCGATGTACAGCAGCCAGTTATGTTCCAAAGCGCGCCTCCTATGAATAAGATTACTTGGTTCCGAATATCCGGTCGCCAGCGTCGCCCAGACCCGGGACTATGTAGCCGTGGTCGTTAAGCCCCTTGGGGCTGCCGTCGTCGTACTTGTCATAAACATCATATGCCGCGGCGTAGATGTCTACGTCGGGATATTCTCCCTGCAGCCTCTTCACGCCCTCAGGACACGCTATCAGGCACAGAAACTTAATGTTATGTATCGGCACGCCCTTTTCCTTGAGGAACGAGACGGCGGCGGCGGCTGTGCCGCCCGTGGCCAGCATCGGGTCTGTAAGGAACACCACGCGTTCTGCGCAGTCCGACGGGAGCTTCGAGAAGTATTCCACGGGCTCCAGGGTTTCGGGGTTGCGGAAAATTCCGATGTGGCCGACCTTGGTGGTGGGCATCAGGCTGAGTATTCCGTTGACCATGCCCAGTCCGGCCCTGAGAATCGGAACCACTGCAAGCTGTACGCCGATGGTTTTGCATTTTGTCTCGCAGATCGGCGTCATTACCGTTTCCTCCGCCGTCAAAACGCTTCTTGCCGCTTCGTAAAACAGCAGGGCTGTTATCTCGCTGGCGATCTCGCGAAATTCCTTGGCGCCTGTTCTCACGTCGCGTAGCTTTGCCATCTTGCTTTCGATCAGCGGGTGATCGCTGACATGAAACTCTCCCATGCGTACCTCCGAGTTAATATAATTAGAACCTGTTTTCATAGGTGGAAATGGCGGATAATCGATTGCTAAGACGAAGCTTCCATCCTATGAACACAGGCTTTTAGTCCATTTTGCGGATGCGCCCGAGATGGCGCTCTTCCTGAGAGAAAGGCGTTGACAGAAACGCGTCGGCTATTTCCAACGCCGGACCGGGGCCAATAACCCGCGCGCCCATAACAAGAATGTTTGCGTCGTTGTGCCGGCGCGTCGCCTTGGCGGTAAAGACGTCGTGGCAGAGCGCAGCCCGTATGCCTTTGCGCCGGTTTGCGGCTATGGACATGCCTATTCCGCTGCCGCATATAAGCAAGCCGGCGTCGGCCTTGCCGTCCAGTACGGCGGAGACGACCAGGCTCGCATAGTCCGGGTAGTCCACCGATTCGGCGGTATTTGTGCCCATATCAATAACGGTGTATCCATTCTTGTCGAGAAATTCCAGCAACTCCGGCTTGAGAGACAGACCGGCGTGGTCGTTGGCTATCGCGATTGTTTTAATTGTGTTCATGCGTCACCTCGATGGGCTTCAAAAATGTGCTTAATGTATTCCACCAGCGAATCACGGCACTTGGAGTAAACTTGCAAGCTCCGGCCGAATGGATCCGGGACGTCGCCCAGCTTGCCCGCGTATTCGCTGATAATGTGAACTTTGTCGCTGTGATCCGGGAATTTAACGCATACCATGTCCTTGTGTAGCTTTGTCATCGTAAGAATGAGCGTACTTTCACGAACCAGTTCTGACGTCAACGACCGGGAACTGTGCCCCGAAAGATCAAGCCCGATCTGCGCCGCGGCGTCAAGCGCCCCCCGCGAAGCCGAAGCGCCGTCTTCCGCCATTACACCCGCCGAAGCAAATTCATATCCGTCCAGCCCAAAATCAACATGCATTTTTTTGGCTATGGCCAGCGCCATAGGGGAACGGCACGTATTACCCGTACAGACGAACAGCAGTTTCAAAATTAGCACCTCTTGTCTGACAATTAAACTCTTACTACCCGATAGCCTGCCGCTTTTTTGAGCCTGTTCATGATCGACAGGCCGACCCCTGTTTCGTCGAAGCCTTCGGAAAAGGCGTGTGTTATTTCGGCCTGGTCGAGCGCGCGGAGCACGTCGTAGAGATTGGCGGCGATCTCAGCCGGGTGCGAGCGTTTGCCCAGCGAAAACAACTGTACCGGCATGTTTTGGTAATACTCTATATTTTCGTCGGTGGTGACTATGGCGATATTTGTGGGGCTTGAAGAGAATTCAGCGTTTTCACGGCGGGCGCGAACCAGCTCAAAGATTTGTTTACGGGACCGCCCCAGTTCGCCTGCTACTATTACAAGCTCTGCTTGGGGGGCGTAGTGAACATACGCCATTCCCGGAGCCTTGGGTCTTGAGCCGCTAAGGGCCTCTGCGTTCACGGCGGGGTCTATCTCGATCCTGCCGACCGCGCTCTCGATGTCGTCAAGGGTGATTGTACCCGGCCTCAGCAGGCACGGAACTTCCCCGGAAACGTCCACGATTGTTGATTCCAGCCCCAGCACGGACGATCCGCCGTCGACGATCATGTCGATCTTGCCGGACAAATCCGCCGCCACGTGCTCGGCGCGGGTGCTGCTGGGTCTGCCCGATACATTAGCTGAAGGTGCCGCAATCGGTACGCCCGATTTATTGATGAGCGCCCGCGCGATGGAGCTTGACGGCATACGAACCGCTACGGTGTCAAGCCCTCCCGACACTATGTCGGGTACGCGGTTTGTCCGGCCCGTTACCAACGTCAGCGGGCCGGGCCAGAACCCCGCGGCCAGGGTTTTCCCATGCGCGTTGAGTTCTGCTGCAAGATCGTGCAATTGTGACATGTCCGAAATGTGCAATATCAGCGGATTGTCGGACGGGCGCCCCTTCGCCTCGTATATTTTGGCACAGGCGCGCGGGTCCATGCCGTTCGCGCCCAGACCGTAAACCGTCTCCGTCGGGAAGGCCACAAGCCCGCCCGCTCTTATCACGCCGGCGGCATGATCCAGCAGGGAATTGTCTTCGGGCGTTAGCTCTTCCGAAACCTTTATTACGGACGTGTTCATGCGCCGCAACATTTTTTGTACTTTTTGCCGCTTCCGCACGGGCACGGCTCGTTACGGCCGGGCACGGCTTCCTTGCGGACTGTTGTGGAGCGCTTCTGCTCGACATAGAGCTCTTCCTGACGCTCCGGCGTAAAAACATTATCCCATTGCGGCAGTTCGTAAAGGTGATCCGCTTTGTATTCAACCATCTTCTTGTATAGGTTTTCAAATTGGAAGCTGACATCAATGTTTGTCGACTCTTCAAACGCCTGTACTTCTTCCGCCGAAAACGGCTTGTCCAGCGCTTCGTTAATGCCGTCGACAAAGCCCAGAAAGTTTTCCACGGGCATATTATACTTTTGCGCAAGCTCGGCGAGTGTGCCGGATATGGCTGTACCTTTGTTCTCAAGCAGTTCTTCATATATTTTTTGCTCTTGCGGAAGATACGTATTCCAGTGCGCGGGTACGGTCTGACCGAGCCTGTCGTATGCCTGTGTTATCCATCTTTCGTAAATGCTCATGTTTCCTCCTGTGCGTAATTTTTCAAGACCATTTTACAACAGATTTTGTCTTTTGTCTATTTTATTTTTCGCGCTCCAGTATGTGGATGCCGATGTACGGAAGTTTTTCGGACACCAAGGTGGTTACGTTGTCGGCCGAAGCCTTATATTCTTCGCTGTGTTCGCCCAGAACAAGATTTGTTATCATTTCGTCACGGATAAACTTGACAATCGTGGTTGTAATATTTTCACCACATAGGCCGTGTACAATACCGCCAACCTCGGCGGCGTAGTCAAAAAGCCGCTGCAGAAGCTGCGCGGAACCGTCTGCTGCCAGTATGTTGTTTCCACGCGCCACGTGCAGTATGTGCAGTTCGGCGGATTCACCTTTAGCGATTGCCGCGCCGTACTCTATAAGCCGCCTCGAATTTGACTGAGGCGTTATGCATACAAGAACTTTTTTGTGAAGCACGCTATTCCTCCTTATGCTTAGAACCTGTGTACAATACCGCTCAACGCCGTCTGGAAGGTCAAACTCCACCCCACGAAGCCAAAATCGGGCTTCGTGGGGACCCCGATTTTCCGCCACAGTCCACCCCATAAAGCCAAAACCG
>Ga0131853_10004092_pt1 | contig 26173 bp, 12 predicted proteins | sample TergutLab28metaG_FD_92764 | JGI IMG/M metagenome (GOLD analysis project Ga0131853, IMG submission 92764) | Labiotermes labralis P1 segment gut microbial communities from Petit-Saut dam, French Guiana - Lab288 P1 (version 2) (version 2) | ecosystem: Host-associated > Arthropoda: Insects >... | reverse complement strand
TATATATATAAGTGTGTGTGTGTGTGTGTGTGGGTGTGTGTGTGTGTGGGGGTGTGTGGGTGTGTGTGTGTGTGTGTGTGTGTAGCCTTAGTTATGCAGTACGAAAGGCGCATGCGCCGTATTATATTGTCACCTGTGGCCTGCCCGGCTATACCATACTTTTCCACATTATCTCTTAAACATCACGATTTTCGGGGGAAAAAAGTTATTGAACATAAAATGTGTGTTTTGATTTTCTCCACAACTTTCGCGTGCAATATTTCTCATTCTTAGAAGAATTTAGCAAGATACTACCATAAATGTACATAGGTCTTCACATATAGCACCCGTTAATCTCGTGAGGTGTCAATGAACTGATATTTATCAACAGATTTTCGAGAAATACTCAAACGCCAAATTTCACGAAAATTCGTCCTGTGGGATCCGAGTTGTTCCATGCGGACGGATAGGCGGACGATCAGACATGATGAGGCGAATGGTCACTTTTCGCACTTTAAAGGAACGCGCCCAAAACCTAAAATATTGCGGCCACAATACAACAAAGCCGTTAACGATAGTTATGCAGTCTGAGGCACGTACTATCTTCTACCTGTCGAATACTTTGATCGTGAGTTTGAATCCCATGTAAGTCATGAAGGCTAGGTACGTCTGCGTTTGTAGTATCCTGTGTTCCAAGGACTCGAATCAAATATCCACAGCAAGACGCACAAACCAAGACAACGACATATCCTGGGCCCGCAGGGTCCGGAACCGCCACGCTAGAGGGAACTTTAATCTAATCTTCGTCGGACAAACAGACATTCTATTTGCTAAGGACCAAGTATCACCGCTCACTTAACATTCACATAACCCACAACTTATACGACTATAAAGTCAGCAACACAAGTCTGAAGTTTAACAGACGACACCCAGTACAGCGGACTTGTCTACATTCAATCCTGTGAGACTGAACACAATTACACAATGTTGTTCGAAAAAAAACTGTGGGAGTAACCAAAAGGAAAGATAAATAATTATAACGTTACTCAATGGAGTACATTCACAGCCTATTATGAACGCTGAATACATGTTACTGTGTTCGAAAGCCCAGCAGCAGCAGCAGTAATCATGCTGCTCTTTGTCACCGGGACAGCAGTGTTTCACCCATTACTCTTAAAATCTGAATGGACATTATCTTGTACTGGTGGACGCATATTAATTCCTTAACGGCAACTGAGTTACTGTAGACTGATCGATCGCTCGATCGATCCAGTGACCAACCTCCAGTTGTTTTTTTTTTTTATCTTAATGTCACTGTTACTATTATTGAGCTAAATTCGGGAAGAAAGGCGGGCTATGTATGGCCAAAGTGGCAGACAAAATAAATTACTTAGCGGTAACTATGTGAAATAAAATAAACTAATTAAAAAATCAGGACACTGAACAATTTAATTACGACTGGCGGCTATCGACGAAGACTTAGCCAGAATACCGGATACATTAGTGGGTATCTTGGAAAAAATATTTATGAGATGTTAAGTGAAGCGAGAATGATGTACGGTGTTGACAGTAGGGCCTAGAGACGGGATGAAAGACGATGTGCTTAACAGTGAAGAAGGGGTTGCATTTATTACACACGGACGCTGAGTACGGAACTGTTACGAATGGCAGATAAATAACTTATAAAGCCGGGAAAAGAAACTACGGGAGGTAAAAGAATAATTAGGGTCAGCATACAACTGGTAGAGTCCATCAAAAAACAATACAAAAAATGTATGTAAAGTAACTGAAGAAGAATGCAACCACACAGAAAGGCAGAATTACTGCGGATATGTAGGCAAGACGGCGGCACGCTGTGGCGCAGTTGGTTGGGGCACTGCGCTACAAGCGCGGGTTCGGTTCCCGATGGTATCATTAAAATTTCTCACTTACATATCACTTTCTGCAGGAATGTTTCATGGTGGATAAAAGCGGCAGAAATGCAGAGCTGACCTTACCACCTTCATAAGCCGACTGTCCTGAAGTCTGTAAGCCTCAGCCTCCTGGAACCCTCTTGGCCTGTAATAGGACTGTACAGGGAATGCTTTACCTTTGCCTTTACACAGTCAAAAGTAGTACTTGTTATATCAATGCGAAAGAACATGTAAGTGTGGAAAAAGAGAATTACGTGAAATGAGAAAACAAATATTATGAGAATTCGAAGGAGGAAGATGCCTTATTTGTAAGCATGAGGAAGATGCTAACATATAATAAGGAAAAACTGAAGAGAATTTGTAGGTAGTAAGTGGTCGAATACGCAAGAGAAAGCAGCGTATGGGACAGCACTCAACTATACCAATTTAACAGAAATAACAGGATTGGGAAAATATTTATTCAAAATCTGAAGCAAACAAAAAATAAAGGCAGTAACACACAGCCCTTATTGTAGGCTACGCGAGGACATAATAGTGAACAGAAAAAGGACTGTGATGGCAGTGTAACAGTCGTAGCGTGGAGTATGCGAAGCCTGAAAGAAGTAAGAAGGGACACGAGACAGTCACAATTATGGAGCCTCCACCCCCATCTGGAAGAAGACAAAAACATACAATTGTCTAGACAATGCCAACAATCATCAACTGACGAAAGGCTAATAATAAAGAGTTAACAAGTAAATCAAACGGAATTCCGACACCCTTGTTTGCACATTTTAATGCTTTAAATTAAAAATCATTACATGTAGAACCCGCCTAGTTAGGGGTTTGAGCCAAATGACCCTGCCGCCCACTCCCCCATCTAGAGCTCAGGGTATGAGTGGTAAAATGCACGTTTAACGAACATGGGCTACGCAACATTCAGGTGTTGCAGAGGCACAGATTCATGCGTCACCAACCACACCTCAATAATCTAAATACACAGTAGCTATATGTAACAACACAGTGAAATAGCTCAATCAATAGTACAGCTTCATATGGTAGGATGCAGAGGGAATAACGAAATGAACAGCGCGTGTATGAAAGCGGCAGTGGCCTCATGTGTCGTACAATCCCCCATTTTCCTTAGGGACTGAGTAGGTCATGGCCATGAAGTACCCTGTCAGTTTAGGCGGTTTCAAAACACATATCCGAATTGAGAACCTCTCGAAAAACAAGCAATGCTGACTACTCGAACAAGACGTTTTCAACAAAGATTTTATTTCACTCGCCTATACAGGGGTGCTGTTAAGTCCTTAGCCCGACAAGAAAGGAAACAAGCTAATGTTTCTGTCAGAATGGCGTGAATTTCCTTCAGCGCCTTGTCTTGCAGGGGGGAAAAAACTTGATGATAGTTTGCGTCTCGATGTTGTTGAAATCGCGCGCGTCCCTGACATGCTTCCGAGCTTGTTTCCTTCCTGGTCGGGCTAAGGACTTATCAGCACCCCGATATCTATTAATCTCTTAGTTATTCGTTAATGAATGTGCAACTCTGCTTTTGCTCAGAGCGCTGTTCTTTATTCCACTCCATTTTAATGGCGAGACTAACTTACAATTTGTACCATGTTACGTCATCCCATTCACCTTGATGGATGAACAACACACAGCTATTTGCAAGTGTATCATGTTCAGTGCTACATCTTCTCAACGTTACGATCTGTTTTCATTTTGCAAGTGGACGAATTTTAAGTTTCTCTAACAACTGGAAATACAACATACCACAAAACACAATAATCTGACATTCTGTAATGATCTCACGTCGTAAGTTTTAACAAAATACATAGTTCAGAACAAAATCAGTGTCTATCACTCTTGCACGTACGAACATGACTGTCTTCTGTCTCTTGCTTCCTGCATTCGAAAAAGTACCAATTCGATTCGGTAATTTCCGTACACCACTTAACCAAGCTTGCAGCACGGACGGCTGATAAGAAAAGGTACGACTGCTGTACAAGTACCTTTCATATTAACGCTGGGCAATCACTGTCAAAAGCGGCAGTTTTTGGAAAGTAAAGCAGAACTGTACCTGTGCACGTCATGGAAGGTATACAGACGGAGTAGGCACTAGATGGAAGACAGTGGTCAGCATCATGCCGCGACCGCTTTATCCCCGAGAGAAACAGACCCCGGTACCCACTGAATAAGAGGCTGGGCGTTTTGAAGAAGAACAAAACTCCGTACTGGGAATCGGATCATGATTTCTGAGTTGTCACGCAGATAACCTAACTGCTATACCAACTGAGCTAAATGCTGCCCAAGAATCAAGATTCCGAAGCTGATCTCGAAGGAAGTACACAAATTTTCGAGAACTGCTCTCTGCAGTTCTGCACATCCCGCCCCGATCTTCATTTATTTCAAACTAAAACCCACTTTTACATGGATAATGACTACAAACATCTCTCTGTAATTCAGAGCCGGGGTGAAGCGGATTCAGAGCTTGCGGCCGAACCCGGACCTTCTATTTTCGATGGCCCCATGCCACTAATGGTACGAATTGTTTCTGTACCGCGATAGTCAACGTCAACCCCGGGAAGAAAGGGATGACCGATTGGCGACGTCAGGTACCCTCGTTACATTGATGATGGCAAAGCCATTGTTTTGAAAAGTGAAACTATTTTCCATCGACGATTAGTTGTGATCGTTTTTCTGCCTTATCACTGTCATTAATCGAAACAGAAAATATGGAAAAAATAACAACAACGTAATCTGTGAACCTGCTTCCGGAGGAGCCAGGGAATTTCTACAAAATCGTATTTAAAAATGTATTCAAACACTTTTTGTATCTTCACACTTTTTGTAATGTACCTATAGTATTAATTTTGTACCAACTGTAAATATACTTCCCGTTTTCACCTCTTTACTCTTTGTTACCGTGTTTGCGTCCCGGCTCTGTATTATGCACCCGGCACCGCAAATATTCATGCCGGTACTGCAGAAAGTAACGCTCGATTTTTTCTTTTGTTCAGTTGCTATGGATATACTAAGCTGGGGTCCTCGAAGTCTTAACATCTGTTGAACCCTTGTGAATAAATTTAAATTTTCGCCGAACCCCTGTAAAGAAAAAGTTTCTCGTGCAAAAATTAGCAAACAATTTTAAAAACATAAATATTATGTAAATTATTACAATATATACGCATGTTTGCGAAAGTCAAAATTTCATTATTGGTAATGTACAGTAAGAGTACACCCAGCACCGATGATGAAAAAAGATGTGTAGGAAAATAAAAATGCAATTCCAAATTACGAAAGAAATTTACTGATTTCATTACTAAGGAAATGTGCTTGCAGAATCCGTGGAAATTTCCCGCAGAAGACCGGGGTTCTGTGATAGTTTTAACACCACTGTATAGGGCACTGCTTTCCCACTATTTCACCCATTAACTGCCTGTTAATGTTGTATTGTTGGTGGATATTGTTGCTGTGTGGTTGACAGACTTTTTTCTGTAGGACTGTGGTATGTACTCTATGTCAGTCGTACGCCTTATTTCATTGTGCTGAATCCTCGCCTTGTTGTAACTCACACCATTTGTTTACACTTTTATTTCTTAGTACGTAGACCAGGCATGGGAGGAAGATAGTTTCCTTCTATTTCTTTTTGTTTACGTGTGGTCGCGCTAAATGTTTATCGTGCGAGCAAAGTGTGGGTTGACGTATGTAGTAGTAGCTGCCTTGTGCTCCAGTAGGAGTCTAAAGATTATCTCGAACGGTGATGGGCAGCTTTGTATGAAGCTGGACGATCAGTGGGTGTTAATGTTCATGATGGGATCCAAGATCCCGACAGTTGAACTCAACACAGTTCACTGTAACAGCATTATTCACTATTCATGTACAATAAATAACATTACACTGGGCGTGGGGATTATTGCGAGTGTATGTAGCCTGCCCAACTCCCAGTCTTAGCCTGAGGTTCGAGCTCCGTCCCTCCTGAAACAACAACAACGATACGTTCCCCATCGGGACCGCACAGGATACAACATTAAATTATTCGAACAATATCAAACACAAATGTGATAACTGTTTGAGACACTGACTGCAAACATGAAATAAAACATGACAAAATATCAAAGCATATTATTGATTCAAATGTGCTGTACAAATGGTCTAAGCAAACGTATGTCCAGAGAGACGATTGACTTTTGAACAGTCAAAGATCACTAGTAATGGAAAGAGGGAAATAAAAGGTGTAACTCTCAGACCTTTCCTAGGTTCGAAATTATTTGACACACTTACTGTAAACACAACACTAAAGGTAAAACATAACATGAATGCACAGTGGAAGACTACAAACGATAAGCGGAAATTAAAAAGGTGCAACGCCCAGACCTTTTCTCAGTTTCATTATTTAAATACACGCATAAGAGAGCATTAAAATATTCTTAGAGGAAGACAAAAATTAATAAACAAGCCACTAAAAATTACCTAACATACGATGACGAAGCACCAACAATAACTCTTTGAAGCTTGACGATATTATTAATCGATTATCATGTGTTTTTCGGGTTTAAGAAAGTGCAGATTCAGTATTTTCCGATCATCCACAACATATTATGTTCACTATCCACCACAGTGTCTACATGCACAGAGTATCGGGAACCGGGCCTCAAGAATTGCAACTGAAAGTGGGAACAATATAGACATGGCCGGGGATTTGAATAAAAAATAACAAAGGATTATGAAACGCAGCAACATTACCGAATTCTTCCAAGAATCGACGTAACTCCCAGTAAAACGCAACTACCTTGCGTTCTACAAAGCAAACACCACCCGCACCAGCATTTGCCATCACCATAAATAAACAAGAGGGGCAAACATTCTGAAATGGGACTCAGTTGAAAAAATCTTTTTCTCACAGACATTTACAGGATGCCACATCATCTGCCAGAATAAAGTAATAAGTCCAAAAAATTCATCAAACCAGCAGCACGACTGGGACCAGTTTTACAAAACCGCAAGGTTTTATCCCAGAATACTGTTTATACTGAAAATGTTCACGATTAATAACACACTCTCAAATAAAAGTCTCTATCAATCCATGATTGGTTAATGTTTTATTTTATTAGCAATAAAACATCGTTTATAATCCTTTACTTGTCAATCCGTCGTCATTTTTGACGGTTAAACGTACTAGTGTTAAAATTCTGAGAAGCGTCGGTATTTTACGACACGTACACTCTTTACGATGAGCCGCTGTCGACAAATTTGTTTTATGGAAAGTATGGATTATACGAAACACACTGATGACAAGCAGCACAGTACATTCTTCAGGAATTCTTAGTGCAGCCCCCCCAAGCAAGAAATTCAATCGAAATCCTTTCGGCAGTGTACATACCAAAGTAAGAATGGACAGGCACGCTCTACGCACCCATTATACGCAAACTGTTTTCCATTTCTCGCCTACAAATAGCGCAAAACAGTAGACATAAGGACCAGAATATTGGAACGTAAAATCTGACAATGAGACACACGAATCAGACCCGCCGTCAGCACGCTTTTCTTCCTTACAGGAAGAAAATACGCTTTTGAAATACCATTCTCAGCGCGCACGCGTGCGTGTGTGCCGGCTCCCCCACACTCTCCAGTTTCATTTCAGCTTCTAAAAACTATTTGACGGTTTTCATGGAATCAGCCAATGCCAAATCTTCCCAATGCCGTTCGTTTTAATTCCCTGCCATCAATAACAACAACATGGAGGACGGCCGAACTTTTAAAACGGAAGCGATACGAGAAAATTCACTCTAGGGCCCTGACGATAACATCCAGGAAAGCTGTGAGATAATGTCTATAGAATGTAAAATAACATGAAAATCGTGCGAATGTTTTATTTACGGTTTGATGAGATAACGAATTAAACATTAAAGTTAGCCATGTGAGAAAGAGTAAGCAGGTAGACCATAAGTATGCCTATAGACTACGTGTAAAACGCTGCCTGCAAGTTCCCAAATATGACACGGCAAGGATGCGAAAAACTGAGGTTATAAACAAGTACCTGAAACTTATTACAAGGCATGTGTTCTTAAGTACCAGCAACTCCCAAAAATAAAACGAAACAACAATAATAACAGTAACAGTTCTGCTGGACTAGAAGTACATGCAGTAAAGAAAGTACGTCACGAGAAGCTGCTCGGACCCTGCTCATTGCACGACAGCACGCCCCACGTTTTGAGAAGAAGCAACGTACTGCAATAGAGGAGGCCACGTATCATCCGCAGGCGTGATGTACGTCTGATGTGACATCTCAAAACGGCCTCTGGCACCACGAGGTAACAATAATTCCTTTCATATGATTCAAAATTGCAGCCTCAGACAGAAAGATAAGCAGGATCCGTAAATAAAAAAAATAGTATAAATACTTTAAGCTTTCCTATGCACCGCAGAATGCTCTGGGTTAAGACATGCAACATGCCGATTAACAAATACTAACATAAAAGACATCATGTTAGCAAAGCCTACTCTACGGGTTAGACAACCGACGGTTTGTGGTCCGATTCCCAGCTGGGTTTTTTTTTTGTCTAGAGTCCAGACCGGCTCCATGCCTACACCAATCTCATTATTATTATTATTATTATTATTATTATTGACATTCAGCATGCTCCATTACATAGTAATACTACATGCTTTAGAGTTAAATATTCACAATATGGATACAAATATTTACCACTTATGTACAGTTTCTTCTATTTTCTATGTAGATACGGCAGGTTTACTTTCGGTTTTCTAATGTAGTACTTACTGCTTTTTGATTTTCCATCTACTGCATTATTAACTAATTAACTTACTGGCTAAATAAACTGAGGTACAATATGTATACACTCAATGAATGACTTATAATAAGCTAAAATCTATTGATCTTACAAACTTTGTGAGCGTCTTGATGTGGTTTCTTGTGCGTTGTTCAAACGGAGGGGACCAGGTGTCACCTGTTCGGACTATGGCATTTCGTAGGATCCACAGTCCGAACAGGTGACACCAATCTCCTGTTCAATGGACACAGAAAGCGGGTGGGGAGGGGAGCTCTTTACCTGGTGGTAAAGAAGTCAGGAGAGGAAGCAGACAATTCACCTCCCTCCAGTGCCAAGGTTATGAATGCTTGGTACTGTACCTCCATTCCCGTCTATGCCCGAATGGCTTGCATGACACATACCTTACTGTCTTTTACGGGTCGTCCGCATGGGTTACCGGCAAAGGCCATGCACAACAACCATACACACATCATGCCCTGAGCGTGAGTGCATAAACCGTCCGACACTACCTGTCCATCCCATTATCACAAACTATGAAACAGGGCTTCCTCCGAAATGTCAGTGTCACTGGTTCGACACAGGGCGACACGTCGTCTAAAATTAATTGTAATAGAAATGTTTGTCGCAGCCCCAACGTACTAATTTACTGGGCGGAAATATAAACGTCACAAACAACAATACAGAAAACCTATGGGGAACTAAAAAACGTTTCGCCTAGAAGCTGGTAGAGGTAAAGTCGTCCCTGTGCACACCATGAAGATATCCGAACAGTGGAATTATAACTCGATTCACTCCAAACTGCGGCATCAGTTGGGAAGGAGCAGTCTCTTTCACGCCCCGCTGCTTTACCCTCCCATATACACTGAACAGAAGAGCAGGTAGGCCCCAGAACCGGTAGGAAAGTTTCGGAGAGGAGATAAATATCTAGACCATGCCAGGAATCAAACCACTATTATTCACTGACACGTCCAGTCCGTTGCCCAGCGACTATACCGAATGCACTACCTCGGATCACGTACCCTACATCAGACGTCATTGGAGATCACACAACGGAAGGTGTGGGTCGACATTTAGTAGGAACGGATGAAATGGGAAATACATAAAGAAGTTTTGGCAGGAAAATCTGAAGAAAGACACTTCTGGCAGTACTAAGAGCTGATAAGAGGACAATATTAAAATTAATTTTACGGTACATGCGTAAAACTGACGACTGCAGACACCTGCCTCGAGATAGAGTCTAGTAGCGGGCTCTTTTAGAAAGGGAAATGAACCTTCGGGTTCCGTAACGAACAGGGAATTTCAGTAGCTACGCGGTTATCAATTCGTCAAAGATGACTGCTCCTGGGAGGTAAATGGTTCGTTGTTCAGTTAGTTAGCTTCTTTGTTTAATTTTGTTTGTTTCTTTGCCAGGCCGAATGCAAGTGGTATGAGATATCGAATGTTTGCATGTTTATCGTACAGACTGTAATGATTTTACTTATACTAAAAAGCAGATGTAAGACAAATTAAACCACTATGCAAATTTTGCTTCTGATAGCACTAAATTCCCATTAAGCATGTCAAATAATCACACTGACTTGCTGCATCACTGAATATCTTGTTATACATATTATATGGAGATACATATAAGGAATCCTGTTATACACTTTATGAAGCCGTATATTCAAAATCATGTTATGGGCTGCTTAACATTAAGCTGCACATGGGGGAATCTAGTTACGTATGGTACGAAAATGCACACAGTAAATCTCGTTTATGCGTTAATTACGTTAGGACACCAACTTCCTCATGTCAACCAACTCGTATAATTAATAGTGAACCTGCAGAATATCCTGTTAATATCATGCATTGTTAAACAACCCAGATGCTGCGTCAACGGCTATTAGGACGAATACTTCAAGAAACTGTGTATCACATATGTTGAACAAGAAAGGCAATGTACGCATAAACGTACCAGTGAAGGGCGTTCGCGTAACCACTGTTGCCCTGGCAAAACAATAAGTATACATATTCTGAGTGTGTGTGTCTGTAGCCTTAGGTATCCGACATGCAAAGCGCATGCGCCGTATTATATTGTCATATGTGTCCTGTCTGGCTCTACCCTGTTTTCCCGCATTATCTCATAAACGGCAAGATTTTCGGAAAAACGTTATTGAGCATAAAATGTGTGTTTAGATTTCCTCTACAACTTTTGTCCGAAAAATTTCTCAAGCTAAGAAGAATTTCAGCGAGATATGACCAAAATGTATATTGGTATGCATGTAAAGTACCCGTTATTCTTGTCCGATTTTAATGAAAATTGAACTTTCTGAACAAATTGTCGAAAAATAGTCAAATATCAAATTAAACGAAAATCCGTCCAGTACGAGTCGCGCTGTTCCTTGCGGACGGAAAGACAGACAGACATGACAAAGCTCATAGACGCTTTTCGCAATTTTGCGAACGCCCCTAAACACAATTCATGAAATTACTGGTGCTCTCCAGCAGCAGTGCCCAAACTTCGCCAGTCCGCGGAGCACCTCATCTCCGCGAAACACCATGAAACTTTTATTTTTATGCCATCACTCGGGCTAGGAAAATGTCACATTACGTTATGGACCTAGCTGGACGGACAATTTTCTTGTTAACATATTGGGAGGAAAACGTTAAATCCAAAAAATCTCTACTCATTAATCAACTCGATCTTGTCCGAGAACTGAGAAGAGAACGCCATTACTCGATTTCTGTCGCTGTACACCTCGGTCGAGCTTACGGAACGTAACTGTACCACTGGCCAGTCTGGTAACCACTGTTCTACAGCAGCTTAGCAACGTACCACGTTCGTTAGTCAACTTGGCTCAATGTATGTTGGTTTTGATCTACAGTGGGAGGTGCTCAGTTCAAATGTCGATCGGTACAACAACGGCTCTTCTTCCCATCCAGCGTGGGCGTAGGTAGGTATGTAAATGGATAGGTGTGTGTGTTGGTATGTAGCTGTGCATCTACGTAAGGAGGTGGGTAGGTAGCTAGGTAGGGAGGTACAGAGCAATGGAGGGAGGGATGGAGGTGAGTAAGTTGGTATATAGGTAGGTGGTGGGTAGTGGCTAGTTCGGTAGGCGGATAGGCAGATACTGAGGTGAGTAGTACGTAGAGAGGTAGTTAAGTGTACGTATTTGCATATAGGTATGCAGCTAATAAAACCCAAGAAATGCCAAATGTCCAAAATTTCGAACCCACGCAGACGCCTGTGTTAACCGAATAGAAATTTGCTAAATTTGGACATACCTGTTTTGTCAGTCGCAGTACACGCACCGATACCCCACATATATATACTTCATCCTATCACATAAGAGTAGTTCCTGTCACAGGTTTAAGCAGTTTACTTCACGATTCCATCGTAATTTAAGGCACAGAAGGAAATAGCCGCAACCTAATTTAAGGAATTATTCAAGCGTCAGGGGCGAACAAAACCCACGAAAGCTTCGGCCACAGTAGTCGTTCGTCCTGGCCCAGGTTCGAACGTGCATTTCCCGAACACATATCACAGGCTAAAACACCAACGTGTGTATTGGCGTTCAGAAGTTTTAGTTACTGACAAGCTTAATGTTGCACTCACATAAAGCAATGGGTAAACAGTAATTTGAACACACGCCTATATTTTATTGTCACATAAGATCTGTCGGCTGCATTACTTTGCCCCTTAACAATACGTCATGCCTTCATGCAGTGCGCAGTAGAAACTTTGCCTTCAGTTTACAAGTTCTGTTCCCGCACTGCTGAAGGTCCGAGTAAATGAAAAGAGAAGTTCTTTCATTTCAGACCAATTCATGAGATAAAGCATGACAATTTCTTAACTTTCAAGTGACTCTTCCAGCGGATGCGCAAACCCGGCAGCCAGCGGATAGCGTTCCTCGTTCTTGCGAATATTCAGGAGGTACAGTACCAGGATCACACATCGGCCAGAAGATCCGCAATTCGGAGGTTTCTCGTGCTTTTCCATAGTCTCCTCATGCAAATGTCGGGCACTAGCCAAAATCAGGCCACGACCGCTTCCTTCCACATTCTTTCCACTTCATTATTCATTAATAATCAAAACACACAGCAAAACGGCTAAACGCCTCAGTCGGGACTGCTGAATCTTCAGCCGGTATTTTAAACCTCCGAAGGGGTATTCTGGAGCGACAGTAACAAACAGAACCGTTAACCGTTCGATTAATCGAAGGCACTATTACAGGATCACTGCCGACAAAATCGGTCTCTAGGTGCAGCTGGGGTTCGCTGTTAATCTGCCCTTAGAGGACAATGGAAACACACATTGCCCAGAGTGTCCCTTTTCTGGCGCCCCTGAGTGTGACAGCTGTCAAGGAATGTCCCGGCGGATGCACGATTTCTATGAGATAACGTGATAACACGATAACAGGGGAGCTTTACATCGTCAAGTTCCGGACAACAGAAGCTCAGAGCCATTGATCAAAACAACGTAAATTTTCAGAACTCAGTCGCCAAACTTCAACGAACAAATCTCACTCTCGATGTATTAACTTGCAGGGTAACATTAGCAGAACCTGTAAATGTTTATTAACTTTCAATTTAAATTATCTGTCTCAAGTTTTCCAGCAATGTACACAATATACGCTTATCAATTCTGAAGTCCTCACACAATCAGTCCATAATCCGACTTGTTTCGGTGGTGACCACCATATCATCAGGAAATTCAGCTTGTAAGAAAAAGACCGCTGTTAAAACTGATTGTCTTGTTATGCGCTCACAGTAGAATCCACATCGCGTCCTTTATCACGTAAACCTTTTTGGATACTGGGTGCAGAACATCCTTGGAGCTGTTACTGTGAGTGCACAACAAGACAATCAATTTTAACAGCGGTGTGTTAGCTTACAAACTGAATTCCCTGAAGTTCGAGGTGGCCACCAACGGAACATGTCGGAATATGGACTGATTGTGTGAGAACTTTAGAATCATTAAGTGTGTACTGTCTATATGGTTGGGAATCGTTAGACGAATAATTTAATAAAAATGCACGGTATAAATAATAACGTATACATTCAATTCAAACTTCCGAATTAATTCCTGTAAGATAAGCCATTTACAGAAAATTAAGTGCGGTTTGAGCTTTGGGTGAAGTATTTCTAATAAACTAACGCAAAGCAAAATAGAATTTGCGTTACAACTTTGAGTGTACACTCCCCAGTAATAAAGGTAGCCGAAATCAGAACGACGCCATGTTCTCTCTGCCAGTTTCCATTCCAATAAAAACAAATAAAACCACTTTAAAATTCACTCGAATTATTCTCATAACCTTACACATGAATTTCATAATGACTCTACAAATAAACCAAAACAACACAAAAATTCCCACTAACGAATTACCTCCACGAAGCAAAGTCATTCCTGAGAAGACAATACTGCTTCAACTAGTCAAGAAAATTTTCCGCATTTAATGGAAACCGAACGTTCAGTACCGTGTACACAAAAGCATCTCACTTGTCCACATCTCGAACCACATGAATCCATTCCACGCCAACCCACCCAATTTTTTACGATCTCCCATCCACGCCTAGGTTTTCCACGTGGTCTCCTTCTTTTAGCATTACTACGCCCCTTTACATTTCATTTCTCCCCCACATGTGCCACATGCTCCGCCCATCACATCCTCCTTGAGTTCATCACCCTAATGATATTTGGTGAGCAGTACAAATCATGAAACACGACATTCTGCATTTCTCTCCAGCCTCCTGTCACTTCCTCCATCCTACGCTAAAACACCCTCAGAAACCTATTCTCGAACACCATCAGCTAGTGTTCCTCCCTGAACGTTACAGATAGCTGCAAACCCATACGAAATAATAGCAAAATTATAGATCTTTGTTTGCCAAGCCGGCCTGTACTATACTTTACATTTAAACACTTTTCAATTAACCTGACTAGTTCCATGGGAATACAAAACTCAATAAGAGTTTTATAGAAAGAAGTTCTCCTACCTGAATCATGAGCATTCTTCAGGGCTGTATATAGCCGGTGTACTCAGGCGCTCTATTGCCATTTCTTGTCAAGTACCCGTATTTGAAAAAACGATCAACTTTTCAATCAGCAAACAAAAAATATAAATATTTATCACCAGTCAGTGTTTAGACTGGACGACGGGCAAAGTCAAAATACGTGATGCTGCTAAATGTGACGTACCAGGGTCAGAAGCCTAAGGAAGTGAAGAAAAAAAAGTTGGTGCGGCTTTTCGCTGTTCGTGTCACACTGTCATCATTATTACAGGCACAGATCGTCAGGTCTGAAGTCACAGCTCCAGTTTGTTTTCTATTTTTAAGTAACCTGAAACTAAAACTTCTAAAACTGAACAGTACAAAACAGAGTTTGTTACCAAAATCTACAGTAGGGTAAATCTGGAGTTAACATGATATGTTTTCAGCGCCCTCGGAATCAAAAGTTTAAATTGCACCCATTTGTTTCGCCAGATCTTTCTGTTCGTCTGCCCGCAACAAACACTGCAGAACCGATGAATGCATTTTTATAAAATTTGGCGTAGTGACGTTGTGCTAAAATTTGTCGACACACAGAAGCAATGGGCGCATTATTGTGGTAAGCATGCGACCACAGAAATACGCTCTGGGCAAAATTAAGTTTCAATAATATGAAAGTGGGTGGTTCATATAGTTACCACCGACCTTCAAAGAGTCAGGCCGTAAATATTTTCTGTTTATTAAAGGTACGTCCACGCATATGTTTAATATCACCTGAGGACCTTAAGAATTTGCTGACGAATAACACACAGGTTTGGGTTCAGCCCAAGCTCGTTACAGACAGGTCCTACAGTTTGCCTGTACGAACCACACGCAGTCAATCATGACACTTGGTACAGGAAGCGCAGCCTGCCACCGACTCTCAGTGAACAAATATCCAGTGATAGCACTGACACTCCATTCCGCCATACCCTACACGTTTCATCTTGATAATAATTCATTCATCAATAATCATGCACACGGGACGTTGGGGAAGAATGGCGAACACATATACAGTCCGTCCGTCATTACGTCACACTAACACGGGAGCTGACCACACAATCTAATTATTACAACTCGGCCAACTATGGGATTAGTGGTCACCTCATGATCCACCACAAATACCCAGTGAGGATCCGTAAGCCGGATTAGCTTTGGGATCAGAGTTACATACAAGAGCATTAAGTACTCAATTATGAGCAAACCAATCAGCAATTACTGACACCACAAAACTTCACTAATGAACGAATCACGTGAAAAAATCATTTACTGGTTTCAATTTAAATTAGATTGACTGATGGCTGCGTTTTCAGAGTTCGCAGGAAATCGATGTTTCTGGGGTTCCCCCAGTGTCGTAATGCTAGGACATAATGACAACTACTGCAGCATTAAAACACGTACTATTATTTACTAGTATGAAGACTGATAATAAGCACAGTTCCTTCCTACGATGTCAGGTAATACAACAGTATAAACATTTTACTAGACATACCGTTGTGATACGATATAAGAAATACCGGCCCCTGATGATGGCCATGTAAGGCCGAAACACGTAGTACAGTTCGACATTAAATGTCTGTCAGTTGGGACTGTCTTCCTTCCCTTGCTATAGAACGATCCTGGACTCGAGCAACTATTCCTAAAACTACATAAAATAACAAAAACTATTAGTACTAGTAGCAGTAGTAGTAGTAGTAGTAGTAGTAGTATACCGTCCGCAGGATATCAGAGAACGCATGCTTATAAATCTCTACTTATTTTCTCGAAACATAACTTAAGTATCGGGATTTTATGGATATCTAAAAGTATTAATCAAACCACATTTCTCTGAACAATTTTCAAAGATAGTAAAAATTACATATAGCAGTAACCTTCTATTTTAGACATTATTCACTGTAATAAGTTTATTCGTACCACAACGTTTCAAAAAGTGGGTATGTTTATGTTTTCTGGTGGAAGAGGGAGAGTCATAATCTGATTGGTACAGACACTAGTCAAGAGAGGACGCCCTCCCATACACACACACACACACACACACGCATATATATATATATATATAAAACGTCAAAACTTGAGGAAAACCGCATGAAAATGTAAAAAACACCGTCTAGCATCGTAGAAAAAACAACAAATTAAAGTTATACGTAATGCGCGCATCGCAATATACGCTTATTGATACATGTGTAATGGGAGAGTATACACAGAAAAAAACCTAAATTTCATTACTGACTTTCGTAATTACGGGGCTACAAGACACCCATGAACAATGACTGAACCATTCCAAAACTTATTATTTTTTAGCAATTTATCCGTAAAGGCATCGTGCAGTCCTCAAATGACGTACTTTTATACATGCTGCACAGTAAAAAGGCTCTGTGCCATTTTAATCCGCAGCTCTCAAACTGTTACCCCCCCAAACTACTCTGAATAGAATGTGTCCCTACATTTATACGTGTAATTCAGGCCTCGTAATGTCGATGGTGGGATATTTTGCAATGGTGACAGGAACAGGCAAAATTAAACTATATATATATAACAGCCACAACGAACTTCTACAGAAACAAATGCTAGTGGACATGGGTCCCATTGTATTGTTGTGACGATGTAGGAAATTCGTGCACAAGAGCAATCGAAATATAATCAAAGGACTCGGGTCTACATGAGATCTTTTAAAAACGTAGGTAAAGACAGTCTTAGGGGTGAGCGAGCAGGCCATTTGCTGACGAAGCGGGCTCCAACACAGGATCTGACATTTCGCGACACAATGCCAATGTCTTCTCGTTTAAGACCAAATGCCGCCATGCACTGTCTTTTCTAATCGTCTATGGTGTCCGTCACTTGATACGAACTGTACGCGCAGTTGTGCAGCTACAATGCATTACGAATTCTGCCGAATGTATGAAACGAAATTCGGCAATGGATAATAATTGGTAGCAGACGTTTCACTGTGTCATGAGGTGCCACTTGTCAGGTACAGTAATAAGCATGGTTTATAAGAAAACGTGTGTCTGGGCAATATGGAGTATTCCTAGATTTTAAGTGATAATGCAGCAGGCAGCCATGACCACAGACGTGACAAGTAAATAATGCAAACCGACAGCAGAAAGTGCTACAGCGCGACAGCATTTCTAGTGGGTAAATCGCGTATAGGATATGGCGAGCTGAATAGTTGCTCAGGATGTCGTATTGACGGAGGCGCCAAACGAACCGTAGTATATCGTGAACCATCTTCACTACTTTCTCTTTTAAACTAATCGAAGCAAAACGTGAACAGCGAGGTACTCTCTCTCTCTCTCTCTCTCTCTCTCTCTCTCTCTCTCTCTGATTTCGGACGGTCGTCGTTGCTATGGTCTTAGTGGCATTTGGTATACTTGTATTTTAACAATCTAGCACAAAGCGTTCGACTGCTCTTTCATGCACGCCGAGTTGTTAGTTTACAACGAGGTATTACGAACTCAGTCCGGACAGCATGTTCGCGAACGTCACGGCGGATTGAGATTGGTAAAAGACCTTCAGATGGTGCACTTGAAGAATCCTTGCTGGCAATGTATGCAGAAAGTCGAGTTTCTGGAACCAGCACTTACGATTTGGTGACTTGCAATGGACAATGAATGGATCCAGAAGGGGGGGGGGGGGGGGAAAGACCACACCAGAATCGTGAAAAGTGTAAATTTAGACAAACTAACGCCGAGTATTCTTACAGGTCTAGTGTTACTTCTTACAGTTTACAAGCCATCACCAGGTCGGCAAAAACTGCAATCTTTTGGCAGTGTAACGTTAAGTTCCCTTACCTCCGTCTCAGCTTTATGTTTGAGTTCATGCCGAGGGGGATGTGATCGTGGGCGTTGTACTAAAAATACCAGGTCTTGAAAAAAGTTAACATAAAGATTCATATTTTATATAAATTAAGAAACAAAAGCTCGTACACGATGCGTTTTTGCAAACAAAGTTATTTACTTACAGTCACATAACATGAACCCTTTACATCAGAACCAACCAAGCAAGCAAGCAAAAATAACGGAAGCAACTACTTCCCTCAAGTCTAGCCTCGCCCATGCAGTTACGGAACTTAAATAAATAAATAACTAAATAAATATGGACATTATTTTATCTCACAACTCGCATCACTCTTCATGGAGAACGTTTCGCGTGAGGGCAGGCAGCGCATTGCTCGTTGCTGTTCCAAATTACTGTGAGTCGGGGTCCACGCATTTTTGTTCAATGTACTGAAGTTACGATAATATTAGAGTTCTACTCACCACATTTAAAGAACGTCTTAGAAATATTTTCCTTCGACTCGCAGACACCCGTCGCAACAAACACGTTGTTTAATGTGTTTAGAAGGTAAACAAGTTAACCGAGTCGATGGAAAGTGACCAACCGAAGTTGTCAGATAAAATAATGTCCCTATATAGCTCTCTGCACAGATTAAATGATTATTTGTGCGAATAAAATATATTTTAAAAACCCTATGCAAGTAGGGTGGAACCGCCATACATGGCCTTTGCATGAATGTTTCCCACCTACATGGCTATGAGCGAAACCGAGACCTAGTCAAACATCTTGGAAAAGCCACTGACATTAAATCATGTTTTTCTTGAAATAAGGCAGACAAATTCGCGTCTTAGCGTAACCAGTACTTGGTATAAACGACTGTAAGTAATAGAAGCTACAGGAATGCCAAATATCGAAAAAACAGTACAAGAAATACAGGATTTACTGGAATTATGATGTCAGATTTATGCTGAAATCACTTGTTTTGGGACTTCTGACATGCTTGATTCATGTCACACAAAGTAAGGATGCTTAAGCACCAAGTGTACCTGACGCAACAAGTCGTCAAAAAATTCCTGTTTCCTGCGTAAAAAGCTGCGAAGGAAGAAGATAGACAACGTATAGGGAAGGAAGCTATCAACCCTAACCGGAATGCACTTCACACACCACGTTACTTTTTTTTCTAATAACTTTCTTTCATCTATCATCGTGAGGATGGGCAAAGAAACCGTAAGAGATCGCAGCTCCACAAAAGCTTATTCTCACCAAACGGGAATTTAAAAATACATAGGCTGCGTTAATAAAGGTGACACGCGATGCCGCAGTTGGTTGAGGCACTGCGCTACAAGCCAGAAGGCCGCGGGTTCGATTACCGATGGCATCATTGGAGTTTTTCGTTGACTTAATCCTTCCGCCGCACCATGGCCCTGGAGTCGACTCAGCCTCTAACATAAATAGCACCAGGAATATTTGCTGGGGGTAAGGGCGGCCGGTACGTAGGGCTTACAACCTTACCGCGAAAAGTGCCGATTGTCTTGAGATCTAGGAGCCTCGACCTCCTGGAACCCTCAGGGCCTTTCCAGGCACATACAAGGACTGCTTTACGTTAATAAAGACGTACATCATGTTTATGACTGTCTTCCTGCCCTCAAACAGATGATGAACGTCTACATCAGTGTACCAGTCTTTCTTTGTTGGTGAAAAGGCCTACGTCCCTTGCCACACGAAAGATCACTGCCCGTACACGTGTATAAATTAACTACTCGGAGCATCTTCATTGTAACAATAATACGTCATTATAGTTCAACGATATGCCTTATAAGGTTGACAGCTTATGGATCCGAATACAAACGTGACATCCAAACCCTATATTTACTCCCATCACACATACCGCATTATTTGGATGATAGGTCTAGTTTTGAGGTATGAATAAGCACACCGTTTCCAGCTCGCGACGTCATCAAACATCACGTTTCGTAATGGTTACAATATTCTTTTTTTCTTCTGGCGCAACAGCCCTCCAGTGGGCCAAGGCCTCCTCATTCACGATGTTTCTAGATCACACACAACGACACGCCTCAGTCGGTAGGACTCCTCTGGACGAGGGATCAGCTCGTCGCAGAGACCTATACCTGACAACACTCACAACAGAAAGACATCCATGCCCCGGCAGGATTCGAACCCACAATCTCAGCAGGCGAGCGGCCGCAAACCCACGCCTTAGACCGCGCGGCCACTGGGACCGGCGGATATAATACTACAGTCTCTTAAAATAGCAAAATGGATATCTCGAATGTGAGACATCCCTTTTGCTTTCCCTATACAGGCCTGGACAGGCCGTTAATGGCTCCTGGAGGTTGAGGTTCCCAGAAAGTCATAATGTTGTCAGCCTTATGTACCGGCTGCTTTTACCCCCAGGACACATTCCTGGTACTCAATTCTGTTAGAGGATGAGTCAACCCCAGGGCCATGGTGTGGCCACAAGGATTAAGTCAATGAGAAACCCCAATGATCCCATCGGGAATCGGACCCGCAAACCTCCGGCTAGTAGCTCCGTGCCTTAGCCAACAGCGCCACCGCGTCCAGCGCAGAACCTGCTGAAATTAAGAATGTCCTCTCCACCATTAACGCTACGTGACGCAAGTTTCATAGCCAATAATCGCGTAAGACAATATCAGCAGTGATGACTGGACGACAGTACGAAGTAGCAAGTAGCCTGCAACAGTGTGGCAGTGACACTATGTTGTACTGCACCTCTCACGTACGTAACAACAAATCAAAGCGCCGGACGGAAAACAAATTGCAGACGGTCTGATTTAAAACTCTCAGAATTCACAGAAGAGTCAACATATTCACGCCTCGCAATGTCAGTCGCTATTGTAGCGAAGAACTCGATAACATACCGCTTACAGTCTTACACTTCGCGTTTCATAAACATTCATCAAAATGTTTATTATCTCCCGCCTTGCAAAGTTCCGTCAAGTTGTCGTCGTAAATTAGAAAAACATATGTGCACTTCGCTCAGTCGCCATGTTTGTTATTGCTCTTTACGACTAAACGACCGTCAACATAGTTTCATTCAACGGTGTATCGGTATAAAATTCTACAATTGAAATGTCGTTCGAAATAACAAATAATCATTTTAACCAAACAATTAACTAATGCCAAATCAGACCTAAGTTAACTTAAAAAGTAACTATGAATTACATAATATTTAAAAACAGGGAAGTAAAACGCAGTTTTTTGCAATTGACTCTAAGGAAAAGAGCGTAATCTTCAGTACAACAGAAGAAAGCTACAAAGACACGGCTGTAGTACAGTACACATGGCGAACAAAGGTATCTGCGGTCACGTATATTATTCCATTAAACTTGTAGTCAAATACAAGTATACAAAAATCAAAGTGTGTCAGGCACCATCCAAAAACCCCACAATGGTATTAGCCAGTCCACAAATTTTAACACCAAATTATTCCGGTCAGAAAAGAACCTACCTTGACGGCCCCGGCTACTGTTGATCAGTTGATATCTGTTTTAGAATTACTGGAGACTGTCGTAAACAGCAACGACACAGGCACAATGAATTATACTGTGTTTTCCTGCAAAGCGCCATGTCACGCACAATCGCGTATATCACAGACGATTGTTCAATAAATGTGATATTAATAGTGGGGTTACTTCCGTGCGTAAATATTTTTCGACTTTAAATTTAGTGGCTGTTACAATACCGCTACTTTAAATGTGAACACCCGTTGTAATGATGACCCAGAAAATAATTCCTTTAATTACTGCGTTTTAATACTGAAATCAAATACAACCGATAGTCGGCACAGTATGTTCTAGATCTTAGTTCTAATCAATTAGCCTACAGTTTTCTACTGTCTCACAGATCTCTCCAGGAATCCAACTTACAGTCCCCATTTAAATATATTATGCAATGCAACTTATACTCAGAACCAAATGATCCAAATTCCAAACGTCAGTAGCTCACAGTGTCGTATAGTCTTCACTTATTTCTTATTAGCTGTATTATCTGCAAGACCTGAACATAGCATGGCACAAATACAATTATAGCCAGGACAGATCAAATATAAAAGTGATCTGAATTTAGCTGCGCGTTTTACGTTTTGTATTAAAACATGGTCCAGTCTTAATTTCAAATCCTCATTATAGAATTGACCATAAAGAGGGAAGAACTATTATAATTATCGAACACACCGAGGTACCGATAGTTCCGTAATCAATCGACGCTTTACGACTGACTTTCACACTTGTAGACTGAAACGTAAGAACGAGGGCGGGTGGCTGCAGGTGCGCTGTAGCAATGGATGTGATCACGTCCTCTCTAACGGGTTTGCTGCCCACGGCTGCAGCACGTCCTTACGTACGGAACGTATTCATTCACAGTCAACGTCGTTGCCTTCAGCAGCGCAATGGGCTCTGTTTTGGCTGCACTGCTCCTACAGCGGAAGTTATATTTCCTCCTTCTGCGGGAAAAGTTTCATTCTTCCGCCTTCCTTCCTGAATATTGTTGTAGTAAAATACAATCTGCCTGTGTAAATAATCCCGCAAGCTTTGTAGGAAACAAAATGAGGTGTTCTAGGAGGAGAATATTTTACTAAAATCTTTCAGACCTGACTCCGGAATGTTTGAAAACAATGTCTGCACGACTGTTTATAAGCAACCTATATTCTAAGGAAATGAAAATATGTTCATGTTACTTACTTTGGTTACTGCCAGACATGAACGAAAAATTCTTAAACTTTCTTACCTGCAAACAGAAACAAATCGTATTAACGTTCCCATTTATAAGCATGCTGTTATAATTACGTCCTGTTTTCTATTTAATTTGACCCTGTTTGTATATAAAAATCCATCAGGACTTCTTAACAAAGACCATGAGAATTATTTGAAGGAACTTGCTATACATCGAACTCTGTCCCCAGACTGACTACCACATGACTTCTTTTCTATGAGGACATCACTCAAAGATGCTGTATTTAATACTCACATTCACACGAGGAATGATCTGAAAAAAACATTTCTAACCTCCATAGAAACTATAGACCTGTTGCAGAATGTCACCATTCGACTTTCACACTTCACCTCAAAGGTAGGACGACACATCGAACACAATTCACACTGAGGACTGTACTTCTTTTGTGTACTGTAATTTTAAGTGCAGAAAAGAGCACTCTTCGTGTAGATTGTTTAAACTTTATGAGCAAGTGAAACAGTGTGATGTACATAAAATAAGTCTGTGTTTGTACGCAGCTAGAAGATCGACAATCACACACATACATTGTAACGGTTTTCAACATACAAACCGTATGGCACAAACCCATCGTGCGGTAATGGTATACATTTCGCCAAAAGACCACAAAACTAAGAAAGCAGTAACAACAACTAGAGGTGCCTAAAGTTAACACAAAAGCCCGCTACAGGACATGATCCTAAGTTCCAACTACCTCACACCCTTACTGCCCATCTCCCCAAGATTTATCAATGTTATTTTATGATCTGCTGACCGACCTTTCAATGGACGATTTACAAGAATATCTCTACCAAACGTTTGTATGAATTTCTTACTTCCTTTATCCTACCATATACTGAACCTATGGTATCTTCCTACACTTCCTCACCCATCATTATTACGTGACGTGAATAAATCACGAATCTGCAAAGCATACTAAAATTTAATATTACACAGTAGACCCATGCTACGACATTTGAAATTGAAAGTAGAACTCTGCTATTGCCAGATGCATGGTCATTGAGTTTTGAAACAATACAGCCTTCATAAGCGATTAAGGTTGAGGTTAACCATGTTCTTAATTAGCACAACAAGCAGATGACTAAAGATGTCTCAAGGCTGAATGAGTTCCCCAAACTTAATAAGAGAGATTGCCAAGATTATTACAGGACCTAGCGAAGCGCCCTGCATGAGCTGCACATATGGTGCAACGAAACCAGTCATTTGGCCAGACTTCATGCTAGTTACACACTCAAATTACGGAGCCGAAGACCTGGGCAGTACGAAATAAAATGGCTCCCATCATTATTTAGTGTCTGGATAAAAGGACCTTTGCAGGCAGGAATCATCAGTACAGTCCCATGATACTAAAACAAGGGAAAGATTTCTGATTCCGGTCCAATGAATGCACAGTCTTGTTTCGCCGATTACTCACACTGTTTTAAACAAATGATGGATAGCATCAAAGTATTTAAAGATATGTACGTTCTAAGAGAAAACTAACTAAACCAATTACACAGTAAATCCAATAAATATAGGGCAATAATCAAGCGTAACGAAACCCAGAAAAAAGAAAGGTGACACAATTTTTTGTAACAATATTTTATATCATATCGTAAAATTATTAAACAGATAGCAGGACACACATCTGTACCGCTTTTCACCATAATCGCCTTGTATATTACGATATTTGTCCCATCGTGCTATTATTTTATCTGCAGGGTGTTTCAGAGGGAATAGTAAATATTTCAGGAGGTGGTAGTATGGACTATTCCGAGTAAATAAGTTCATATAAACACATGTCCAATTTTCAACGGGTGTTGAAATACAGGTGTATGAATGTTACGCATAACAAGTCTTACAAAAGGTATGAAGGAAAGACAAATGACGTATTGATTGCACTTATTGGCTATGTAAATGATCTCAATAAATTGCAACAGTTCAAAGTAAGTGTTCAAAAATCGCGCCATCGACTTCAATGCACTTTTCAACCCTCTTGGCAATACTGAAGTCGTCTTGGCTTTCTTGCTTTATGAGGGCAGCACTATTCATAATGCAAGCGACCAATTCGTCTCTTGATGTTTACTTTTTCTTTGTAGACTTCGCTTTTCATCCATCCTCACAGACAAAAATCTGATCTGTACCTGCCAACTTCAAACAGCTGTATCTTCACACCCATTGAAAATTGGACACATGTTTATATGAACTTATTTACTCGGAATAGTCCATACTACCACCTCCTAAAATACTTACTCTTCCTCCTGAAACACCATTTATCGCTGCAGTAAGATTGAACTGAACCTTGAGAGTGCCTACCTGGGAGTTGACGTTTGAGCGGCCTTAACGAACAGAAATGGAAATAAAAGTAAGCTGTGCATGGCTTCAGTCATAAGTGCGTTTATTGGTGACGAAGAACACAGCTGGCAGCAAATAACTATCACCCTTCGAGATCTGAGCCTACCTTACTCTTCGAATCCCTTCGCATATCCAGAATTCTAATCCCCTGGTATGTTACACGGTGTCGTCGGTTAAGTGGTTCCCGGCGTTCAAGGGTTCAAGGTCCGGGAACCAATCATCCAGCCACACAGCGCTACATCCCAGAAGACCAGAATCCTCGAACAAGCCGCTGTCAAATCCTCTAAGCTCCATCACATAGGATGTATGTTCATATACACAAGTTTTCGGGACCTTAATTTTCTTCCGCCTTTAGGTAACTGGTTGAACACTATTTACGCCAGAATTATTTTTGAATAATTCCACCGATATTCCAGCCACATACTTGTAACTCATATCGACAGACTGAAAACACATACAAGAACTACCCTGAAATCAAAGACGTAATGACACACTATACGAGGTCTGTTAGAAAAGTATCCGACCTTTGGCCGGGAAAAAGAAACTGGCTTACTTGTAGCGTTGGACACCTAATCACCCTCAAAGTAGTTCCCTTGGGACTCCACACACTTCTCCCAG
>Ga0131853_10004091_pt1 | contig 26174 bp, 12 predicted proteins | sample TergutLab28metaG_FD_92764 | JGI IMG/M metagenome (GOLD analysis project Ga0131853, IMG submission 92764) | Labiotermes labralis P1 segment gut microbial communities from Petit-Saut dam, French Guiana - Lab288 P1 (version 2) (version 2) | ecosystem: Host-associated > Arthropoda: Insects >... | reverse complement strand
GGATCGAACTTGGGTCTCAGTGCCTGCCTCAGCCGTGGCACGGCTCCTAATGATTTATGCTTATTTAAGGTTTCTGCTTTGCTCCGGTCGTATCTTGCACTCACGGCCTTTTATACGCTAAACGGAACCTGCTGGACATTAAACAGTAATTATGTCGGAAGTGCTCTGTCATTGACGGTTACATTTGAGGTTCTCATAGCGGTAACTCCGAGTACATGTTTTGTTCTCGTGCGAGAGGGTCTCATGATTTGGTACCGTGAGCGGGAATTTTTAGGCGCGTTCAAAAAGCGACAGTTAGTTTCGTCATTTCTGTCTGTCCGTTCGTCTGCCCCTCAGCATGGAACAATTCGCCTCCCACTGAACGTATATTCTTGAAATTTTACATTTGAGTACTTTTCGAAAATGTGTCGAGAAAATTAAATTTGTGTTAATATCTGATAAGAATAACGGGTACGTCACGTAAAGACCTGTGTGCATTTGTGGCATCTCGCTCAGTTCTTCTTGTAACGACAAATGTTTCAGATAGAAATTTTGGATAAAATCAAAACACATTATTTGCGTTTAATAAATTTGCGCCGAAAGGTTTTAAGTCGAATGATTTTTTTTCTCCGAAAATCGCGCCGTTTGTGAGATAAGATTAGGAGAAATACGGCACAGGTCTTACAGGTCACAGATAACAATATCATATGGCGCATGCGCTGAGCATGCTGAATTGTGCTGTAAACATACATTTACAGCGTGTGACACTGTTTTCCCACAGCAATAATGCTTAGGTAAAGGCGCCTCATTGTTAGTTTGTAGAACATGGCTTATCTTGTATTTTGCGAAGTATTTACATTTTCCACTTACGAAAAATAAGATGTCATTTGCATGCGTCATTGTCTTCAATTTTATGTCCCTGTTATTGCATCTGTCGGTGAACAACCACCCCGATGTACATTGGATAGGAAGTGGGCGAGCCTCAGAGCCGGTATGAACGCTGTAGAGAAGAGAGGATTCTTTCACCTTTTCATAAACAGATTGTCTTCTCCGCGGCATAGTCACTATGCTGTCTGAGCTATCTTTTCTCCTTCTAACAGGAGAGTCGTTTTAAAATGCAGAGGACAAAAATGTTCACATTAGTCTTGGCATTTTGACGGTAAATATGTGCCATATTTCATTGTAAGTAAAAGTGAACTGGTTGCTGTGCATGTTCAGCTGTCCATGAAGGCGTATAGGGGTGGTAGAAGTGATGTTTCATTTACATGTCTTTTAAATCAACTAGCTTTGTTGGTTTTCGACACTATCTGTTTGACTATTTGATAGATAAAACAGGAACCGTTGGCATGACTAAAACTCTGGTATTCTGTAAAGTAGCTAAATGTTTCGACATTGTTTAAGGTCGAAACATGTAGCTACTTTAAAGAATTGTCTCACTAGAGTTGTTATTGATCAAGTAATCTTGTAGTTAGCAATCATTTTAGTTTCGGTTAAATTTTGTGCCAGCAGCCGAGGCTGTACTTTGAAGGCAGTGGAATATGTTGGGTATTGGGTAGTTACTTTTGTTTTTGTATTTTGATCTTGTTTTAGTGTTTGTTAGGTGAAGTTCTTATTATCATTTTTATTGTTTATTTACTTGGAAGCTATGAAATACTTTTTATAGACTGAGATTAGATACTCTAATTATTTTAGAATGTCAATTTCTTGTGCTTTAATAGTATTACTGTGGTCTTGCAATTTGAAGAATTTGGCCGTATCTTATCCCGTTCAGAGCAATCTGTTCCGTTATCGATATTTCGCTTTGAATCTTACTTTGTTGCTTTGGCTTGTGTACCGCCGTTTATCGTCTTTTTAGGGGTTTGAATTTTCTGGTTTCTTGATTTTGGTTTATTTCAGGTCAAGGTGCAGCTAGTTTCGAAGTGGATGATGAATTACATTCTTATTTGTTGTTGAGACTGTTGAATTCGAATTATTTGCATAAAATTGGATTTGATCGTAGCTAAATTAAACGAAACCAGAGTTTTTGTTGTATTAAAGGTTGTCGGTGTATCAGCTAACTAGACGCAAGATAACAAAACGGTATGTGTAAGATGAAAACTGTCTGGTTGTCACTCCTTCCCACCTCCATAAGATAACGGAATGGGTGTGATCCGAGGTCGTTCTAACTGTCCGTGCCAGGAATCAAACCGTGGTCGTCCTACTTGTATTCACCTTATAGCCTGAGGCCGTCTGCTAGGTCGTTCTGTTTATACTCTGTCTGCATCATATTTAACACATAGGTAATAGGCTCCTGGTTTAACATTATTAATATGGAAGGGTAAAGGTAAAGGTAAAGCAATCCCATTACATGCCCAGAGGGTTGCAGGAGGTTGAGGCTCCCAGATTTAAAGACAATCGGTAAATGAAGGTGGTAAGGTTTTTAACCCCTTTCACCCGCCCCCTTTTCCCCCCCCCCCCCAGGAAATATTCCTGGTACTCATTTCTGTTAGTGGCTGAGTCGACCCTAGGGCATTATTGCGGCCGGAAGGATTATGTCAAAGAAAATTTCCAGTAACACCTTCGGAAATCGAACCCGCGACCTTGCGATTTGTAGCGCAGTGCCTCAACCAAGTGCGCCACCGCGTACCCCAATAGGAGAGCGTAACATAGCTTATGTGTTCGGTGAAGAAAAATCAAGGTTGGTCCCATTAGTTAATTTCACACTGTGTTCAAGATGTCTTGTCAGGTAATAAGAGGTTCTGATTGATTGATTGATGTTCCTGAGGGTTCCCACTTGTATTTACCGTGACTGTTCCACTCGGATGCTGCAACAAGAGACTGCTCTCAGCCTCTTCGTTCCATTAAGCTATCGCTTGTTCCTAACCTTGTTTTACAATGTCGAGTCGATTCAAGAATTAACCTTTGCGTTGATTTCCTACGTGATTAGTAAAATATTGTGTCCGTGGCCAGTGCCTGCTGTGGTTTCACTTTGTTCTGAGTGAAATGAACGAAGCGCGGGTTACACGATGCGGCATGTTACATTGGAAGTGCGGATTGTTATAGCTCTGGGTAGGCGTAGGTAGCCTACTGATTTTGTACGCTGACTTTTTCCTTGTCACGCTCGTAGGCTACAAGGAGTACACAACGCGTTTCGATTGTGCGTGCGTGCGTGTGCGTGTATATGTAAGCTATGTCTTCTGCAGGTTATAATTACCTACTTACTAACTAAATCACTCCATGAAACAGAGTAGATTAGATTATATTAGATTAATGTTTGGGTTTGAGCCCTTCCGTTTCCGATGCACCTAGGCCTTATAAACGGGCCCTTTGTGGCCCATAATCTGCTATCAGCTCAGGGGAGCCCTGTTCCTTGTTAAGGTTCCATGTGGCCCCCCAGGCTTAACTTTTAATATCCAGTGGGTCCAAGAAAAGGAACCCAGATATGCATTTTATTTTTCTCTAAAAATTCCCTATAAAAGAACCCCCTCCAAGTTCCCCAGCAGGGCCCCTATGGAGGGAGCTGCCCGTTTATAGGGCCTCTTTACATATTTCGCAGATTCCTCATAAAAATTTCCGTAAATAAAGAAATGTTTCCCTTCTCTCAAAGGCTCTAAGAAAGGAGATTCCCTCCATGTTCCCCCAAAGCGGGCCCCCTATCGAAACAGACGCCCATTTCTAAAGCCTTACTTAGCATATCCTTCGAGGTCCCCAGTAAAGGAGCCCTCCCTCAAGGTTCACCTCATAGAGCTCTCTCGGGGAGAGATGCCCTACTTCTAGAGCCTTCCTTCATTCATCTTTCAAAGCCCCCGGTATACGAGCCCCCTTTCAGGTTTCCCAGCGGAGCCCCTATGGAGAGAGGTGCTCGTCTCCAGAGCCTTCTTTTACACATCCTCCAGGGTCCCCAGTAAAGGAACCTCCCCCCCACACCCCATGAAACAGAGTACTTGACAAGCCAGTAGTTTCTCAGCTTGTCATGAAATGCCCCACTTTTTATTTAATCCGAATGTTCATTACCGCATTCACAACAGCCCGCCACTTCTCCCTACTCTGAGCCAGATCAATCCAAGTAACCATTCCCAATCCTATCTGTTGAAGATAAATTTTAAAATTATTCTTCCACCCATGCCTGATTCCTCCGATTGGCCTCTTTCCCTCAGGTTTCTGCACCAAAACTCTTCATGTTTCCTACTCCCCGAAGCGTGCAAAATAACTTGTCTATCTCGTTCTTCGTGATTTGATAACCGAAATAATATTTACAGACACACCTAACACAGTAAGCAGAGTTCCTCTTGTGAAGCTAATAGTTGTTCAGGGTTTCAAGAAATTTATTTCGTTTTGTTACCCCCGGTATCTTGTTACCATCTTTACCATTTTCCTGTACCTCTACTCCCCCTCTGGCCCTTCGTAGCCTGTTACCTTTACCTTTACCTTCTGTGCAACACACTCTCCACCTGTGTTACGTGGTATTTGTATTTGCACAGCTTTTTTGATGCACTGTACCAGCTGGTGACGTTCGGCGCCATACGTAGACTATCGAGTATTGGGTGAATTTTGGGATAAATCTTTGTTCTTATCTGTTATAATCTGCTGCCGAGACACAAAAGTCTTAGTGTCGATTTGGTCCGATTACGTAACCTTAAACCTTCGGTAAAGAATCGAAGCGCCACACCATCCCTTCCTGACCTGTAGTTGCATCCTGTAAGCTGGTTAAAGCGCGCTGTAGGGATGTGGTTGTAAGAAATCGCTGAGTAACTGAGCTTGTAAGTATTTATAATGTAGACGGTTGTTTAATGCTTCGTGTAGCCGATAGTGAATAACGGGGCTGGCTGTTGCGGCCATTTGTACACACGAAATGAGGCTGAGAAATTGGAGTTCATTGGAGTGACTTCAAGAAACGGTTTGCTTGTTTTCCCGCGGTTGAATATATTAGCTACCCCGTAAAACATTCCGAATTTTGACCGGGACAAAGGTTATAGTGACTGAGGTCGGTGTTTAGCCCGTTATCATTAAAAGGCAGTCCGGACATTCTTGCTGAGAGATTTCGGAGTTGTGAGTGTTTCTTCATGAATGCTTTTCGGATCGTCATTTGGTAGTTGTTAGTTACCAAAGTCTCCAGAAAGTTCTTACGTAATCCATGAAGGAGTAGGAGGAGGCGAAGTGTGGCATGTCCAGGCGAACTATGTGGCAATACCTTGCAGCAGGAAAATGGTGTGATTACATTTTCCATCAGACACAACTGAATTGTATTTACAGGATTGGCACCTGTCGTATCCTGGAAAGTCCGCTGTACAGGTGTGCTGATAAATCCTTATCCCTACCAGGAAGGAAACAAGCTAATGTTTCTGGCAGAATGGCTTGAATTTCCTTCGGCGCCTTGCCTTGCAGGAAACAAAAACTTGATGACACCTCGCGTCTCGATGTTGTTGAAATCGCGCGCGTCTGTGACATGCTTCCGAGCTTGTTTCCTTCCTGGTCGGGCTAAGGACTTATCAGCACCCTGGTAGTATTATAGGCCTTGTAATGAATTTACTGATTATATATTAATACCTGTAAGTCTTAAAGGATGTAACGTCCACATAGGGAACCTATCAATAACATATTTGCAACATTTAGTATCCTTATGCACTGTTTTTTATTATTAGCAGCACCTCTGTTGACGTTGCTGATCCCGACGACCGAGCTGTCTGAGGGTCTACGGCCGCTCGCTTGCTGGGATTGTGGGTTCGAATCTCACCGAGGGCGTGGATGTCTCTCATGTTTTTTATGTTCGTGGTTCTGTGCATCGCCTATATTAATAATTGTCCAACGAGATGCAACACAAAGCAGTCAGCAAGTTCACTCTACAAGTTGGCCACGTTGGAGGGAGGTAGCAGCACAAAAATATGACCAGTACCGGAGGCTGTAGTTGCAGTTTTATGTGCTCCTGATGATGGCTGTGGTTGACACCCGAAACAAGTAGAGTGAACTTGCAGAATAATAAATAGACTGCTTTGTGTAGCATCTCGTTGGACAGTTATTTAACATAGTCTCTTATGTGTGTCGAGTGTTGTCAGGTAGAGGTCTTTGCGTAGGGCTGATCACTCGTACAGAGGAGTCCTACCGAGTGTGGTGTGTGAATGTGATCGTGAAGCCTCGATAATGAGGAGGCCTTGGCCCACTGGGGGCTTTTGTGCCATAGAATGTTGATGGTGAACGTGCTCATGTGCATCCAGTATCATTTACATTTCCAGTGCTGCAGTACTACTAAGAATGGCTGAAAAGCTTAACCGTGTCGGGCAAGTGAATGTATCTGATTTGCAACTGGTAAAGTGGGCAGTTAAAGCAATTCGAAGTAATGCAGCAGAACGCACTTGTATTTTCGGCGCCGAAATGACATCACTTATCTGAGATGCAAAAAAAAAAAGGCATTAAATATGATTGTTTTGCGCCGTATCGTCTGTTAGAACTTACTTAGTGATGCTGATGCGATTCAGTGTTTGCTTCTGTCACAAAGTGAATGACAGCTATGCATTAGTGCCCTTTTATTCCTTTTAGAAAGGCTTCTTCCTACAAAAAATTTGTAAAATCGCGTCTTTATATGAGCAAAGTATAATATTAAAAAAGCCAACAAATAGTTTTCTGCTGTCACACTTATTTTCCAGTTGCATTGCATATAGTCACTATCTAAATTTGTTCGTCGTTATGAGCATATTTATTTGGTATATCTTCTTGAACCTGACTAACCACTGAGATTTTAAGGATTGGTTGTTAAAGTAGGTAAACATGCTTCGCTAGATCTGTTTACATTTTATTATAATTGAAAAATATTATCAAGATTATGTAGCAAGTTACCAAGTGCCCAATTAGGAATGATGCTACGAAGACGTATGTGGGGAAGTAGAGGTATAAATGCGCATTCATATTATCTACAATAAATGGAGTTTTTTTTTGATTAGCTTCACACCCTGACCGCTTTACTCCCGTGGAAACGAGACCCCTATACCCGTTGGATAGGAGGTTGGCTGGGCCCTGGGCGGCCAGGAGTTTGCGAAGAAATTAAATATATCTCTTACCCTGCCGATAACCGAGTCCCAACTGTTCGTGCTCCCCTTTCGTAGCCTAGCCACTATTTGCTTAAGTTTTACTGCATAAGTGATAAGTCGACCCAGGCTACATGCTGGAATGTCTCAGTATATGAGCATTGAACTGTCAGAAGGTATGTCTTTCGCCGTCCTATCATGAACATTTTTTACTTTAAATATGATTGAGGATAAACTCGGAAGTCGTCGATGCTGCATCGGCAGTTCGACCTAAGTCGCATCAGTAATGCGTGTTTGGAGGTTTGATGTTATGTAACGTAATTTGAGTTGGCGTGAGGCAGTGCATCTGCTATATAACCAGAGCTTCAGGTGGCCTGAAATATGTGAGCCAGTTGTAATCCGGCATGCAAAGTGTCGTCCTTGCAGCTGACAAGTATCGCCCTGCTGTTAGGATGCTGTGACATTATGCAATTAAAAATTACTGGTTATTAGAGCACTTCGCTGTAATGGTACATTTTATTTTAGTCGTCAGTTGCGGTGTCAGTATCTTACAAAATGCACAATACGAGTTGCAGTTACGTCTGATAAGGTCTGTAATTTCGAATTATTCATTCCAGGCACATGAATGAGGCATGTGCTATAAGCCGGAAGGTCGCTGGTTCGATACCCGGTGGTACCATTAGAATTTCTAATTGAATTAATCCTTCCGGTCGCACTTTGGCCCTGGAGTCGATTCAGCCCCTAACAGAAAAGAGTACCTGGAGTATCTCCTGGGAGGTAAAGGTGGCCTGTGCCTATGGCTGGCAACCTTACCACCTTCATGTGCCGATTGTCTTGAAGTCTGGGAGCTTCAACTTCCTAGATCCCTCAGGGCCTGTCCAGGTCTGTAATGGCATAGCTTTACCAATACCTTTTTTTGATAGTTGTTTATCCGGTGTTAATACCTACATTTAACAGAATTGCAGTCAGTGCCGTACATGCTGTTTATTTTAAATGTTTTGTTCGCTTCTAAGAGGTTGGAACGCTGGGCAGTAAGGTAAGCGTGGAGATATCAATGCGCGTATGGAATAGGAAATCCAAATTGTCAATATGCGAGAATCGAAGTTAGTGGTAAATGTGTATACAGTGATACCTCGGCTAACGAAGATAATTCGTTCCGGAATCACATTCGTTAGCCGAAATCTTTGTTAGCCGAAACACACATACAGACGGAAAAGATAAGCTCCTGGAATGGCCCGACCGTTCATGTTTGCTGCTTTATGTTAGCGCGCGCATCCACAAACACATTCGTTAGCCGAATCCATATTCGTTAGCCGAGTCCGAAAAAACAGAGAAAAAAATCTTCGTTAGCCGAAAAATTCGTTAGCAGGGTCACTCGCTAGCCGAGGCATCACTGTGCTTGAGACTGTTGTTTGCTTGTTTTTGTTACCAGCGTTTGGATAGTCATTTTATAAACTTGGCACTGAATTGAATCATTTTGATAACACGACATCTGGACGAAATGCGAATATATTAACTCTATTACTAATTTTTATATGAAACCTCTTGCTTTATTGAGAGCAAAATGTTACACATGTGCAAATTGGCTCGTGATTTGACTTTTCTTTATATATCGTTTGGCGGAATAGGTTTTTGTTTTTAGAAATAACGAGACCTTACGTGGGCACATTATTTTGTCTAACCGAGCTGCACAGTTTTATGATGTTTCCTTTCAGACAATAAACAGTATCAGAAAGGAATCACAAACTCTTTCCCTTCCTCCTCACATCAGTATTCCCCAGTGCTGTATTCTAGTCATTTCCTCACAGGCTACGATGGAATGTAAACGCGTGCAGGTGCGTGTTTATCCATGTAGCAGGGAAAATGATTTTGTCTCCATAATGCTTCACAGATGAAAAAGTGTGAGGAAAGATCAAATACAAATATGCGTCGCTTAACGACGGGGATAGGTTCTGAGAAATGCGTCGTTAGGCAATTTCGTCTTTGTTCCAACGTTTACTTACATAAACCTAGATACTATAGCCTACCACACACCTAGGCTGTATGGTATAGCCTTTTGCTCACAGGCTACAAACCTGTACAGCATGTTATTGTACTGAATACTATACGCAGCTGTAACACAGTGGTATTATAATTTCATAATCTTATGGGACCACCGTCGTATATGCGGTCCGTCGTTGACCGAAACGTCGTTATGCGGCGCATACTTGTATAGACAGACAGCGGGAGAGTGTTTGTCAATTTGTTCCTCTCTTTTGTGGGATTTCCGATTTTTTCCTGTAGAAAGTAATGTTGTCTGTATACCTCGTTTGCCACAAAATATATACTTTTTTGGAAATCAAAGGTCTGCATAATGTATTGTAATGTAGGAAACTATTAATATTCTTCAGCAATAAGAAACAATAAACCTGCGAGATCTGAGGATTCTACCGCGTTGTATTTCAGGCCTTCGCTATTCTGGTATGTTACGCTGCGTACGTTGGCAGTTGTTTGCCGACGCTTCGGGACAGCCTATCTGTCCCGTATTCAAGGGTCAAGCAGTCAGAGACGGTACTTAACATTCCAAAAGAGTGAAGGTCTCAACAGTAAACCTGATAAACAATATCCGTTATTAATTCCGGGAATTTCTTCGACACGCGGTAAAGTGATGCTTTTTTATCGCGATCCTAGAGAAGTGTTCATAGGTTTATCAGAGTCCTTGGTAGCTATCCACTAAACTGCACTGCATCATGAACCAGAATGCAGTAATTTAAATATACAAAGTCACTGGGATCTCAGATCTCGTATTTCGTATGTAACTTAAGATATGCTTCTAAAATGAGGCATCCCCGTTGTGTGTATATAAAAAATAGACGTGGGTATCAGTCAATGTCTAAAAAAGATTTTTAATAAAGGATGAAGTAAACTACATGTTTCGGCCTAATGTGGCCATCATCAGGTTTACATCCGAAAGTATGGTGGTATTGCTTCGTGACATATCCATACCAATCCTGTAAAGCAATACCACCATACCTTCGGATGTAAACATGATGATGGCCATATTAGGCCGAAACATGTAGTTTACTTCATCCTTTATTAAACATTTTTTTAGATATTGTTGTGTTATTGACTGATACCCACACCTATTTTTTATATTTTTTTAAGATATGCGTTTTGTGAACATATATATGGCGCCTGATACTGATCGTATAATTTGTATGTTGTGTGGTGATGCTGGTAGAAGGGCAGTGTTACAGTCATGACAGTACGTTTCTTTACGAAGTATTCAACTTCATTTTCTTCTTGAATTTGTTTTAAGTGATGTTTGCACGACCTGTGCTGGCTTTATGCCTCTTACGTGCTGCTATTCCAGTCGGCATAATGAGTCTACTGTTTTAACGACCGAAGAACCTTGGTTTCCTTTCCAGCAGGGTAAAAAATCTCCCTCTTTTCCAGTGCATGCTGACAGGTTCTGGCACACTGCTTCCTTTCTAGAGCCCTTGCCCAGATGGTTGTAATTCGTGTGGTATCGAGCAGTTACAATGCCTGCAATGTGTTTGTAGCGCCGGGTCTTTTAGACAGACTGTACTTACTGAGCTGTTTATTTTAATCGAAGACACCCAGTTATGTTTCAGTTCTCACAATAAATCAGATAGTTTATTAAATCAAAAACACAACAATGTCGTAGCAGGGGAAGTGTATGAGATCTGTATTTTAGCGTAATTTGGTATTAGTTTCTTAATGAGACATTGTCGGTTGAAATGAGTGTTTCCAAAGCGCTTCATGAACTTGGTTCGTAAGTTCTTTTGTAAGTTGATGGATCTAGGTTGACTAGCTAAATTTATTTTAATCGAAGACATCCCGTTGTGTTTCAGTTTCCACAATAAAGTAAACAGTTAATAAGCTAGTTGTTACATTACTGAGCTTTCTATGCCTTTCCTCATTGTCTCGAAAGATGTGTAGAGATAACAGCTTAAATCAGACCACGATCGCGTCCTCCCACATTCTTGAAAATTCGTCATTCAGTAATCATCTTCATGTTTGACGATGTAATTAAGACCTTGTTAATTAAAACAGCAATTAATGCAAAATAACGACGCATGAGGTGACATGTCACTTTAGTGGAGTTAGTATGTGGAATCAGTTGAAATGCTGAGTGCACTTCGCGCTCGATCAAACATTTTATGTATTATTACCTGCCCGCTCCTACGCTTGGCATCAAATTCCTGAACGTACTGCGACTCACCTCATCACAACGTTTCCTGTGGCACAGATTGTATCGGCACTGCTAGCTGCCTTCTGTGGAGCAGCAGATAATATCTGAGACGGGACTGTGAAATTTTTCTCTCTGAACATTTTCCAGCTTAGTTTCATTCCTGTCGCGGTTCATTGCCTGTTTTTATTGTGTTGTCTGTGGTTGTCCCGTGATGATAGGATGTTTAGAATTTAATTTTCCTCGCAGTTTTCCTTCAGATCACACACTCATTACTTCTGCTGGGATCACCATTTTTCCATCATCAGTTTCCATTCTCTAATCTTAAGTCGAGGCATCCCTGTTTGTATGTAACAATAAAGTTAAGGATAATGTAGGTCGAACACAACTAGTTTATTAGCAGGGTGTTTATTAAACAACATGTTTCGGCCTACTCGGAGACCATCATCAGGTTTACAATGTTGGCTCTAAGAGACAAATAATAAGTTGAGTAGCGGATGTTGAGATCTCATCATCATGCTTTACAAAGTATATATGAGGAAAAACTGTGTGTAGGAGGGTGCTGAAATGTGGTGACTGGAGTCACATAAGCAGATAAGGCGGGGGACGTGCGTGCGTAAACTAGTTGTTTTCGACCTACATTATCCTTAACTTATTCCATTCTCTAACCTTGTTGTAGATTATCTGGTTCCTGTTACGATTTAATTCTAACACTGTATCTTCAGTACAAATAGTCTTTTATGTCGGAAACTTATTTCCTCTCTTCTAACCAGTATTCACTGCATTAATTTTACACCTATTTGTTTCTTACATTTCTTCTTTTCTTAGTCACAGACACGTTTAGCCACAGTTTTCCTGTCACAGAAATTTATTAATTCGCTTTTTTTTATTACAAATTTCCCCGCAACTCAGGTCAAATTACTTTCATGATCTCGTGTTTTTCCTTCAGTACTTTTGGCTTTGTTTTTCCTGTTTAATCTTTTGTATTTATAATCTCTTTTCACAGCCAATTTTTTTCTGTTCAGTAAAGAATCCCTCTTCGTGTCAGATTTCTTTGTACCTTAGACTTACCCCTTATCTTTACAGGACTGTTATTATTATTATTATAATTTTTATAGTCTCTCGCTTCAAGTCTTTCGCGTTCTCTTTGTTCGTTGCCAGGTCTTCAGCGTGTTTCTTTCTCAAAGAACTTGCTTGTCACTTAATTAGCTGTGATCATGTGTGCATCTTGTTGGCGTGTTGTTCAGCAAGATGAGTAGTTCGTGTTACCGCCACGGGGGGTCGCAGCAGGTTCGCCTTCCCGCACTTTCTTATCTGAAGGCTAGTTCACAGCAATGCTTGAGGGGACGCAAAAGATGACTTCGTGACATCCTTCTGGCATAAAGGGGGTAAAAAACACAACATGAGAAGTTTAGATACGTAACTTGTACAGTTTAATAAAACATTTTGCGAAATTACAACAATGGAACTGCCTGCTAAACTGCGAGTTGAATAATTACAGTGACATCGGGCAACGTTAGATGTTAAGATCGTCTTCTCTGTCATTTGCACTGAAGATGGGATATAGCAAGCTATTCTGAAGTTTTTGGCCCTTGTCTGTTATACGTGGATGGAAGGAGTACAAGCAGCCATGACAACAAGCAATTTAGAACCAGATCACTGGAGGAACAGAGAGGAATGGCGTTTGGTTTCCGGAAGACGGCGACAGCTGTTAAAAAACCGGACAGATAAATAAATAAATATATATAAATAAATAAATATATATATAGATGGATGGATGGATGGATAGATAGATAGTCTGTTACACTATGAGGGGCGGTGGCAGCGATTTTCTAGTTGACGCAAGTTCACTGCCTTGGGATTTTTGACGTAATCAACTCTTATTGCATTTAGTAGTTGAATTACAAATTTTCATTTAAATCGTTTATGTAAATATAAATATTTGTGTCAATCATGAAATATGACGACCTTGTCCAGAACCTGCGAACAAGAGGCAACTAACTCTTACAGTTGGTGTTCTGTCCCAGGTTGTATTATTTGCATTGCTTGTTCGATTTATCTCGAAATAGTGATAGACCGTAAATATAATTTGATTTCATCATTTTAATTAAACGACAGCCGTATTAGGATCTTGTTCAACATTTATCATTAAAAAAATCTGGTCAGTGTAAATGTAGGTAATGTGCACAACCTTGTCAAAATAGTTCTGCCGGTACTGATGCATGCCACACAGTGTCAAAGCTAAGAAAGCCGCGAGGAGCCTTACTACTAGATAAGACATGGTGCACGGTACGTCCGCTTCTTGTTTATAAACTTTCTGTAGGATTTGAGGGAAACAAATTGTCCCGAAGATTGGTCGTTACGCGACGTCGATATGTGGGAGTCAGGAGGAAATCTTCCCTCTCTCACGTTCATAATAATCCAATCCTCTGCTGCACTTCCTGTGTCCCTCGACCCATTCCAAACTGGTCTTTAGTAACATGAGGTATTAATATTATGTATTAACAAGACAGTCAATGTACTTACGTGAAACATAACATTTAGGGGCTTTCGTCCAACCATTGTTGCAGTGAAAAGGCAATGAGTATTACACAACCTCAGTGTGTGTATGTAACTTTAGGTATCCAGTATGCGATGCGCCTGCGCCATATTGTCATCTGTGGCCTGTCCCGCAATACAAATGTTTTTCACACTATCTCGTAAACGTCACGATTTTCGGAAAAAAAAAAGTTACTGAACATAAAATGTATTGTTTGATTTTCTCTGTTACTTTTGTCTGAAAAATGTTTCATTCTAAGAAGAACTGAGCGAGATATGATAAAAATATGTATTGGTCTTCACATAAAGTACCCGTTGTTCTGGTCCGATTTGAATGAAACTTGAATTTTCTCGGCAGATTTTCGAAAAGTACTTAAATATCGAGCTTCATGAAAACCCGTCCAGTGGGACCCGAGTTGTTCTATGCGGACGGATGCACAGACGGACAGACATGACGAATCTAATAGTCGCTTCTCGCAAGTATGCGAAGGCGCCTAGGAACCCTTCGTTCTACTTTGCCAAATCACTCGTGTCTGAGTGTCCCGCCATTAGAAAAGGCTTCGCAGCGCTGCTCTGAAAGTTCTTAGCCCTTGCCTACTTTGAATAAGAGGAGCTGTTGGTATTGTCAGGTCTGCCGTGTGGCGCTCCTGAACATCATTGGTTCGGAGTTTCATGTTTGTAATGCTAATCGTGACTAAATCATTGACATTGACCTAATTACATCTGTCAGTTGTGTCTTTTGATAAGGAAGTTTTATAAACACGTGCTCTAAGTAAAAGCACATGAAGTAACAAATGTGTTATTTGTGTTGATACCTCGTGATTATACGTCATTCTCGCAAATTGTTTTCCACTGTGAATGTGGAAGTAACACGGCGGCCCCTGCCAAATGTTTAGCTGGTGCCATATGGGAAATTAGAAAGCAGATTCATTCTGTGACAGACTACCGTTCATACTAAAGTATTAATACGCCTGATTAGAAAAGATAATTTGATAACTTTTCATAATGAGGTAACGACCTACGTAGTCTTATTATAAATGACACATCCTCAAAGGAAGTGTAGAGACCTGTCCACAGAAAGTCGATGAATGCAGCCAGCTTCAGCTGCAGTCCGCTTTAACACCTTTTTATGAAAGATTCCCTTGAAGCCATTTGATACAACATTCAAGCACACATGCGTGTAAAGGGGGTTGTTAAAATCTTCAGATGTAAGTGGAAATTGATAATACTCGAGAGTTTGTAGCAAAATCCTGTCTCTCACTCGCTGTCCCTCTCCACCTGGTCACGTGGTCTGCCTGTTTGTTTATATGCATATATAGACACGTGTTTTTTTTTGTCTTGTGTAAACACACGGATGTAAAAATGCGGTGTACAGTTGAAATGAGAGAACAATCAATAGGCGTGTTGTAATTACTCATTTAAATGCATATGAAGTTTTTTAGGAGCGACAAAAGCTGTTTGTTATTAATTAAATACTTTTTTTATACCCAAGGGAGGTCAACACATTGTCACCTTACGTTTGTTACTTACATACTAATAACCCTGCAGTGTGCAATGAGCAACCGTCGTCATTTCTAAGGGCAAGAGAATTTGCTCACTGATGGTCTTCAGGCCGTTTTGCCTTTGCTTGTAGCGTACTGAGCGATGTGTAGTGTTACTGTGAGGGATATCAACTGGACCTTATTTGCCAGCAGGTTCTCAGGCATCTTTTTACCCTGGGGTAAAGCGGCTGGGGTCAAGAGATGCCTGGAAATTCATCCTGAAGGAGGCCAAGGTGCTGTATGGACCTTTGAGCTAGTTGGGAGGGAGGGAGAGAGAGAGAGATGTAGGATTCATGAAGGGTCCCATGCATTGATGCATCCTAAGGATGTTGGTGTCTGTATTCCGGTAGTCTTCAAAGAGTCGTGTAATTTTTTAAGGCACCGTTTATCAGGCGTACTCATCAACCAAGTAGCATGTGTGAGTGCAGCGTAGATAGTTACCGACGTTTCGGGACAACCTATCGGTCCTTGCAGTGGGAACGGTATGTTGTCCCGAAACGTCGGCAACAACCGATATACGTTAAGTGTCAGCCCTTTCGTTTCCTCATCTTTCTTCTCCCTCTTCTGCCAAAAGTTAAATATGTATATTTTAAAGAAGATATATGTTTTGTTAATAAATTATTTAAATTAATTGTATTTGCGTGGGTGAAGCAGTGTGTTTCTAGTGACGTGGGAACTGCATGTGTAAATGTTATTTACTTCAACATGGTGTTTTAAATTTCGTCCACTGCATTCGCCACCAAATGTTGTGTACTGACCTTTTTCTTAACACAGAGCATGTTGGAGTGAGGCTGCTAGCCTTCTAATGAGTGGCCCAGTGAATGTTCAGGTACAATGCTAATGACGTCACACAGAATTTCTCATCAGTCAGGCTCTTCTTATAGGTCGTCATTATTTATTGTTACTTATTTACCTGTGGAATCTTGAAAGGTGTGATTTGTATACATTTTATTACATCACCTTAATGGCGAGCAAAGTTCGGGTCATACATTAATGACATTTCATCTTTGTCTCGGTATCTTATTCTTCTTTCCGCTGTATCAGCACCGTGGCAAAGAACGGAAGAATTAAGGATAGGAAAACTAGTAAGAAATGCCCGTTGAAACGCAACCGAAAGCTCTTTCACATGAAATCAAGGCATTTAAACAGTAATATGACGCTGCGGGCTTACATCAGTTTATTCTGAGTTGTGACACCGTGTAATTTGGTAGGTTGGTGCCAGTACTACTGATGGAAACTCTACGGTAATCTTTTTTTTAAGTCTGAGCGCGTTGAAATAATTCTTCCCTGAAATGGAGGCAACTTGTTTCTCCGTTAACGTTTGCCGTATGATATTGCACGGCGTCTTAAGCCGGAAGACCACCAGTCCAAACTTTTATAGCATTTATAACTCAAAACACAATGCGACTCATATTTGTGCTCTGTTTCTGTGTGTAGTTTAGTTTGCATTTGCGACGTTTCGGCAACCCTTACTGTCTTTTTATTCTGTATGTTTCGGACGTGCCGCAGCAGTATATGAGAGAAGTTCGCATGCCGAATTGACGTTGACCTTTATGAATGTATGCCAGGTATGACGGGGAACTTTCTGCTATATGGTGCCTGAGTAAACATAAGTAATTATCCTAGCTGTAGTACAGCCGTACGCTCTGCGTTTCTACACAGTTTTGTATTCTTAGCGCGCGCCCACGTGTTTATTGAAAAGCGATACAAATTTTTCTCATTTCGAGACTGGAGGTTCTCACAGCGGTTTAGATAAAGACTGAAGTGTTCTGCCATGCCACTACGCGTCGAAAAGTGAATATTCAACCTATGCCTCGGAGAAGCGTAGTATTTCAGCGTTTAGGATTATGAAGTCCATTGCAATCTTCCTGGATTACTCGATCTTGAAGATGGAGGATCATAGGTGACTGTTAGTCGATATGACATAAGGCCTTAGAAGACTTGCGTCTTCGCTATTTCGGTTTGCGAGAAGTGTTCCATAAGCTTGAATATATGCGGCTCACCGTTCAAACAATGTACTGTACCAGGGGATATCACAGCGTTGTGTTCAAAGTTTGGCTTTCCATGAGTATTCCCTGTGGATTCTTAAAGCAGAGGGAGCAAGGTAATAAACCTACCTGTCACGTGATATTCAGCGCTTTCGCCTCACCATTGTTGCAATGGAAACAACAATACCATTTCTTTATGTTATTGTTGAGATAAATGTAGCTGTCAACAGTAAAAAAGTTTCCAGTTACGCCAAGGAAATGCAACATTTGGTTTCCATTTACTGTTATCGAGCCGTAATATATTTCGTACTGCTGTAAAATATTTCATACTGCTGTAAAATATTTCGTATTGCTGTAAAATATTTCGTACTCTTGTAAAATATTTCGTAAGGCTATAAAATATTTCTTACTGCTGTAAAATATTTCGTATTGCTGTAAAATATTTGGTGCTATTGTAAAATATTTCGTACTCCTGTAAAATATTTCGTATTGGTGTAAAATATTTCGTACTGCTGTAAAATATTTCGTACAGCTGTAAAATATTTCATACTGCTGTAAAATATTTCGCACTCGTGTAATATATTTCACAATCCTGTAAAATATTTCGCATTTATGTAAAATATTTCATACTGCTGTACAATTTTGCGTACCGCTGTAAAATATTGCGTACAGCTGTAAAATATTTCGTACTGCTGTAAAATATTTCGTACTGCTGCAAAATATTTCGTACTGCTGTAAAATATTTCGTTTTGTTGTAAAATATTTCGTACCGCTGTGAAATATTTTGTACTGCTGTCAACAAGATAAACGCACTTGTTTACTACCGGATATCTTTTTGCGTTTCGAACCAAGTTTGAAGTTTCTCGACAGATTTTTCCTAAAAGTTGCCACTGCCAAATTCCACGATGATCCTACCAGTGGGAACCGCAGTGATACAGTCGAACAGGCGGGCGGGCAGACACGACAAAGCTAACAGGCGCTTTTCGCGATTAAGGCGAATGCAGCACAACATTGGGCCTTTTCAGAGACTGAATTGTCAAGATTCTGTGAAACACGTGATCACTCCCACCAGCCAACACACACTCTCTCTCTTATTGCAACCCTGAACACTGGCGCCACTGTTTCTTTTCCGTGGTTCCTGCTAGTGAGCATTGTTCGGAGGCCAATTGCTTTGTAATTCTGAACGTATCTTTACTAGTGACAGGTTAAAATGACGTCATAGACTTTGGCGACACTTTGGTCGACAGGCTTCTATGGAAAGGTGTTCTGGCCCGCTAGGATGTACCCAGACGCAGGCAAGTTACGCAGTGAGGTGTACCCGCTTCCGTTAGGGTTCATCGTAATCCACTTGATTCTGAGTGGCTGCATCGCGAGCTTTGCCAAGCGTGCCTTGGGGATTTGAATAGAAGATTGATTGTATAGGATTGAGCATAAAGTTGAGAAACAACTGTATATGCTGGAGCTGCGTAGAGTGCTATTTCATCAGGGTTGTGTGTGTGTGTGTGTGTGTGTGTATTTGTGTGTGTGTGTGTATGTATATATGTATGTACTTGTGTGTGTGTGTGTGTATGTATGTAAGTCAATTCTTGCTTAAAACCAACAATTTGCACAATACACTTGAAACACTAAAATCACATTTTTAGTTTCACATTAAAATAGATTTATATTCCTCCTACATGTTTCGATCCCCATACGGGATCATCCTCAGGGAGTATGCACTATGTATGTATGTATTTGTGTGTGTGTTATTTGTGTGTGTGTATGTATGTATGTGTGTGTGTGTGTATTTGTGTTTACGTGTATGTATGTATGTGTGTTTGTGTATGTATATATTTGTGTGTGTGTGTGTATGTATGTATGTGTGTGTGTGTGTTTGTGTATTTGTGTTTACGTGTATGTATGTATGTTTGTGTATGTATATATATATATAAACTATATACAGGCAGGGTAGCTCAGTCGGTATAGCGACCGACTTCTGGCTGGACGGTCCGGGATCGAATCCCGGTGGGAACGATATTTTCCGCCCGTCCAGACCATCTCTGGAGCCCACCCAGCCTCTTGTACAATGGGTACCGGGCCTTTCCCGGGGGTAAAGTGCGGCCGGAGCATGCTGCTGACCACTCACTCCCTTCTAGTGCCGCGGTCATGGAAGAGTATAGCTCTACCCTCTACCCACCCTCTGGGCCACACCGGGCCTGTAACGGGATCACTTTGCCTTTTATATAAACTATATGTCCGACCTTGTGTTTTCCAGTATCCGTTCAATGGCCGATATGTAGCTGTTTTAGGGATGATACATAATATTAACCGTTAGCTTTTACTTTTTCAAGCCTACTGTTTGGCGTGGTGCACCAGCGGGTTTTGCATTCAAAAACTGCACATTCTGCCCACACATTGTATTATGTGTTTTGTGTCTATCCCAGAACAGACATCGACTTTTGCCCTACATAGCACTAACAGATTAATTTTTATAACCGAGATGAACAGTGGTTTCTCCCCGGTACGAACTGAGTCTTCAAATAAAACAGTATACGCCGCGTCTTTTGAGGGTTCAGTGGTTTGGCAAGTGATTTTTACCATAAAGGGCCATAACAAATTAAGCTGAAATTAGTGAAGCCAGTTATAATTAAAAGGGGTTGTGTCACTTCGTGAATATTGGTCAGTTAAAATGGTGAACTGGAGAGTTTGAGAATAAAATTAATTTTAGAAGAATAAGTTGTTACCGCCATCTGACAGACAGCAGTGAAGCGGCATCGGGCCTCTTTAACACGGACAGCCTAATTCATTACTTTGTTATGATGCGTTATAAAATACAAAATTATAGTCTTAATTAAAACCAACTGGACTTGTCTTAGCTGATGTATGGCCTTGTGAGTACTCGCAGTTAGTTGTACGGTACGTTGAAAGCATCTGGCAAGGCAGGAAACTGCACACATATTTTGCATGGCAAACCAATCAAGGATAAGACATGTGCTAATGAACACAGCTGAAATAAAGCATAATGTGAGAAGTGGACCGCTCGGTACCTCAGTGTAAGTATATGCAGTGAGTTAAGAAGGGCGTGTCTGCCTGCTTGACTGCATCGGCAATAACTTGGGGCATTTAAATCTAACTGAACGGTTGTAGTAGCGGCATGCATTATTGAATTATTAACTAGTGGCTGTAAGAATGCTAATTAACTGTTAAAGTTATTCCCTTTAAAACAGTTTTTTTTTAAATTTTATACCATAAATGTGGCTAGTTAGGTCTTTTAAATTTATGTAGCTTTCATATTTATGTACGTAATATAGCAACACATTTCTTTAATCTTGTTTTTATGTGATAAATTTTTCTAACAGTAATTTGAATTCAAATCCATCTTTTAACTCTAATTCCAGTAGCTTGTTTAACCCTTTAAAGCACAGTGGTAGTTGCATTTACCGTGTACTGCAACGCCAAGAAATTCTACACGTTACTTATACAGTGTATTTATATGTTTGTATGTGTCGCAGACTCAGGACCAACCATTTCGTTGTACAAGATTAACAGGTTGGTCTTTGTAATTAGCATGGACGTCGTTTTCTTTGAGGTCGGGAACGAATTTTTATGTATTGCTAGATGAACTTCATTCTTTAAAATGCCATACCATGGCTCAGGATTAGTCGCGGCCGATCATCCATACTGCCTTGGTTCCATCCCAGGGATTTGTGGTAGACAAGAGTGTCGCTGGGGCAGGTATTATTTTGGCACAATTTTCCCTTTGCTCCGGTCTCTTCCTGGTTTTGAAGGCTACTCTTAACAGAAGGACAAACTTGCGAAGCTGTTTCAGTGGTTGAGGAGCATCTGACGTAAAAATGCGTTGTTGTTTTTAGTGTTAACAATAAACGAAATAAACGAGCGTACAGCGTAAAATTTTCTTCCTTTTGTCTAAATATTGTTGTCGTGGGAAAGCAGTAAATATTACACATTCTGAGTGTGTATGTTTGTACCTATCTTCCAAGCTACACGGCGTCATCGTACCGCAGTGAGAACCTTATATCTAACGGTGTATATATTCTATTTTTGACAGATTCGCTAAATGTCTTGTATCTGTGTATAGTGTGGGATGTCCATTAGAAGTCTTAGCCCATCGCACAAGGACGCATTTGGTTTAAAATGTTTTCGTATTTTAAGAAATGTAAGAAATAACTTGCAAGATAAAATGCATGTGTTTTAACTTGACATGGAAGTTTGTTTGCGTTTGTAGTAAGTAAATATACTAGTACTATTTCCGTCTTGTAAGTTCAGTATTGAGGACCAGATAAACAGAAGGAACATGGCAAGCAGTCAGTTGTGTAAACTGCGCGCTAGTTTCACAGTTAAGCAATGATCGGCCACCGGAACCAACAGTGTCGTTAACTTCCTCGTAAATTCTCAGGTTAAAAGAAATTGCTGAACGGTTAGCAGTCGATGTGAAAATGTTTTTTTAAGATTTCGAAGTAAATAATATATGCTTGGTGTTCGTCATATGGGCAGGCAGTGAATTTCTCCGAAACGTCGGTTGAAACTTATCGTCCTACACAGTGCAATAACCCAGAGGACGGTGATTTGAAATGTAAAATACATTTGATGTTTGACAAGATAGGAAAGGTACTCATAAAGTAACAATTCACTCACTTCTCCTGTTCGTCTCCACAACCGTCAGATTTGTCGTGAACAACTACTGGACGAAAGAGGTTTGTTTAGTTTTTCTCCACAGCTTCAGTTCTAAATATCTTTCGCTTGTAAACACAAGTATTTGGCAAGTCACGACTGAATTGGTTTGCGAGATGAGAGTACAAACGGGTGTATGTCTTCAATTAAAGAGTTCCTTGTTGTAATCTTATCATAAGTAAAACGGGACGTACTCGGGATAGCTCAGTCGGTACAGCGATTCGCTACGGGCTGGAAAGTCTGGAGATCAAATCCGGGTGGGGGCGATATTTTCCGCACCTGTCCAGATCTCCCGTGCGGCTTACACAGCCTCCTGTACAATGGGCACTGGATTTATTTCCTGTGCGTAGAGAGGTCGGGGCTTGGAGTTGACCACCCACCCCATCTATCGCCGAGGTTAAAGAAAGAGTAGAGCTATACCTCTACTCCCCCACTGGGCTTTCATGGCCTGCTCTAGGGCGAACTTTTCCTTTACCTGTGTCGCAATTGAATGGGGAAAATCAACCAAATTTTAGGTGAAATATATAGTACCAATTTTCACGAAAACTAGTAGGTATTTTTCGGATTTTTTGCACACACAGGCGCTTTTAGTGGGCTCTCTGCAGGGATTTAAAGTCGCTTGAACCGACTATTCGTGATGGTATGCCTTGTTTTAGAAGCAGTTCTTTTGTTTTTGCTTCATTTATGCAAGTAAAATAGGAATATTAAATTGATTAAAGTCCGTGAGCTTCTGCCTCCCCCGATTTCATTAACCAATCCAATCTCCTCCTCTATAACACGAACTGGACAGTTTGTACTACAGTACACGATTCATTTCGGTTTCTAGACAGAAGAGTTGTGACATTCCTCCCATCTACTAGCCATGAAGAAATTTTTCATCTTTGACGTTCATACGGCCGTTGCATCGTAATATATTTCTATAGTAAAACCAACCAGATGCACCATTGTATCAAATTATTTTATTTTGGAATGACACTCTACATGTTTCGGACGGTCTTTCCGTCCATCATCAGGAGTTCAAGACTGTACATACAGCAACAGGCTTGCTAGCAAGCAGACAGCAGTATCTGTTTGACGTATGGCTGTTGCTGTATGAACAGTCTTGAACTCCTGATGATGGACGGAAAGACCGTCCGAAACATGTAGAATGCCATTCCAAAATAAAATAATTTGATACATTGGTGCATCTATTTGGTTTTACTACAGAAATAAATTCTTCATCATTACTGTAATAGCGATGCAGTCACCATCTCAAATTGTATAGCTTTGAATAGCAGGTTGAATAGTGAATAAATGAATTGGGGAAGACAGTGGAAGGAAGCGGTAGTGGCCTAACTTACATGGAGGATGTGAGCAGAAACTGCGAAAGGAACTTATTGCTGATACCCACTCTCCCGTTAGAGATTTGAACATGGGTCCTCCTGTTTGTGACGGATGAGTGGTAGTTCGGCCGAGACGTTATGTTTGTGCGCGAATCATATAATGTTTGTCTTAATTTGTGTCCTAGACGGAAATTATCATAATCACCGTCGTCTGTAACTAGTCCTTCTGTCGCGTTCACTCCGTTATTGTCCCAATTTTGCCAGTGTTAAGGACAGACTTATTGTCGATCACGCCGGATTGTTATGTCTAGATGGTTAACTCTTTCTTTGGCCTCAGCAATTTCGTATACGTCTTCTGTGTATCTTAGTGACAGATTTACATTCGATCCTATTAGAGTGTAGTGTTGAGATGGGTCACTGTGTCTTTGGCCTTATCTTGTAACACAGACGGTATACCGTTATATAAATATGCGCAGGTCTTCGTGTAGTGTGTCCAGTTTAACCAAAACTGGGAGGTCGACAGACAGACATAGATTGTTACGAAAATCCGTGCTGTGAGTGTCTCTCTGTTGTGTGGACAGACGGACGGACAGACGTGACGAGGCTGATATCAGCTTTTGGCTTTCTGTTTTGCGAATGTGACTCAAGGTATTTAAAAACTACCAGATAACCAAAATTCATAGGTGTGTATAAGCTGACAAGCCTAGAGCATTTTGAGCAGATACCCCAAGTGAGAGGTTCAGCTGAAGTGGAGACCTGCATGTGTCTGGGAAGATAACATGAAGGTGCATATTAAGGCATTAGGTCGCGTAGGGAGGAGCTGTGTTCGTGTGCCTGAGGAAGAGTCATCGCCTTAACTGGCATGTGTCAACGATTGGTAATTGGCAAACCGAACGTGACGATGCATACAGAGCAAGTCTACGAATCGCTAGTTATTAGATCGAATATGGCTTGTCTGATCAATAGGTGTGGGATCAGTCAATAACACAACAATATCTAAAAAAAAAAAGATGTTTAATAAAGGATGAAGTAAACTACATGTTTCGGCCTAATGTGGCCATCATCAGGTTTTTATCCGAAAGTATGGTGGTAGTGCTTTACAGGATTGGTATGGGTATGTCACGAAGGTGAGATCTCAGCATTTGTGATGCTTGTTATATGGTATTTTTAAGGGGGGATATGGGGGGGGGGGGTATCTGTGATGTGCGCTATCCTGGGGTGTGCGGCTCATTTTAGAATTATGGCTTGTCTGATCGCTGCTTAAGATTTTGATGTTTCTGTAATGTTCTTCTTTACCTTGAAAGATTAAAATCTAATTCCAGTATTCTACAGATGTAACGTCGGCTGTGAACTACGATTTAATCGGCGACTGCTGTCCCAGTATGTACTGCTGGGCTTTCCTTATTATGGAAAATCGTAAAACACAAAATTAGCCGGAGTAGTGAAAGTTATTCTCCGGTTTTGAGGAACTGTGACTAAAGAAAGAGTTGCCAACTTTGCGGTGTTGAAATCTTGCTGACGGTTTGAAATTCTGTCTGACCTCTGACTTAACGTTGTCTCTCGTATTAAAAAAATACATTTGTTGCGTTAGCAATGTGGTTGCTGCAGTTCACAGTACCCTGACGACTCCTCTTTGTGATGTTCCGACCCGTCTGACAGCCTGAAACAACACGTGCTCTAAAAATACAATCTTTTTTTTTACGTAATAATGTTGTTCCTTCAGTGATGTGCAATTTTTTTTTCGAAGGCAATTTACAATTTGTTATATTTGAAGTTGTCACAGCAATTTCGCTGAAATTTCGAGTCTTCTAGTGGGAAGCGCTCTGTCGTTCGGTAAGCAAATTCCCGACGTTTCGAGGAATTTTAGTGCCTTCATTTTCAGGGTTACGTTTCGCCGGAAGGTGAAGCACCGTCCTTCGAAATAAACGACACAGCGTAGCGTGTCACAAAATTTGAATCTGTTGTACTGTACTCCTCACCCAATATCTTTCGGGTGGTAAGAATGAGATGGGCGGGGCATGTAGCGCGTATTGAGGACAGGAGAGGCGTATACGGGGTTTTGGTGGGGAAACCTGAGTGAAATCGACCACTTGGGTGACTCAGGCGTAGATGGGAAGATAATATTAAGGTGTACCTTCAGGAAGTGGGATGTGGGAGTATGGCCTGGATCCAGCTGGCTCAGGATGGGGACAGGTGGCAGGCACTTGTGAATGCGATAATGAACCTTCGGGTTTCATAAAATGCAGATAATTTCTTGACTAGCTGAAAACCGGTTAGCTTTTCAAGAAGGACTCTGCGCCGTGGAGTAAGTAAGTAAGTAAGTAAGTAAGTAAGTGCATAATTTGTACAGATATATATATATATATGTATATATATATATATATATATTAAAATGTATTGTTGAGTTTTTCTTCTGGGCGTGGTTAATAGTCCAGTTATATTTTCTGTAGATCAGTTTAACAATGTTCATATATAATTTTTAAGGACGATGCTCATGGCTCAAGTGATAGTGTTTTTGACTTGCATGCCAGCGATTCTTGGTTCGTTTCCATGCTAGAGCTCCGATTCTGCTGTTGTAGTTTTGTCTTGGTTTTCCGTATTTCTTCGAGACAAATGGCGGACTGCAGCCTTCATTTGTGTCACGAGAATTCGCTTGTGGTTCATAATTCACGATCATAAATTTATTGAGCATTGTGTAGTCTGAATTGCTTACATGTTTGTGGGCTCTTTCGAATAAATAGCTACAAGCACTCTTTTAGTTTTCTATTGTCTCTCCGTCCGCCTGTCCGCATGTCACCGGTACTCCCAATGGACGTACTTTGATCAAATTTGATATTTATGTCCGTCACGAAAATGTCATGAAACTCAAAATCTGATTAACATCAGCAACAATGTCGGGGCAGTTTACGTGAAGACCTAAGTACTTTTGTATTGTTGACTGCAGT
>Ga0131853_10004090_pt1 | contig 26174 bp, 16 predicted proteins | sample TergutLab28metaG_FD_92764 | JGI IMG/M metagenome (GOLD analysis project Ga0131853, IMG submission 92764) | Labiotermes labralis P1 segment gut microbial communities from Petit-Saut dam, French Guiana - Lab288 P1 (version 2) (version 2) | ecosystem: Host-associated > Arthropoda: Insects >... | reverse complement strand
CTGTTTTCTAGACCTGGAGCCGCTACTTTTTTCATTCAAGTAGCTCCTCAATTGACCTCACGAGGCTGAGTGGACCCCGTTCTAGACCCACTACTACTCAGAAAATCTGGTAGCGCCGGGGATTGAACCCGGGACCTCTGTATCTGTAGCCAGAAACTCTGACCACTAGACCACAGAGGCGGTCCTTCCTGTTCCATACTCTACCAAAAACTTATTTGAACACAAGTTTTATATTGTTCAAACATCTATTAGCATACATAATTTAAAGACTTGTGGTGCTCTACTGGCACTCCCACTACACCAGTTCATGCATCCACCTGTTGTTATTAACAGAAGAAGACAGCTTTGCTCCCACCTCTGAAATCTGTAAAAGTAAGGTTGCCTCTAATCACAGAGTATCTGTAACAAATTTCATTAAAATATGGTTCAAAAGTTATAGAGATCGAGGCACAAACAGAAATGATAAAACACAAGAATGTATTCCCAATGGCAAAAAGAAAAGAGGGGCTTAGAAATACTACCAAAACCCTAGTACTGCGATCACAGCAAAAGGTATGCAAAAGCTGGGTCCCTTCTTTTACACAGATGCCTACCTAATGTTCTCCAAATAATTTTGTGTTCTGGGAAGCAAACAATATGACTGATTACATATAGCTTTCACACATTACACAATTTGCCAATATGCACGCACCACGCACACGGCTGTCTTGACCTGCGGCATTACTGTTGTGGTAGCCAAATCGATGCTGATGAGAATCAAGCAATGCCGCAGCCAAGGTAGAGCTCGACGTAGATGTACAACTCGGCTCAGGACTGCGAGAACTCAATGAAGTGCCTGCCAACATATGGGCAGCAATGGTTTACACGTGACTTCTAAACTATTTACATACAAAAGGTGCAAGGTGCTTGCATGTGCTTGGAGCTTGGCTTACAACTGCACATCATCACTAATACACATGCTTCAAGTAATGAGTCAAGCTGCTACAGCTGTGAAGGTGCTATACTGTGTTTCCACTTGCAAAAACATTGAATGCATTCCCATCTGAGTTTAACATGGAGTTTGGTGAAAAGTTTCATGCAATGGGCTGCTGGACAGCTATAAACTTCTCAACAGCAACTTTACATATTTAAAGACACCTTATGGCTGTGTGCAGACTAGCTAATGGGCTGGATGGTGTTGGGTTCAAATCCTGGTAGGGATAAGAGATTTTTCTTGTTTTCAAAACATGCAGACTGGCACTGGGGCCCACCAAGCCTCCTACTCAGTTGGTACTGGGATTCTTTCCTAGGAGTAATGCAGCTGGGAAATTAATATGACCACTTGCCTCAATCTAGCACCAAGGTTAAGAAAGAGTGGAACCACATCTCTACTCCCCCTACTTACCTTCATGGTATGGACAGGGACAAATGTACTTTTATTTTACCCTATGGTTGTGTACCTTGTTCTTTAAATTGCTGTGCATTAATCCCAGGAGTTCAAATAAGAAAAGAACAGATGGCAGAAGCATTATATTTTCCCTTACCGAAACATTTTCGTTCTAATTTTCATGTAAATTAATTTGTAGCTGGTAGCAGTAGGGCTAGAAATAAGATGACTGCAAATGCTGTATTCCATGATGACAGACCGTACACACATAAATGTAATTTCATTTACACCCATTAGAAAAGAGTAGCCTTCTCTGCACCAATTCTCATGTGACAATTAATGTGGAAAGTACAGATGAAAATTCATTTACCTCCCTAAGTGAAGTACCACTTTAAATGGGCCAATTTTCGAAAACCTTACTATCACTCAATAAAGTTTTATTGAATATAACTGTAGAAAATTTTTTCCCAATCCAACAGAATATGTAAGAAACAGGGCAAATTTCTTTTATGCCCTTTAGTGCCAGTAAGTAAAGCATGCCATGCAATGTAATAATTTTCACAGAACTCATAATTACTGAGTGCAATTACGCGAAGATACTGTAATGAATTTCGCTCAAACTGGTCAAGAGGTATGGAAATTATGGGTAAAAATTAATTTATGCTCTTAAGTAAAGTATGATCATAAAACATGCCAAGCTTCATAGAACTCATGCTTGTCTGACCTCTTCATCTAAAAAACCCCTATAGCAGTTTCATGACAATCCCACAAAGAGTTCAGACACACTAACTACGTCAATAACAGGTGGATACAGCCTCTACATCAGGCATTTTTCTTACTTTGCAAATAATACCTACAACCCACCCAAGCTCTTCAGTTGGCTCACATGTCTTAATCCCAAGGAATCTGAGTGTTCTAAGTAGGGGAACAGTAATTTTATAAATAATTCGACACTATTAATACTATTTATATTATTTCACGATCATTGGAATTTACAGATGTGTTTATTGTATGGATGCACCTTTGAGAAATGTATTCACTACTAGCCACAGTATCATGCACACAACTTGTCACCTGCAGGGTCTAAAACAGACTCCTCGCTTGCGTTAGGTTCTCAAAACTCGTACATTTCCAAATTCATCTCCCCTTAAATATTCTTACTGTTCCCGATTGGCTAAACATTAAATTTCCCTACTTCCTAATAGGTCCATAAGTGAAAATTTTGAATTTTTTAACTCCACTGTCTCCCATTTATGTAACGTTTCATCGTTGTCACCTGTGTGAACTCTTTCACATGTCTTACTGGTCTCTCTAACGTGCAAGCATGACTAATATGGTATCCTTCCAAGCAAGATTTAAGATGTCCAAAAGCTGTCAAAGTTTACAAAATCAATTGTTTCAAAAAGTTCCCTTAAGCCATCAATTTTGACACCAACAAATGACGACCTACTAGATCACTATACCCACCATACACTGTCTCTTTCCCTGTAAGCTGCTGTACAGACTTGTTACAATTTCACTTCCACCATAAACTAAATTACTAATTTTAAACAGATCTGTCCTGTCTACCAAATGTATAATTTTGACACCTAATAAAGGATTTAAACTTCATATACCGATTATATACCTAAGAATAAAAAAAAATGTTAAAAATGTCCTGCTATCAAATGTCACACACCAAACTGTGTTGAATTAGAGACCTTCAATAGAGTAAGAATGTGGACCGGATTCATCTACTTGCTGATAAGGTCCAGTGGCGGGGAACCTGGTAATGCAGAACTCCAGGTACCATACACTGTGAGGAATTTCTCGAGTAGCTGAGTTTCTGCTTCTCAACAACCTTTCTCTATACAGTTAGTAGAATCTAGGATACAAGTAAATGTGAATCTGTATCAAGAGATCCCAAATTTTATGACTAGAACATATTAATTTCAAAATATGAGAGGAATTTTGAGGTTGGTCTACCACAGCTGCTACTGAAGGACACTTTACAGGATGTAAAGCAAAAAGCCAAAAGCTCTAATAAGGTGCATTCTCTCCATGCATACATTCAGCTGTAAGTCATGCAATATAACATGCACTGCTTACCTGATGAACGATTTGGACCTGGACAGAAAGGTGACACAGGCTGAACTGGCGAGTAAACCTGTGCTGTAAATTCTTCAAATGTTGTAGCATCCTTGTGGTTACGAACCACTGTCTCCAGAGATTTGGCACGCTCTTCGTAACTGTACAACAGTATACTGATTATGCACATGGCACCCCTCCGAATAAACAACTTCAGCAAGAAAATTACAACTGATCTGCCACTGTTTTCTTGTGCAGTAAAACAATTCCCTGCATTTTACAGAATACAAAGATTTTTTATAAATGTATCAGAGCTTGTCACTTTCATACACAACACTTTCTTCAAACTGATAGGTATCAGTTCATTGTCCTGATCAGGTTTTAACTTAATGTTCAACAAAATGTTTTGTGAATAATTTACTATGCCAACTTTGCTTAAGTTACTTTAATATACAAATATATATAGTGAGCTACCAGGAACTAAATAATAATGTCAATGTTAAAGTTCACCCTAGAATATGTTATGAAGGCATTGAGGGAGAGTACAGGTATAGCTCTACTTTTTCTTTAACCTCAGCACTATATGGGGGTGGGTGGTCAATGCCACGCCCCAGGAAGAGACCTGGTGCCAATTGTACAGGAGGCTAAGCAGGCACCAGGGCCTGTCAGTCTGGATGGGAGTGGAAAATCTCATCCCCACTGGGATTCAATCCCCAGACTGGTTGACCTATAGCACATCACTATAATGACTACACTATCCTGGCCCACAATAATTCATTATTACTGTGCATAATTATTACAAGTACAGATTCTGCTATAAATGTGGCATGGATTTCAAAGAAGGACTATTAAACCAAATTTACAAGTCTAGTTACAACTGTACATTATTTATGCTAGGAAACAAAACTCTATGAGTTTGCATGGTTATCATATTTTACTTACCAAAAGTAAATATGTAAAAAAAATCTTCAACAAAGTTTAATATTTTTCAAAATCCAGTTACCATGCAAAATTTCAGGACTGTAAATGAAAAAACATTTGTGTCTCTCCCACTTCATATGTTGGTATGACCACCAGATTGGTGTTATTTGTGGCACAGAGTGAAAAAGTAGTAAAGTGTGGTAGACTCCAATGGCACAAAGTTTATACAAAGTTTTATGGAAATTCATCAACTGGCCAAAATGTTATTACAGTCAGACGGATGTGTAAACATGACTGAACTACAAGTGCATCCTTCCTTACAAACTAAGAAAAGAAGACTAAAAACAGGTGAATTCCAAATATGTGTATGTGTGTGTGCTTGTATGATGTATGTAAACTAAATATAAATGTTTTTACGGCTTTTTTAAAACTACAATCAATCAAACATGAGTTGCATTATTAAGCAACATCAGTGCTTACTAATTCTGATAGAATGGCAACATGCTTCTCTTTGCTCTCGATGCACCAATGGCTGATGCTCGTACCAAACCGGGCAACACCCTATCACCCACAATTGACTCATTAAATAATGGGCCAAAGTAAGGTACCTAAAACAAAGACAATAACTTCATTCATCATTATTTGTGGTTTATTTAACAACACCAAAACCAACCATACAGCAATGACTGGTACTAAGACTAATTAATGACATATCTGCAAGGATGCGAAAGGAAGTGGTATGATCTAATTTCAGGTACTACCTCAGGATTTTCCTGGAGAAAAAAATCTGCCTGAATGAATGGACAAAAAAACCTAGTAAGGTTAAACCATCTCCTTGCTGAGATGCACACTGGGCATGTCCCAAATACAAGTATCAAGTGTACAGTTTCAGCATCTGCTGTAGCACTGGTCAGTTTTTATTAGACTTCATAAAGGTTATTGCCAGTGAATCTTTGTCTAGCTCCCATCACTGACTGTTACCCCTCCTGAGAAATGGCCCATGACATACAGTCAGGCCAGCACTTATTGGCCAAGCAGGAAATGTTCCAGCTTATATTACTCCTGGAGACAAATTCCTTGGATTAAAACCTTGATACAGGATAACATATTCATACACACAATAATAAAACTTTCCCACAAGAAGGAAATTCTTAGTCTGTATTATTTATGCTACCTTCATACGGATTCTCGAGAAAAATCTTAAGAACAAGTTCACTTTTTTTTGGGGGGGGGGAGTCACATCATCCCATTATATTTGTTCATTCAATGTTTGTTTACTGTTTTTTCCGATCAATACAACACCATTAATAATTTTATATTCATTTATTTATCGCATTCACTATGACATGTTTTGGCTGGTAATTATGGCCATTAGCAGGTAGTGCTACAATAATACAAGAGTAAATAACTAAGGTAGAGGCTTGTCCTTTCATACTTTAATACTCCCTTGAAAGTGGAAATTATACATTCATAAATAATTCTCATTAAAACTGCTTTATTGAATAAAGATAGAATAATTAAACTCATGAAATTAAATAAAGAAATTAACACAACTGACTCCTACTTTACATTAACCCGGTTTAAAAAGAAACACTGCATATTTATACATCGACAGAGATTCAGGAAGTTCTTACACTCCCAGTGAGAGCACAGGGTGATTCAAGAAAATAAAACTGGTAATACTGAATCACAGAAACATCCAACACGGTTATAATCAACACAAATAATTAGGATTTATTAAATAGTAAGTTAAATCACAAAATTTTAATCTTTTAAAACATTACATGAAATTAACTGCAAATGTAGAGTTAACACAAGATACTTATTTACAGGTATACAAAGTGTCTATGACTACGCTCGACGAACGCTTCTGAAGGGTATTCCCAATACTCATACTTTATGTTACAGGGATACAGCAACATTTTAACAGTCTTAGTGATTTATTACATTTTATTATCCCACTTTTGGTGTAATAGCATAATTATTAGCTTGTATTTTTAATTGTAAAGCATAAGCCTCCACCTCAGTTCTACTGTTCTATACTATTGCAGCACTACCTGATGATGGCTGTAATTACCTGCCAAAACATGTCATAGTGAATGAGATAAATAGATTAATATAAAATCATTTATGGTGCTGTATTGATCTGGAAAACAATAAACAAATATTAATAAATTCACCAAAGCTATGCATTAAATGACAAATTAATTTTAATGCATAAAATTTTTAATTAGAGGATTAAAAAAACAGTGGAAGTGAATCAATTTACACATGCACATGCACACAGACATTTCTCACTTAGCACTCTAACTGGTTCCAGAAAATAAGGGTGCTGATACAGTACTAAACAAGGAAACTGCTGCCATAAGAACTAATGTTCATGGATCTAATATGTATTCTCAGCACAATGATAATTAATTCCTGTCATGCATATTTCAGCACTTATATCAGATTAATAATTAGAAATACAAACAGTACAATTTAATTTCGCAGCCCATAAAGGAGCTGCTATCTTTCCACATTCTCTGATTTTGTTCTCATTTTTTAATACTGTTGGCTCAATGATACTACTAATTCAAGGAAAATTGCTGTATATATACAAAATGTTCAAAAAGTCTACTATGATAACCAAAGTATTCCCATTTTTCATTCATTGCAGTATTATTCTCTCAGATGTTTAACTGTATTAAGGACAATTAAATGTAAAACAGAACAATAACAAAAACATCAGCCTATCTGGAGGTACAATTTTATGATAATCTGAAGTCCTACTGCTTTGGCGAATAAAAATTATTAGTCCACATTCAAGCACTGAGGAAGTAACTCTTCAAGTGTGTTACCTAAAGGTGCTGTCAGTTAATAAGATAACATAGCTGAATGAATGAGTATGGAGCAATGGTGGAATGGCACTGACATGGGATAACAAAAGGACTCAGAGAAAATCCTGTCCTAATGCCACTCTACCCACCACAAATCCTAAATGTAATGGTCTGGGACTGAACTTGGGCCACTGTACTAAGAGGCACGTGACTAACTGCCTGACTCACAGCACAGCACTGGTGAAAGCAGACAACATCAGCATATGCGTAAAGCAGTACAGCTACAAAAATCAGTTTCCCAAATCATACAAGTAGCAAAACGTTTTAAAATTTCTTAGAAAACACAAATTCCAGGCCTCATTCAGATGAAGTGGGAACCCCACAGTCCAGCAACTTTGAAAGCACTTCTGCTAATTAAGTGTTGTATGTATTTAAATTAAACTATAAATGGATATTATACTTGTAAATAACGCACTAAAGTTCACAGTGTTTCAACAAACTGACTTAAATGATCAAAATCAACATGCACTTTCTTCTCCTTAAAACAAATTAACAGTAACCATCAGTTCTGTAATGTACAAATATACTGGCAACCATTGCACCACCTATACAAAACTTACTTCTTTTTATAATGCTCATCAAATATTCACTACTCTCAAAGTAATTTCAGCATTCCACACAATCAGTTGTTTCTCAGAAAATTAAGACAGTGTCATTTGAGCTTCATGTACAGTAGAATACTAGCAACATTTGGTATTCGAGTGATATGAACCAGAATAAAATCCTCCAAACAAATCTGTTAGCTTCAGAAATAAAACATGCTAACAAAGGGCAGACAAAATGTACTCTATTCATATACTCATTCTGCGCACTTTGTACAAATAACCATAAACAGGTGTTCCTAACTGCTATTACAGTGTGACACAAATGGACATGACCTTACCTGTATCAATCTAGAAGTACATAAACCAAGGAGTCACATACAATGGAGCCTTATATTTCAGCAAGTGATAAAGAGGACACAAAGTAAACCACCACATACCTCTGGCTTTCGTGATACTTGGATGCGATACAGCTTGTTTGGCAGGGGGTAGATAACAATAAGTACATCACAGAATTCTGTTGGTATGATACCACGCCTATAATCACGGGAGTGCTCTGACCACACAATATGCACTTCATCATTTCCCAAGTGACGTGTCTATAAACAGAAACAATCACTTTCATAAAACGGAACTCACATGAAAATTTCAGTTCCATAACTGAAGAAGTTAAACTACTGAAGTAACTGCTACAGTAACTATTGCCTGTCACCTGTACAGTGAAACAAGAAAAGAAGTTGAACGCACCCTTGGTTGGGATGGCAATGAAAAAGTCAGCATCAATAATGCTGATCATCTGTCAACATACAAGTATTAAAATGACTTACATTCACCAACAGCATTACATCTGAATTCCTTCAAAATATGTCAGCTAGATCAAAAGATATTTATAGAGAAACCCTTTGCAATATATATATATATATATATATATATATAAAACAGAGCTTATAAACCCTTTGGAGCAGGAGTTACAAAATACCTGGAATTTAATTGGTTGCACATTACTTGGTACGTTTTTGGCTGAAAACTTTAAAGGACACCTGTATAGATCAGCATCACAATGCACGTCAACTATAGTTGACTTTCAACACCAAAGGGATAAGAAAAGCAGGATAATTTACAACTAATTATTTGCATAAGAACTTCTCATTCCAATTGAGGACCACTTTGCAAATATATTATAGAACATCATCATGATAACCACAACTTATGTGCTGAGATCATTTTGAGTAAACAATTTTATAAGTTCATGTACATTCTTAATTAAAGCATCCCTTAAAATTAACTGCAGTAAGTCACACAAACAGCAGTTTCACACAAAATTTACTTCAGATACCACATATAGAGAATGTTCAGCTTTACAAAATTATTATGGGATGGACTGACAGACAGACAAACTGATATAAACTGCTAGGTTATTTTATACAATATTTTAAACCTGTACCTATATAAGTAAACCAGTATCTTACAATAATAATGTGAATTAAAACACTAAAATTCTTCAGTAACACATGAACAACTCAACATACACTTAAGGTAAAGTCTTCCTGTTACAGGCCCAGAGGGTGGGTAGAGGTATAGCTCTGCTCGCCCATGACCACAGCCCTAGAAGGGGGTGAGTGGTCAGCCCCACGCCCCGGCCGCACTATACCCCCGGGAAAGATCCGGTACCCATTTTACAGGAGGCTGGGTGGGCCCCAGGGCCGGTCTGGACAAGTGGAAAATCTCGTCCCCACCGGGATTCGATCCTGGACCATCCAGCCCGTAGTCAGTCACTATACCGACTGAGCTACCCGGCCCACTAATATACACTTACAACACAAAAATACATAATATTTTTCTTGTTACAACACCTTTTCTTCACCACGTGAAGACTAGGACTAGTTTCCATCACCCTTGTATCAGGCAAGTATCAGCAAAATAAGAAGTTGGAAATGACCATTAAAACCTTACTGGGCTGAGGTCCTGAATGCAGTATGCTTCATCTCCATGCCTTCAATATTCAGGGTACAATGCTTCAACAAAAGAGGAACTTTCCATTTGTCACATACATTACATAAAAAAAACCTTGAATATGTAACACTGTTTACCTTCTGCAGCAAGGATTCCTGGCTAGAAGATGGCATCCTAGTAGCCACATGAAATATCACTTCTAGGAATGAAGTAGCATAGTATGGGGCAGTTTCTCCAGTACTTTTATTGCGTTGTAAGCCTCCCAAGAATCCTGTATGTGACTCCAGCTCAACCTAGAATAATTACAGCACCAAGTGTAATGCTGGAGTAAGGACAAAAGTACAAGAACGAGTTAAACATGTAGGTATACCACAGTTCACAAAACTCAAACCAGTAACAGCTTAAGTTATTAGAAATATAAGAAGACATACACAAGATGAAATCAGAACAGTGTCATTGTTTTTTCTCAAACTTGTGAATAATGTCAAAGAAGTCATTCCACACCATCTTCCTACTTGACTCTACTGAGCCACTAACCTCAGTGAGACATCAATTCAAGCTTTCCTTTCCAGCCTAGGCATTACTGTTTCATTATCAAAATTACAGCCGAAAACATAAATCCCACTCGCTATCCAAATGATACTGCACAATCAAGTAAGTTACTTGATGAAGAAGTTCACATGATTGCTATTTCTCACCAGTTAAAATCTGGACAAGACCTGATCTGTAAGTTATCAATTCATGCTAAAGGGCAGTAAAACCATCAACTCTTACCAAAACACATAACACTTTTAAGTCAAAACAATGTCTCTTATCACCTTTTACAATGGTTTTGGCATGTATGCTAAGCATTTCTATCATAAGATAAGTAAATTCTCTGTTAAATTCTTGAATTTTAGACAAAAGGTACAGATGGTGGGTTAACTGTATCTTATGGACTACCTGCTACAAATGAGTGAGGTACAGATGGTATGATTACAGTATCTGTATGGACTACCAGCTATAAACAAGACAGAGGTGAAATAACTAAATCTTTATGGACTGCCAGCTACAAATAAGAGAGATACAGATGGTGGAATAATTGTATGATTATGGACCACATGCCATAAATAAGAGAGTGGTATTGTTGGTGGAGCAACAGTATATTGATGGACTACCAGCTATAAAGAAGACAGAGGTACAGATGGTGGGATAACTGTACCTTTATGGACTGTGAGCTGCAAACACCTCTGGAAGTAAAACTGCAAAAAGAGTTACAGAAAGGAGTTGTGGCTAGTTAGGAATTGTGTTATAAGGAAGGTACTGGAAAAAGCCACATTTTTGGAAGAATGTAACATTCAGAAATTGAAACTACCAGTGATTTGGCTTGCTATAATAGTTTAATGAGCCAAACCTACTCCTCTCTCACTACATTCTATTCAGCAGACTATTTTCCATTAAGCCCCTGTCTTACATTTCTGTTTACACACTGACAGATCATATTCAGGATATTTCCATTTACCAATTTTTTTTCCTCCATATTCTCAGACCCAAGAAAATTTTCTGACAGAAGCAAGTTCCCATACAATCTACATTTCATTGTATCAGAAGTTCAGGGAATAAAGTTTACAATGTACACTTAATGCTCTTAGAATTAGGCTTACTGCAAATATTAATAAAAACAATACCTGACCCCAATAAATAATTTTTATCACAAACACAAAATTACATTTTGCCTGTAACTTACCTCCCATGCTAATCCTGCTATGAATTCTTCATAAGCCTGACTCCCACATGTATTGGAGAGAATAGAATTCTTGTCCTCCTGACCTTCAGCAACATACACAACGGCAATTTTATGTGTTTCCCGACATCTCTGGAAATACCAGCAAGCTTTTCATGAGTCAGGGTCCAAATTGACTACATACATACAGGGGTGCTGACAAGTCCTTAGCCCGACCAGGAAGGAAACAAGCTAATATTTCTGTCAGAATGGTGTGAATTTCCTTCGGCGCCTTGCCTTGAAGGAAAAGAAGCTTGATGACAGCTCGTGTCTCGATTTTGTTGATATCGCGCGCATCCCTGGCATGCTTCTGAGCTTGCATCCTTCCTGGTCGGGCTAAGGACTTATCAGCACCCTGGGTACATGTAAATGGGATTAATTTACAGACACTTTAGAACAATATACTTGCACACATGTTCAATATGAGGTCACCACTACAGTTGGTCAGACACACGTCAGGAAAGTGGACAGGTAGCTAGGTGGAAGAAGAGCCAGCTGAAGGCCCAAGAGATGCTGGAAAGAAGAGCAACAAAAGCATTCAATCTGAAAAGGTTATAAGAACATAATTGATTATACTGATAAACAAAAAAATTCAACAAGGGATTCTTGGCACAAATCATAAGCCCACCCTTTTCACACAGACTTCTACCAATCTTGTACTGTAAACGTTATATTTAGATAACCTAAGGGAGTTATTGTTCAGTTCCTGGCACAGACAAGAATTTTCCTCTCCCCAAAGCATCCAGACCAGGTCTGGGGACCACCCAGCCTCCTATTCATGGGTACCAGGCATTCTTTAGGTGTAAAGCAGCCAAGGCATGAAGCTGATCATTCTCACCTACATCTATGGCCTAGATTAAGTGCCAGGTTGAGATACACCTGCCTTCCCACATTTGCCTTCATGGCTTGCACAAAGACAACCTGGTTTTATTTTAAGTAATCTAATTTATAATCCAATAACAGCATTTCAGATCATGGGTTATTGTGCTGGACACCTAAACAGATGGTCAAATAATAATATCCTACTCCAGTCAGAATTATTTTATTGCTTGCAATTGCACAAATTTATGTTGCTGTTGTTGTTGATGTCATCAGCCATTACCCTCCTCCTCCTCCTTGTGATCACAATCAGCATCTTTTCTTTCATAAAACTTAATACTCAAGTACGGAGTTAACATTAGCTTTCTCCAACATAACCACAAAATTTGTTATCATTTCCAAGTTCATAACTGTTGCTTTTAAACATTATTTTATACAAAAGTCCGTGGTGCGTTCACAAACTGCCTCCATACCAAATTTCACATGCTTGGCTCTCATGATTCATTTCTGCCATCAAACCAAAAGAAAAAAAAAAAGTGACTGCTTTTTGCTTCACTAAAAACAATTAACATAACAGAGGTTACCACACATCATTTAAGGATCTATGTTAAGTGACACTAGTTTAGCTTCCATGTCATAAATTCATTTGTCTGCTAAGATATTACTACTGATTGTAGCAAGTCAGAAAGGACAAGATTTGGAATATTTGTGATATCTCCAATGACATGTCATAAATTCAGTAACAATCAATTACATAGTTCAATTTTTTTAAGCGACAAACTCACAAGCTCAGAAATCATAAAATTATATTGTTCTTTAATCCCTCCAGACTTTTTTTAAGGGAAATATGAAGGTCGTCCAGAAAGTAAAGACCACTTGCGCACAGTGTTTGTGCAGGTCAACAGCAGCATACCCAGCATATAGACCAGACTTAGCCCGAAATGATTTTCATTTTTTCTCATTGAAGGAATTTTTGGGTGGCAGATTTTTCTTTATTGCCAAACAGTCTTTGCTTTCTGGATGTCCCTCGTAACTAACCCTTTGATGCCAAACATTACCGGTTGGTAACATGCAATGTGATGCTCAAAGCACTTATGTTGTCTATTGCTAAATACGACTGCCCTTCAGCAGTTCTCATTTAAATTATCGTCTTCAGAGAAACTAAGCTGCGAATTTATTACTGCTGCCAAAGGGTTAATGACCAAGTAACCCCAAGTAAATACATATAAAAGAAAAATATTCCAGGAAAAGGTAAAGTCAGACCCCTGATACTGCTCTTTGGCCTTCCATTAGTTATCAGAACACAAGGATTCAAAAAAGAAAGTGGCTACAAACACACACAGACAACTGCAGAAGAACATATAGAGAACTATAAAATAAAATCTATTGCAACTGTCATTTTTGGTTCAAGCTGATACTATTACTGGGAATAAATCTAAAACTGGTGATGAACTGGGTGGGGGAGGGGGGTGGAGAGACAGAGACAGAATGTAGCACATGTTAGGTGCACAAGAAATGCAGACAAAAGTTTACTTGGAAAGCCTAACAAAAAACAGTGCAAGATGTAGAACAGAGTATACTATTAAAATCAGGCTTACGTTATCTGGTTGAATGGATGTGAAATGGATCACATACCCACACAATAATATCCAGCATCGAACTTCTATGATAATCCTAATGGACCTTCGAAGCTGACAAAATCTTACAGTTGAATACATACTGTTTTGTTTGCTCAGCTTATGACATACACCAGAATGACAGAAGGTGAAATTGGGGAAAGACAGAGAGATAAAGACAGAGAAAGAGAGAGAAAAAAGAGAAAAAAATTACAGAACAGACACTACCTGAGTGTCAAGATTGCGAAGTTCTCGCAGCAATTTTTCATTCTTAGACAGCAGGTGAAGCTGTGAACGATGTTCCCAACCAGCAAGGCCCAACTGTGAGAAAAGTAGCCGGCAGTGCTGAAACAGTGACTGTGATGGCTGATGAGGAAACGTTGTCATGCACCCCGCTAGCATTCTGGAATGAAGTTATGTAACACATGTACCAAATATGGGATGCTATGTTGTACTTATTGGTTTACTTGCAGTTCAACTAGCTGGTAGAACATGATACAGAGCACATGCAGAGGAACAATAACCTAGATGTCCTGTTAATGAAAGGGGATACATACCTGAACCTACTGGTCAAAGTCACTCAATAAATACAGGCAGCTGTTAGACATGGTTTTCCATAATAAACTGCTGCTCAACAAAATATTCAGCTATGTTTTTTATGTTATTTTTAAACTGAGTTTATGGATACACATAACATTCAAAGTGAAAGAAACAAGTACAAGAATCAGCAAAAAACAGATTTCACTAGTACCTGTATATTTGAAAAGTAATACTAACATGGTTTTAAGACTTCACAGGAAATAAAATATACAACTTAAAACAAAGCTAGAGACAAAAGTACTAGAAAACTGACTGACACAAACATTTCTATATGAACTACTGTGTACATATTCTATTATATCAGCTTGTTAATGTTTTCAGTTATAACACATAAGCAATGACATGTTATTAAGTCTCCCTGAATTTGACCAACTTTTTATCAAAACATATGTACAAACTTCAAGACTAGACAGTCAAAACTAAACCACATTTTCAGAGTTTGTAATATCACCTGGCCCACATTTTGGCATGTTATGAGCACTAAGAGACCATTTCTGATGTTCTACATAACAAAAGGATATGATAAAAGCAATGAATTTTCTAAATTAATCCCAGTACAAGCATGAGTAAAGTGCATGCAAACAGTGTAAGGGTATAAAATTATATTCAACTGCAGTCAGGAAATCAAATTCAATAACTGTCAGGAAATGGTAACATACAAGTACAATCAAACGCAAAAATGTAAAATTGTGACTCTACACAAGAATCCAAAAATGTAAATTTCGTACATGGTATCTGCTGAATGGCGTTGTAAGTATTCCTGCTCTGCATTTCGTTGGTTCAGTACCATAGTGATGGTGTCTTCCTCTACTTCCCTTGTCAGTGGTGGAGGTGGAGAAGCAGGAATGTTACGAGGGGTGTCCAGACTCTCCAAACATTCTGGACTTGTGTGACCCAGGTACTGAAGAAGCTGCAACAAACATAATTGTGAATGATGTTGGCAAGACACACAGTAAGCACCTTACAACTTAAAAAAAATATATATATATATATAAAATAAACTCAAACAGAAGTCAAAACTGGTAAACACAATGAAATAACAGTTTAAGAATGCAACTAACATGCCACAAACAATGGAGTAAAAGTCAGAACTTTCACATAAATTGCATGAAGCTGTAAGACTTAAATATCAGTAACACAAACGTCTCCACCATATGCAACAGCAAGTTTACATATCTCCACTGCACAACTTATTTATAGTCAACAGTGACACTCTGCAGGCATCTAAAGCTGGAATAAGAAGTCCATTTCATAGAATCACATTCACGCAGATGTTTACCTCCAGTTAGTCATTTCATGTAACATACATACATCATCCAAGTTGTCCATATCTTCAGCTCCATTATCACAGGTTGGAAGTACATCACGGGGGCGATGGCGCAATGTGTGTTGAGGAGGACAACTATGAAGTTCACCACCTACAAAGCTAGATGTCAACAAGGCCTCTTCTAATCTGGATGATACTGATATGCGTCTAGGCAAACCAGTAATTGCAGCTCCACGTTCTGGAAATAAAAAAATAACAAAAAAATCGATCACAATTCTTGTACATTTTTGCATACGATGCATACCTCAAAACATCCAAATTTAACATGAAGTAGCAGAAAGACCCCATGACAACTTAAATTCCAATGACAATGCAATTTGTGAAGCAAATAAATTCAATCCTGATAATATTACACATCTCAAGATAAAACTAAAGATCATACAGTATTTAATCAAATTAAATAACTTGGCAATTTGGCAATTTACGATGTGTCTCCTACATGTTTTGGCCTTACATGGCCACCCTCAGGGAGGTCTCAAAAGAACACAGCAATGGCAGATGGCTGATTATTGTTAACTGTGCAATTGTTGGATTAAATACTGTACAATCAATCCAGTGCACAAATCTGGAAAACATAAAATTAGAGATGTTACAGTCACCAATAACAGTAGAGCAATCCTAGAGTCAGATGCAACATACAAGAGGAACAAACAAATCTTACCACTTGACCAACTCAACTACAAGGATGGGCCGAAAAGTGTTGCCTCCTCTGTCACATTTTTTTAGAATAAGGAAAACTGCATAAAACGAGTTCAACACAGTCATGTGATATCTCCCCTCCAACACATATAGCCTTGAACCCACACCTATTCATAATTCCAGTTCAGTGCCAGTTGAAATAGAAGGCTGTGAGGACGTGTGTTTCAAACAACAAGCCATTATCGACTGTGGAAAAAATTCCTCCCATCGACGTTCATCGCCATATGCAGACAGTGTATGGAGATAAACGTGTTGATGTAAGCACAGACGTTGGGTATGGCATTTGAAGCAAGAAGTGGAGAAGGCAAGTTTGTGTGACAAAGCAACGTCAGGGAGGCCAGTGACTACAACAGGTAAGTCTCAACAAGAACATGCTGAAAATATGATTGGTATAGAAGTTGGAGAAGATTATGTGGAAAAGTGATTATGCGCAATTATAAATAGAAGTTAAAGGTACATTGATTCTTTCTGTTTCATTTACATATCTCCCTTCCTTTATTTTGTATTTAGCTGTAGGCAAAACTCTTCAGCTCCACCTTTGTAACGTCAGCTGCCCTGGAAATTTGCTCTAGGGTGTTAGGTGGTTAACAATATTAGGTGACAAAAACATACTCCCCATAATGTGGATAAAGCCACAGATGTTTTTTTACAGCAAAAATACCTGTTTCCTCTTCCATAAGTCGATGCGAGCATACAGAGTCCTCAGGACTGCAGTAGAGGATAGAAGCATCCCAAGATGCTTTCCCACTCAAGTCCCTTAAAATGATTCTCACTTGTGATGGGGCTGTTCTCAGTCCAGCTGTTACCCCACCACCAGGTACATCCAGAGCTGGCAGCTCAACCAGTGACACCAGAAGACTGTTGCTAAGTACGAACAGCTACCCAGAAAGAAAAGAAAATAGATTTGTAACAGTCACTGATCCTACTGACACTACTACTGATGCAACCATACCCATACAGTAACTGTAAAAATGAAAGCAGCAAAAGTAAAATTGAATACAGAACACCAGACAAAGTGCAAAGAAAAAATTGGTGGAATTAAGTAATCAGCAATATGGACACGTGTTCTGGATGAATGACAAAATGATTTTGAAACTGCAAATACAGGTGATGAACATATAATCGCTGGCAAGACCAAGGACATTGTGAACAGACTAAGAGGAGGATTATATATATATATATAGAGGAAGGAAAGAGTGGACCCAAACATAAAAAGTGCCATTATGGAAGAAGGGAGGAAAATGGACAAGGCTTACATAATATGAGCTACTATAATGAAAATACCAATGGAAGAAGATCATTATAACAATGTGATGAAACAGCAAAGAACAGTTAGTTTATGTAAACCCATGCAAATGTTCTCCTTTAGTAAATTCAAAACTGCTGAGAAAACTACCAAAGTAATGAAGTGGTTTCAGAAATATCTTAAACCACAATGCAGAGGCAAAACCTGTAGCAACTGGTGCCAATCTAAGCTGATGCCAAACTTGGTACTTGCACCAACAATTCACCATCCCTGCCCTAACCTGTATATTTGGAGCAGAAAAAACTTCAGCACTCAGCTCATCTGCCGAGAGACCAGGCACATCATCATGTTCCACAACCATAGATGATAATCGGGCAGCTCCAATTCCCATGGGAAAGTGACCAAGGTGGTTCACCAGATGCATCATCACCTGTAATAAACAAATTGAACACAACACAGGTGCAAAGTCATGCAAATTAAACACACCACAGCTGAACAGCTGTACAACAACTCAGATCACAAAATACTCAACACAACTGTTATTTCTGCTCTGCAAATGCATGTACACTTCTGTTCAACTAATATATTCAACATGCAAAAACATACTATCTTTCCATATAACTATGATAAACCTGACAGCACATTACACAAAGGCACATTACTTATGGTAGTTTCTAGTACATAATGGAACAGAACTAATCACAGCCATTATTACAGAAGGCATCTAGAAGAAAACAAGTGCACTCTACATTATGGCAAACACAGTACAAGTTAAAAGTGTTATATAATTTCAAAACTATGGCACAAAAAAAGCAAATGAGTTATATGATAAAAAAAATACACACATGTGGGCATGATAAAAGTAGGGCAGTAAAGGTAATGCTGCCCATGCCAAAGCATCACACCATGAAGACATATTTGGGACTAGAAGGTAAAGCACCATGCATTCTTTACCTCAGCACTAAACAGAGGTGCAAAATAATTTCACACCTGTGCTACTTTAGGCACCAGAAAGATCCCCCATTATCCACTAGCTAGGAGGCTTTGTAGTCCCCAGAACTGTGGAGAAAGCCTGTGATTCAGTTATGACAGAAGGAGGGTCTACTGTACATAATCATTTAATTCACAGCAGATCCATTAAACTAGTTAGGCCAATTACAATATAACTGACACTTGTCGTAAAATCCTTACAGAAGTGCATTTGTATGATAAATTTCCTACTCACAAAGAAAATGATATATCACAAATTCTTTTCAACTTTGCTTTAGAATATTCCATTATGAAGAGAGACAAGAAAATGGGGAGGGAATAGGACAGCTGTGCCGATGTTAAATTACTCAGCAAAAACATTACCACAATACAGCATCATACAGAAAGACTATGACTCCCTAGATACTAGCACAGAAGTTGGTCTAGGCAGAAACACAAAGAAAATTAAGTATACGTTTATGTCTCATCAACATAATGCATACCAGAATCATAATACAAACAAAGCTAACAAATCCTTTAAAAAGTGGCAGAGTTCTGAATACTTGCAAAAAAGGCTGTAACTTAAAATTAGATTCACGAATAAGTTGACAGCAATTTAAATTCAGGGAATGCATATCACCAATGAGTTCTCAAACATTTGTCTTCCCATATGCTATTTATGAATGGGAATGTTAAAATTCACAAAACCATAATTTTAACAATGATTTTACACAAACATTGTTCACACTGAAGGAAAAATGTATACTGAGTGTGTCTGAGAATAGGATGCTAAACAGAATATTGGGAAACCGACAAGGAAGTGGGAAAGGGAAGAAGGAAGAGGATGACAGAGAACATTTCACAACTCTTTACCGAACATTTTTAAGGCATTCAAATATACAAAGGCAAGATAGGAGAAGCATGTATCACATGTGGGAGATTAGAACTGCAAACAGAATTTTTGCCAGAAATAACAAAGGGGCAAGATCTTTTTGAAGACCTAACCATAGATGCAAGGAAAATATTAATATGGATCTTGAAAAGAAATAGAGTTACGTGGTGTTGACTGCACTAATCTGGCTGAGGGCAGGCACCAGTTGCAGATTCCCGTGAACATGAACTTTCAGGCTCCATAAAAGTGGTCAATTTCTTGCATATCTATGCATCTATTACCTTCTCAAAACAGATCCTCCAAATAAAAAAGTAAAAAAAATTGAATTCACATTTAAGCTAATATGTTTAACTGTCAGCATGTCTGATGCCCCAAACCAAGCAGGTGTATCAAGTACAAGTTATATAACATACCATTCTGGCAGCCATTTGGACAGACTGGCTCGAGTGATGATGGTGGGATGGTGATCCACCTTCTGCGACCATTGCTGATGACCGACGACCAACAGGTGGGGTAGCACCTTCCTTCAGATCATCCAGCAGGATGTTGGGATCAAAGTCTTGAACTAAGTCTGCTTGAAACAAACTACCAGTTGAGCCACCATCATATGGCCCAGTGGTACCCCCTCGCAACTGATTTAGAACCTGGAAAACAACAAAATGGATACTCTTAAAAAAACTGGAAGTGCGTAACATCTAGAATTAAACCCACTAATTTTATGTACTGAAAGCAAGCAATGTGAGATGACTGGCAAATGTAATAGGTCTGCTCTCAGTAAAACATTTTGAATTAATTGAAAATTATATACTATATTAGAACAATTCCCTAACATGTGATATCTAAACCAAATACACCCACAAATCTGAGAGTCAGGGAATTAAGATCGCTACTAATGCTCCCATATCAGCAAAATTCTGTCATTCTACTGGGGTACAAAAAGCACTTATTCACTGCCTGTCACTTTGCTAATGGATGGTAGATTTCTCTAAACCAAAAGAGGCCATTCAAAATTTCTTTCAAGTTGGGCCTTAAAACTCAAAATGAAAAAGTGGATGGTAAGAAAGAAAACTGTTAAAAAAGAATGACAAGCACTGCTGCTAGCAGCTGTTATGTTGGACTTTATTACCTTGAATACTGTAAGCAGAAGGCAAGAACCATTGCATGATGCAAGCAAACAATCTGCAGGCATTTTCATGCACCACTCTCCAAGACAAAACATAAGAGATGTCAGTAGGTTCTTGTCTTGCTCTGATGTTGTAACATTACTTTGTGGCATCAAGTGTGCTAATGTCAGTGCTAATACCTGCAAATATAAGAACATGCAAATGAGTATAAAGTAACTCAGTACTAGAGACATATATCTCTGGCATCCAGCAATTAAAACATGATCAATGAAAGGTAATTTAAATATAGCTATTACAAAACAAAAAATTCTTGGGATACTCATGATGGAACAGACACAGTATGTGTTTCATGTTCAGCACCATGGTGCCATCTTCATGTGTTGTACTTCACACACTATTGCTGTAATGCAATTTTCCTATCCCATAGGGACCACTGTAGCACAGTGGTTAAGGTACTGTTCTACGAATCAGAAGGTCGCTGGTTCGATCCCAGCTGGTGTCAGTGGATTTTTCACTGACATAAAATCCTTCCGATTGCACTATGGCCCTGGGGTCGACTTAGCCTCTAACAGAAATGAGTACCAGGAGTATTTCCTGGGGGTAAAGGCGGCCAGTGCGTAAGGCTGACAACCTACCACCGTCCTGTGCCGTTGTTACAAAATCTGGGAACATTACCTTCCTGGAACCCTCTGGGCCCCTCCGGGTCTGTAACGGGACTGCTTTACCTTTTTTACCTATCCCATAGTACAGAATTATTCTTAAAAAACACACACACACACAGCAGTTCTTGGTTTCCTGGCATACGGAATCATGAAAGTGGTTCATATGTCATGACACACCATTGATTAAAAGTTACATATGTAGTGGGTTCCCACATCAACTTCAATTGCACATGACAGTACAGTTATCACAGTGTTGAATATAGTTGAGGTAAACCACTTGTTGTGTAAGTCCAATATCCTATGGTGGTATTAAATCTACTAGCTGTTCAATGCAAATGCTATGAGGATGCTGCAGTTCATATCCTTCTGATGGTGATATATGATAGACAATATATGATTAAGGACATATGTTCAGTAATGTACCTGCCCTCCCCTGCCTTTCTGCTTATGGCGTGTTATTTAATTTGTATTTTATGATGCACAGAGCTGTGTATAATTGTGCTCATGGTGCTGAAACATGAAGAAACTGAAGTGGGTGTTCCAATGCGAACATCCACAAAAATGTGTCACTGTAACTGAGATGTACAACAACACTTTAATACTAATATTAATAATACATGATGCTAAATACATAATTATGTACATATGATTCATCTCATTCAATGGCTGCTTCTCAATTTCTTTTTACATCATCCTCTCAGCTTTGTTTGTACTTTGTTTACAGATTGCTCTATGGCAATTCTCTGACCTTTATTATCATTCTTATTTATCTCTTCTTAGGTTATCAAAACAGTGGCATACCAACCCCTTCAGTTTACGTATACATCACCAAAATAGATTACAGAAGATAAACTATTTACATTTATAGTCTGCTACAAGGTACTGGTACAGCACTCAACTGCAAGTCCTGACCTAACAAGAATTCCAAGCCAGAATCCTGTCTATAATTTTCAGTTGATCCACCCAGGATATAGGTTAGAGACATTACCAGTAAATTCCTATGCTTGGAAGTGATCAATATTCTTACCACCTTAAAAATAAAGTTCCTTCTGTTCCTTACCTCAATGATCCGTGGTGGTATCTCAGGGTACTGACCTATGAGTCGATCAGCATGGTCACACAACAGCAGCAGGATGTCTGATGCCACTTGCCCAACAGTTCTGTTGTTGAACTGTGTCAAAGCAACACAATTAATTTTGTCAATAATTAACACATTAAGATGAATAAACTGAAAAAATGTCTGCACATCCCATTCAACAAATGTACACACAGCCTCTCTCAAGTTTTATTACTATGTGGAAAAACTGTCACATTAAATTATTTAACTGACAGTCAGTATTACCTTATCCCCAGACAGCCCCTTTTACCCAGTGGACAGAACACATGTTGTGTCCACACCAAGTATGACAGGGTAAAAATGAGAAAAATTCCTGCCCCTCTCAGGAATTAATCCCAGGTTGTCCAACCCATTGCCAACTACTTAACTCAGCTATCCTATTTAAGTTAAAAGGGACTATTTGTCACAAAATGTTGTTTTCCCCCTCTCCAGATCACATGACCACCATTAATTTGTTAAATGCAATAAGTAACTTAATGTTCTTGAAAGTAAAGACTCTGCAATGACTGGCATGAACATTGTTTATTTTGAACATCATGTCACTCAGAAGAGTTATGGAAACCATCAAATCCAGTCCACCCTAGAAAAAACCCTTTTTGCAAATAAAGCAGCCAAACCATGAAGCTGGCAGCTTTATATAGTGCAGTGGCCCAAAAATGTTATCATTCCTTAAATGCTTCCAGTATTTGTGAACCACAATTTCAGGTCACTGATCCAGCACTAAGGTCAAGATGCTTACAGCTTTACCTTCACAAAAATCTGGTTTCATAAACCTTTACATGGTCTGTACATGACAGCTCAGTTAAAAATACTCTCCCTCCTACTCTGAAATTATATGACGTTTGAGGAAATCAGCTACCTCACACTGTATCACATAGCTGACACTAATTGTTAATGGCCTTTCAACAGCAGAACTTACATGTTAGTACACGGATATACTAACAGGTCTTTTAAATATTCTTCCAAGGATTCTGTATTTTCCAAAACTTATAACTGATGCTCATTTATCAAAATAAGCAACTGCATCTCAGTCTTACAAACAATAAAGATCATAAAATGTCACCTCACAGAATTACACTTGTTACACATTACGGTGTGATAAATTAACCTTTCGTTATACAATTACAATCCAACCAATAAAAATAAAAAATACAAAAAGAACAATTTGTCCATTTACAGCTGGAAATGTAACGTAACTTTAACCCTTTGCTCATTCAATTATTTATAATGTGTGATATTACCAGAGGCCATTTCATTTCAGTATCCTACTGCATTGAGGAACAAAGGGTTAAAAACACTAAATAACCTCAAAATTACTGACAATTTAAGCAGAGACAACAACATAACAAAGATTCACTAAACATTCTGAATATAATAATGGACCACATTTATGGCCATATATATATCAATGTTTACTGATGCGTTACATGAATACACATTCTGGTAATTCTTTCAATAAACAGATAACATGGAATGGACAGCAAGGTTGTATTTAGCAGCAATGGAACTGGGAATTTTACATCTTCCTTGCATGAAGTGCACAAAATAAATGCCACACATCACTGAATGAGAAATATAAACGATCACTAATGGAGAATAGACCAAGGAACTAGTAGGCGTTAGTCATGGCCTTAATTTAAGGTGTATGGTGACATTTGCTTGGAAAGCCTGAGTAAAACAAAACAAAAAAAAACTCATCAAGAAAAGTCTGTAATAACACAGATCTAAAACAGATATGTCTCCAATATCACTACGCTAATCCCTGAGTGTAACACATACCTTCAATATGGAATTAAGTGCTGCAAGATTTTAATAGCAAAGTTCACAGTTATAAAGAAAACTAGTGGCATCCTATTTCATCAGTGTCACTCTGAGCACCTGCTTCATTATGTACAATTTTCTGATTCCTTGACATCTAACTTCATACCATTATGATATTCAGACACATTTCAAGTCATGCTACAAAGTTTCACCAAAAATAAATCATAAAACACAAAAAATTACATTACAAAGTGCACCATAAAACAATATGATTAACATTCGTAGAAGACCTGTAGACAAAAAGAAATTGCAGTCACCAAACAAACTTGAAGAGAAGAGTACAAGACAGTACAGTACCTTTACTGCCACAGATGAGTACAGTTAACAAATTAGCAGACAGAGGAAGCTTGCTGCATATAAGTTACCAAGGCCAACATTTACTGATAAAAGATGAAATACTATCCAAATAAAATGTCACGGATATTATTTAATGCCTAAAAAATAAACTTCTGTATAACAAAAATCTTCATATTGAAGAAACTCCCGAATGCTAGTGAGAAATAATGCAATTACATTTATGCACACTATAACCCCAAAAGAACTCAATACCAAAAAAAAAAATAAAAATCTGAATTTGAAATAAGTTTAGCTCTGAATTCAGTGTACAAATTACAAGGCAAAACAAAGTTATTTCTCACATCGAAAGGTACAAATGGACCAATCTGTGATGGACAAAAGTTACTGAAATTTCCATCTACAAATTTCTTCTGGAACTTCTGCTAACACATCTCACTCTTTTCATAAACCTTTACTTTTATGAATGTGGAGACATAACAAAATAGGAGCACAGTGATGAACTTTTGTCAAACGCTAAAGTTTGAGGCCCAAAAGCTCTGGTGCACATTATAATACCTTTTCTTTTCCTAGCCTCTCACAAAGATAAAGTTTAATACAGGTGGGGAATGTAGAACACATGTGCAGCTCAGAATGCACACTAATACATATATCCATCTGTCACTGACCATCATCCTGCCAATGGGAGAAATGGATTCATAACTCAAAAGAGATTTCTTCACAATTTTCAAGGCAGACAGAGACCAGGAAGTCTGAATAAACCATGACTGAAGATATAAACTACAAATAACTTATATCATGTCAGTAACTTTAAAGTTTTCTCCCTCAAAACAAAGTTCTTTAAATAATGACTACCAAATGTTCTCAGTGTAAAATACTTTCTCCTTCAATACCTGTCTTTCACTTACTCAAAACTGTTACCAACACAGCTGTACAAAACAACACACAGTCTCCCTGCAAAATTACACATAAAGCAATGCCACAAAAGCAAAGTACATATATAAAAATGCATTACTACCTTACTCTCAGTTGCTCTGTTTGTGTAGCCAGGCTGAGAATAACTTTGCTGGATCCGAAATAAAGAAATAAAATCCAATAACAAATCACAATTAAAAGGATAAACAAGAATACAATTAAGAAATAAATGTATTTTGAGTTTAACAAATATAATGTTAACAGCAATACATGAAAATAATAATAGTAATAATAAAAGGATGTCACCCTGGAAGTAAAAGTTGCAAGGATCAGTTAACAATATCAAAGGCAATATATGAGGACTGCAGGAGAAGAAACAAGAACTTAAGTATAGCCTGGATTAATTACCAGAAAGCATTTCATAGCGTTCCACATAGTTGGGTGGAAAAGTCAATAGAACTGGTAGGAGTGAACAGTAAAATTGTTAGATTTTGTAAACTGTCTATGGAGAAATGGAACACAAGGCTTATTTTGAAAACAAAACAGGAAGTAATGCAGTCACAACCCATTCAGATACGAAGAG
>Ga0131853_10004087_pt1 | contig 26181 bp, 20 predicted proteins | sample TergutLab28metaG_FD_92764 | JGI IMG/M metagenome (GOLD analysis project Ga0131853, IMG submission 92764) | Labiotermes labralis P1 segment gut microbial communities from Petit-Saut dam, French Guiana - Lab288 P1 (version 2) (version 2) | ecosystem: Host-associated > Arthropoda: Insects >... | reverse complement strand
TTTCACGGAACCCGAAGGTTCATTACCGCACTCACAAGCGTCCGCCACCTGTCTCTATCCTGGGCCAGCCCAATCCAGACCATATTCCCACATCCCACCTCCCGGACATCTGTCCTAATATTATCCACCCATCTACGCCTAGGTCTCTTCAGTCGTCTCCTTCCCTCCGGTTTCCCCACCAAGACCCTATACACTCCCCTCTCCTCACCCATACGCGCCACATGCCTAGCCCATCTCATTCTTCTCGATTTTATCACCCGCACAATATTGGGTGATGAGTACAGATCATTTAGCTCCTCGTTATGCCATGGTCTTCAAATACCCTTCTGCCCTTAACAAATAGACACGTATCTTCCAAAGAAAAGAAGAATTTCTTGCTTCATTCCGTGCTGTGCAACTTTGTACTAACAGAGCTAAAACTGTAATTGCTTCCTTGCCTCTTCTCTGACATCATCTTTTAATTAACTACATTCTCATCATTTCTGTTCTTTATGTATGCGTTTTTTATATACTTTACACCACAACTATTTGCATAATCCATTGTGTCTGTGCTTTGGTCTTCGGATACCCGCCAATGTTCGTCGTTAACATCTGGCCTGTGATAAATTCTGTGTGAATCTTTTTTACACACAAAAACTACATTCATTTAAGTATCTACACCACAACGCACACATTATATATATATATATATATATATATATATATATATCGCGCTTAATATATAAATATACAGGGTTATTCTAAATGATTGTCGGTGTTTTAACAACTTGTCACACACAATACACTTGAGATAGAGGTATATGTATTTTTTTAATTTAATTTTTGTTACATACCTTACAGGTGCTCTATATGTGCCCCCTTTGTGATTCTACAAACAACAACACGATAATCGATAATCACGGCTGGTATGCTACAAACAGTTTGGAACGAACTCGACTATCATGTTGATGTTTGTAGAATCACAAAAGGTGCACATATAGAGCACCTGTAAGGTATGTAGAAAAATCTTGGAGTGTTGTTCTATTAAATAAAAATACACGTATACTTATCTCAAGTGTATTGTGTATGACAAGTTGTTAAAACCCCGACAATCATTTAGAATAACCCTGTATATTTATAATGAATTTGCGCCAAAATTCTCCATAATGTAATGTCTTGTTGAAAAACAAAATAAGACGGAAAGTATTATACAAACAGTACAAGTAAAGAAGGTAAATTGCACCCTTGTACAGGCACTGAGGCTCTGTACAGGCCGTACGGTCCATAGCGGGGGTAGAGGTATAGCTCTACTCTTTCTTGACCACGGCACTTGAAGGGGTGAGTGGTCAGCGTCACGCCCCGGCCGCTCTTTACTACCGGGAAAGACCCGGTAACCATTGTACAGGAGGTTGGGTGGGGCCCATGGCCGGTCTGGACAGGTGCGGATAATCTCGCCTCCACCGGGATTCGATCCCCGGACCGTCCAGCCCGTAGCCAGTCGCTATACCGACTACGCTACCCGGCCCACAAACAGCACAAGGTATCAGTTAAACAAACCGTGGGCACTCGGCATTTGCACATAGAGTAGGTGTAGAGGACGACTATCGTGAACCTTTTGGCGCCGGAATTTTTTTAAATTTTAACACACTCTGTATATAAAATGTGAATAATACAGGAAAACCAAATACGTTAGAATTATGAAATAAACTGCATTTTGAAGAGATAAAAACAGAGAGGAGAGTATATACCATGTTTAAAATATTCAGTACCTATATTTGTTGAATAAATATACAAATTGCAACGTTTAGAGGTTAGCGGTGCGGTACGACACGTATATGGGTCGTTAGGCGTCAAAGGGTGAAAGTGGTGTGCGGTTTGCGAGACGGAATATGGATCCAGTTGCTCGTCAAGAAGTATTTGTAGGACCCTCGCCATATCGAATGAGCTTCACCACAGCTTTCGTTCCACAGCTGCAGTTGTGGCATCTTAATTGACTGTTGTTGGTATAGTCTGTGGGCTGCCTGCTGTCACAAGTGTCGCGTGTCTCATGGACAGGTCACCGAAATCGTCAAAACCGTCTAATATTGAATATAATATAGTGCGAATTTCCCCTGCATCAGTACCATCTCGAATATTAAGGCACAGAAAGTAAACTGCATGTTCTGTACTCGACGTATATTTATTCCATGACAATTCGACCACAACTTTGCCTTGCTTTGCACTGTGTCTTGATCACACCTCAGAATGTGCTCTGTCCCGGTAACTTCACGTCTCAGAAGTATGTTACCCCTTTTGACCGTAACGTGCACACTAACACTAAATGTCTCAAGAAATATGCTGTAAAACCTTTTTTTGGGGAGCTTAATGCTTAATTATGAATCTCAGTACAGACAACTTGAGCGCAAATTAATATTCTCTGTGTACGTATGATTGTATGCATAATGCATGTATGCGTGTACGCATGTATGATTTACGTATCTATGAATGTATGTACGTTATGCCCTGCCCTGTGTCGTTACTATTGATGTATGTTGAGATACAATTCTTTTTGCTGTACCTGCCACTCTCGGTTGTTAAAAATGATTCAGTTCTTGGCGTAACGATTAGTTGCGTGTGTGGCTACGATAAAGACTTCAAGAATATGGATGGGCAAAGCTTATTTGAAAAATGCCACTTTCTGGACCAACAAGCATATGACAAATAAGCTGTTAGGGAAATGTTGTGAACACAAAGGAGGACGAAACACGTTTAGGCGGCACTGAAGCCTTCCTACCAGGTTGCTGGTAGAGACAGAGACGGCTCCCTATAACGGCAATTCATCATTCGAATATTTACACGGGTGTGGGTCGTCCGCCGTTTGATACAGTAACCAGAAGAGCTACATAATGGCACAGCTTGGCCTGTAGTTTGCCAGTTTCGTGAAGTTTTTCTAAACTTTTATTTTATAACATTTGATGTATAAATGTGGGATATACAATGCTGAGTGATGTTGAAATGTGGTTACAAAATACGATCTGGTAAGATTTAACGTTTATCGGTCCGTGCATCGCTAATATATTCGCAGAGTACAACCAACAAGATGCAGCGTTTCACAATTTATTTATTTCTGTAAGACGCTCTACATGTTTCAGACGGTTTTTTCCGTCCATCATCAGGAGCTCAAAACTGCACATAGAGCGTCAGGTATTTGTCAGACCGTTACTGCTACCTGCTGCCAGCCGGCCGGCTAGCACCAGGTAGCAATATTGGTCTGACAAATACCTGACGCTGTATGTGCAGTTTTGAGCTCCTGATGATGGACGGAAAAAACCGTCTGAAACACGTAGAGCGTCTTACAGAAATAAATAAATTTTGAAACGCTGCATCTTTTTGGTTGTACTCTGCGAATAGATATGGTAAGAATTTGGTCTGTTGCAGTTACCATTACGTAATTACCTTCTAGGTGTTGAGGAAGACCAGAAGGATCTTGCAGAGCAAGTCAGCTCAAGCGGTAACGCTTCTGACTTCTGTTTCCAAGATATCCGATTAAAATTTCGACGGGAATACTACAGAACAGGACTGAGGGTGTTCGTGATTCTTCTCAGTCCCTCCTTAAATGTTTCGGAATTAGACATTATATTAGACCACAACCGGTTCTTCCACATCATTTCTAATTTAGTGTTTAGTATTATCAAATTATTGGGCGAGGTGCATTGAGTGCCTGGCAACGTGAATAATAAGCTACTAATAGACTTAGGATTTTATGTTTATTGGACCGTGCATCATCTTTATAGTTGATTAAAGAGAGACCAACTTGATGTCACTTGCTTTATTATTTCGTTATTTAATGCTCAACATGTTTCGGATGTTAATACATCCATCCTCAGGAGCTTGCGACTTATTTGCTTCATGGGTTGTATTGCTCTGGTTCGATGTGTGTTGGTGTTACGTTGTGGTTTGGCTGGGGTGGTGTGCAGGCTGAAGCCTGCACACCACCCCAGCCAAACCACAACGTAACACCAACACACATCGAACCAGAGCAATGCAACCCAAGAAATAACTCAACAAATAAGTCGCAAGCTCCTGAGGATGGATGTATTAACATCCGAAACATGTTGAGCATTATATAATGAAATAATAAAGCAAGTGACATCAAGTTGGTCTCTCTTTATTCAGACTTAGGATTATTATTGCAGAAACCGGTCGTCTAGCCGAGAATGGGTTCTGATACAACTAGGATACAATCCTGGAGCGGTACGGCAACATGCTTTGTTTCCCCAGGCACTTTTGTAATAGTTTATGTATTTGCTTCTACAGAGGCGTTGACAAGGACCACATTGTAACTTAATAAATTAATTAGTCCTACCACGCAAAAAGAATTTGCCATCAAAAGGGGCGCATCCTTAAATTTATGAGGCATTTGCAAAATAAAAATCACACTTAATGCGAAGGTCATGTAACCTGATGGGCGCCAAAACTTTGTGTAATCGTTTTGGATCGGTGATACTGCCTTTGAAACTTCATAAGCAATTCCGATTATCAGCCGTTTTGACCCAGACTAAAGACAACGTGCTTTATGGCCATAAATGGATAAATCTAACGCATGGAGGATTATCATCATCATCATCATATATCTTTCATGGAGTTGGGTCACTTGTTGACCCGTTCTGGTCTCACATATCCAGAAGTCACTTCAAAGGTCTACCATGATTCCGTCTGCCCGTTGGGGAGTAGTGTTTCATTACCCTGGGTAATCTATTTCGAGGCATTCTATTTACATGTTTTGTCCTGCTTCTCTTGTATTCCAGTAATTTGTCCAAAATTGGTGTTATTTTATATAAGGTATAAGAGGTAGTGATCCGTAATACTGTAGCCTATCCTACCCAACAGTCATCCTCACCTTCTGTTTTCACAAACGAGGAAATGACGACCGAGTCACAGCGGTATGACTGTTTTACCAGGAATGGAGGAAATGCCATCCCTAAACATGCCGGTTCAGAGGCTAAAGGTAGCAATCCTACCACTGGACTTATCCTGCTCTGGGCCCGTAACCCATTCAGGGGAAATTTTAATCACTGGAAAGTCTCACGGAAAAAAGCCGGACAGTTTTTTTCTTTAAACTGGAGGATTAATAAACTACAAGGAAATGCCTTTCGAAGTTGTGTGTACGACCTTATTGAATACCAGCTTTCATCTGTTTTTAGTCTGAAGAAGCGGTTGTCAAACCTGTTAGCCTTAACGTCGAGTATGAAAGAACATGTCCACGTGAACATGTGCACGTGTTCAACTGAAGGCACGCAAACGTGACCAAGGTATTACTACATTCTGCATTATTCCCAACAGTTCCTGGGAAATTCCTTCAAATAATATATCACGATTTCTCCAACGTGATTCAAAATTCATTATTGACAAGCATGAAGAACATCTTTATGTAATCCAGTGATCCATTCCATGTAAAGAGATAACACAAGATTGCCAATATACGCACAAATTAACATTCTGGCGTGTTCGCTAATCATTTTGCAGTGCAAAAAACAGTGAATTCCGTTTTTGACATTCAGATGACCGTGCATCGTGATATATTCTTGTGATAAAACCAACGAGATGCACTAATATCTCAATTTTATTTTTTGATTAGGACTGTACATGTTTCGGACAGTTTCTCTGTCCATTATTAGGAGTCTAGCACTGTACACACAGCAATACATACAAGTTATGCTGACTACTTGCTAGCAAGCAGTCAGCATAACCTGTATGACCTATACCTATTGTTGTGTGTACAGTGCTAGACTCCTGATGATGGACAGAGGAACTGTCCGAAACATGTAGAGTCCTAATCCAAAAATAAATTTGAGATATTAGTGAATCTCATTGGTTTTATTAGAAGTGAACTGTTTGTGTGCTCTTGTTGAGTTTCGTGTCGCTGCCGTCTGTGCGTATAAAGGTATTGGGTGTTGCATAACAGTGCTTTATGCTAAATTTATATAACTGGCAAACATGTAAGTTATACGTAACATTTTTACAAATATATTTCAACTATTATTCCCCCCTTTCACATGTTAAATATACACGCTGCATTGCAATAAAAGAATATTCTTTTCTTATGACCTTCTTTAAGCGTACAGTTTGGCTAAAGAGATCGTAATGACAGAAAAGTCTATAAATTTGAGAGAGTCCATCCCGTTGTATATATCAAAGTGTATAATGTGCTATGCACCGTCAATACACAACATACATCAAAACAAGAATTTTTAATGTATCTTAATTGTTGTTCTTAGTTGGCCTGATGATGGCCGGTCACGGCCGAAACATGTAGCAAATATAACCTAATCGTAATTGTTGCATCTTATTTTGATGTATGTTGTGTATTGACGGTGCATAATATATTACACGACAGAAAAGTCGTTGCGCAGTTGCTAAGATTATTGCAATGTTGCTGTAAAACATTTTACGAGATCAGACGAGTTTAATAAATTATGAAGGAGTAAGCACTAAACGTTATGAATGTGTGTGTGTCTGTTCTTGCCTTACTTTTACTTGGCATGCAAAGCGTATCTTTTCCACGCAGCATGACATTGCCATTTTTGGCCTATCTGTCTGTACCTTATCGTTCCAAAATATGTCATAAGCACGCCCAGGTTTTCGAAAAAACTTCAGTATAAATAAAATTTGTGTTTTGATTCTCCTACATTGCCTGAAACATTTCTCATTCTCATTGAAAGAGACATTGTCATAAATTTACGTAAGTTCTTTTGTAAATTACGTCGTTTTTTCTTGCCAGATTTTAATGAAACTTGAATTTTCTCGGCAGGTTTGCCAGAAATCCACACTATAAAAGTTCATGAAAATCCACCCAGTGGGAGTCGAGTTGTTCCATGAGGACAGACACGATGAATCTTATTGTTGCACCGCGCATTTTTATAGAAATACTTTTATTATCAACCAACAACTGCACTTGCATAACTTTCACACAAAACACTTAAAATTACTCCGATATGTTTCGATCTTGTCAGATCATCATCAGGGAGCTTTGTTGTTCCTTGCTAAAGTTATATTATAATATTCACGATTTAATTCGTTTTTGCAAACAAGGTGTTGTGGCAGCATGTCATGTTGTGTAGCAATGTGTTGTAGAGAGAGTAGTTGGCTAGATGTGCGTCTTATGCTGCGTACTGAGGGACCCTCATTACGTAGCAACATGACATGCTGCCATAACACCTTGTTTGCAAAAACGAATTAAATCGTGAATATTGTGATACAACTTTAGCAAGGAACAGCAAAGCTCCCTGATGATGATCTGACAAGATCGAAACATGTCGGAGTGATTTTAAGTGTTTTATGTGAAAGTTATGTAAGTGCAGCTGTTGGTTGTTAATAGAAGTGAGAAACAATGAAACTAAGAGTCGCTTTTCGCAACTTTTGCGAACGCGTATAAAAATCTGACACGTTATCTCGTTTAGTCAGAATTGTCGTTTATTTTTGTCCCTTTTGGAGTTAAAATAAAACAGATTCCTTAGATTCGTGAAATTACCTAACAGCTTAATCTTGTGTTATGAGTATACAGATATTCTGAATATATTTTGGCACTTACTCCCCTACTTCAAACCCCCGTAGTGTCTATTAATAATATTGTACACGATACCTGTTTTTCCTCGCTACTCCTACAACAAATTTATGGATATACATCTGCCTTGCAAAGTGCTGTATGATGTTAGCCTATAAAAGTTATTTTATGCGCGGTTCGGCTTCTCAAATATTCATTTTAACAGTCTTAACTTCTAATTCCAGTGCTGACTTTGATATTTCGTTAGTTGTGGAATTGCGTTGTCGCTTAAATGAGATCTCTGTGTCCTGTCAAAGGGCCTTGACAGTCATCAGGCATTTAGTTTTCCATTTAATGCTTCCCGTAGTTGCAAATTGCATGCTTTTCTCCTGATGTTCGGATGAAATGTACTACCACCTATCACTGAAATTCATCTTACACAAATATGATCCCCCATGTATTTGAATTAATGTTTTCGCAGTCAGAACATAGACACATTTCTGAATGTTGTTGTATCCAAAAGAAGCCATGAGAATATCACCATTTTCGTTCCATGCCACTAATATATGTATATATTTTGCTAGTGCTATATGTTTGTTAGGAGCGATGCACGATGTAGTTATCCATTTGCTCTGATATAATGAGAGAATGACTCTTTGCAGGTTTGTGATGCTGTTAATTACACCTCTCATGTTTGGAATTATACGTCTTCAGAACCAAATGTAATATTTCTGTAGGGCATAATTAACTACGAATAGTATTGTGAATCTGCAGTACCTTATTGAGTGAATGTATTTTGAGTAGTGGATTCCAATAAGACTTGCGAAGCGATATACCGACTGGGGCGTCTTTCCAAATGTAAATTCATTTTAAACAAAGCGTAATAAGACTGAAGTTAAACTTAGAGATTTTGTTCATTACCTTTCATTTAATTAATGGTATATTTATTTTGTCACGCTTACAAAGTAAAGCAGGTATAACAAATTGTACTGCATATTCAGTAAATTAGTACGCCATTAATAAAGTATGTACAACATCTGTTACTAAGAACCTGCCGATATTTGTGGAAACTGTGACACTCCTCGATGTAGAAAGTACAGAAATCCCCGTAGAGGCCTAGACAGGCCTTGAGTTTTCCAGGAGCTTGAGGCTCCTAGATTTCAGGACCATCGGCATTTTATGGTGGTAAGGTTGTCAGCCTTCTGCGCTGGACGCTTTTACCCTTAGGAAATATTCCTAGTACATTAGGGTCTCGTTTTGCAACGGTTCGTTTTACGACGATTCACTTTTACGACATTTGTCGAGTCGGACCGAGCACTCCCGACTTGTGATGAATCACTGTCGCAACTCAAGCGTCATTTCTCTACTTAATGCGCTTCTAGCTCTTCTCCGGTGTGTGTTCCTTCTTATTCTATTTTAGTGCAGTGTTGTTAAGCTGACTGTAATTTTTCCACCCATGACGTCCATCAAAAAGACAGAAAAGAAGAAAAAATCAAAACAGTTGACGTTACATTCTTTCTTGATGTCTTCTGAACCACGGCCTGGGCCTTCTTCAGTAAAATAAAAAGTGATTTTATTGATATTTTTCAATTATCTGTGTAATTTTCTATGTACATAATTCATTAAATTAAAATTGTTTTTGTCATAATATAAAGAAATGTTGTGAATTATAAAATTATTCGACTAATTTGTTTGGCCCATGGACCTATCACAATTTAAACCATTTAAATAGTACTCGTTTTACGACGATTCGATTTACAACCAAATATTCGAGAACGTAGCCCCGTCGTAAAACGAGACCCAACTGTACTCATTTGTGTTACATCGGCCGGAAGGAACGTCAACAAGACCGCCTCAACCAACTTGCATGAATTCGATTACAAAATTGTATTAATCCTCTCTTATACGCACACGGCCCATCGAAGATCTGGTAGTGCTTATTGACTCCAAAATTCATTCTCACCATCAAGTTGATTAGGGCGTAATTTGGCAATTAATTTGTTGGTTTTAATTCGGACGGTAATCTTTTCCTGTTCCTCTGTACAGAGCTTTGTATGAGGGACATTAAAATGAAAATCTTAAAAGTTATAATACATTTATATAGTAATATTAAGGTTTTCATTTGACTCACCCTCGTGTGTTAGGTCAACTTAAGTTAAAATACTTCCCTGTTAAGCGTAATCTCATTGCTTCTGCAGACGCCTGTAAGATGGAGCATCGTTTCTTCAGTTACTTAAGATAACATTCGTTAAGTGTGCGCATGCGTCACCCAAACGCGCTTTCGAAAAATTGAGATAGGTGACTATTAGCTTCGTCATGTCCATACGTCCGCATGTAATAATTCATCTCCCACCAGACGAATTTTCACGAAACTTCATATATGGGTATTTTTCGAAAATCGTTCGAGAAAATACAAACTTAGTTAAAATATGAAAGGAATGACGGGTACTTTACATGAAGACTTGTGTATATTTATGGCAATATGTCGTTGTTTACATGAAGACTTGTGTATACTTATGGTAATATGTCGTTGTTTACATGAAGACTTGTGTATGCTTATGGTAATATGTCGTTGTTTACATGAAGACATGTGTATACTTATGGTAATATGTCTTTGTTTACATGAAGACTTGTGTATACTTATGGTAATGTGTCGTTGTTTACATGAAGACTTGTGTATATTTATGGTAATATGTCTTTGTTTACATGAAGACTTGTGTATACTTATGGTAATATGTCGTTGTTTACATGAAGACTTGTGTATACTTATGGTAATATGTCTTTGTTTACATGAAGACTTGTGTATACTTATGGTAATATGTCGTTGTTTACATGAAGACTTGTGTATATTTATGGTAATATGTCTTTGTTTACATGAAGACTTGTGTATATTTATTGTAATATATCGTTGTTTCAGAGAGACGTAGAGAAAATAAAAACGCACATTTAATGAAAACTTGGGGGTTGTTTGACCGTGCATCTTCCTCATGAAATAAAATGAAATGCCAACTTGATGCAACTAGGTAATTTTATTGATGCGGATGTGCGGATGGTACCGTGCGCCATCCGCACAGTATACACGACCTACGCAGCCGCTCTCAAGACCACCACCAATCCAAAAACTCGGTGCAGAAAGCCATATGTTGCAACTCAACATATAATGCTCCTGATGATGGGCATATGTACCCGAAACATGTCGAGCTAAGAATACATCAATAAAATTACTTAGTTGCATCAAGTTGGCATTTCACTTTATTACACATTTTATGTTCAACAACTTTTACCGAAAATCTTGCTGTTTATGATGTAATGTGTAAAGATATGGTAGAGCGGGATGGAGTGGAGATGACAATATAATAATAGCTCATGCTGTTTGCATGCCGGATAACTAAGGCGACACACGGTCAGAGTATGTAATAATTATTACTTTCCACGGCAAGACGGTTGCACGACCACCCCTCAGTGTTACGTTGTACGTACATTGCCTGTATGGGTTAAGTTAACGTCTAAAACGGTTCAAAACTTCACTTTACCCATTTAGAAGCTGTCGGCCTGCATGTGCCAAATCTAAATCTCCGGGATTTCGTTTTATTTATAGTTGACCTCAAATGTCGCTACTTTGTTTCAGCTACATGCGCTTTGGCAACAAATGCCACCAGTAGGGATATTGATATATTCAATGAAAAGTCTGTTTTGCTTAATGATTTCTTGAATTCGTTATGCTTGCTTATATGCACTTCTGTGTTCCATTTTTTATTTTCTTTATGGTTCGTTATTCATCGTGTGTTATTTGTGTTGTTGTTTCGTATGTTTTCTTTACATTCTTGTACTGTTCTTGTAAATGTCCTTTTTGTGTTGTGTCAGCATCTTAATAATAGAGAATTCTTGTCGTTGGTATTGTCATCATCATTATCGGCGGCATCATCACCGTCATCATCATTTGCGTTTGTAGGTTCTGTTGCTTGTGTCATTGGCCATTTGGCTGTTGACACAGCATTTAGTTGTCGTTATGCTTGTATTATTATTTTATTTCCTATTTGTTTCAGCTTATGAATAATAAAGAACTGAATTATTATTATTATTATTATCATCGTCATCATCATCATTTACTTTATAATGGTTTGGTGCCTTCAAAAAACAAATTATCACAATTAGGTTTGATACTATTTTTTGTTTTGTTTCTGTTTGCTTCTTATGTGCCCTGTAAATTGTCCTTTGTTGTTTGTGTTTTTATGTTGTTCTGTTTCTGTTATGGGCTCTTTAGCTGTTGACCCAGCACATTAAAAAACAAAATTGAACGAACTGAGTTATTATTATTATTATTATTATTATTATTATTATTTCTGGTTATTGAGTTATCACTTGGTCGTATGTCGCCTATCTGTTGTGGTGTCGTTGTTCTGTGACTTTAGTGTACTTGTGTATTGGTATATTCATATGTTTGTGCTGGTTTCATAATTGGCCCTGGGCTAGTAATATTGCACGTCAGTAAATTTAATTCATTTGGTTTCTGTGTATGTCCAGGAACAAATCATTTCAGTCATTTTTTTTTTAATTTTAACAACTATAGTTTTAGTCATGCTGTCACCTTATATGATTTGTTCGAATTAGAAGTGTTTTCTATGTGCATCAATTTGTGGGTTGTTACTCTACGTATAGTTTCAGAAATTGGTCTTGTCTGTTGGGCCATTACATTAGTAATAGATAATTGAGTTGTGATTCATAATCTATATTCATTTGTCCTAATTTCAGTCCACGTTGTCGCGTTGTCGCTAAGCGGTCTGTTAGTTGCGTACTGCCGGCCTACGTCTGGATGTCACGTCATGGAACAGGCCAAGAACAAACAGTTCGTCGCCTGTCGTGGTTCGGATTACAGAACTTCCTCTACTAGTGTCTCTGTCCTTCCCAAAATTCCTAACCATCCCCAGCTGTTTGCGTTATATAACAGACACCGATTCTTCTAGATCGGCATCTGATGCCCCCTGATTTTGCCCACGGCTTTGTCGATCATTTACCCGTAATTTTACGAACTTATTCCCTCTTTGATGAACAGAACGACACTGTTGTTGACATGAGCTTCAGAGATTGCGGTTATCTTCGTTGTCACACTGTGTAGTTTGATAAACGTATGCCGAAGTTTCTGAGAACATTTGTTCTTCGTTCTTCTCTGAAGTATAGATAACAGCTTCATTCGAAACGCTGATTGTTCTCCACCGAACGGCGTTCAATCACGTCACAGAGGAACGTAGTACAGTCAAACCTCGCTGCCTGCTGTATCGCTATGTAATGTTTCTCTATAACGACTCTGAGGTATTCATCATCATCATCATCGTCGTCGTCGTCGTCGTCATCATCACCATCCGTCACGACACGAGTTAGGCCTTGATAGACCTGTTCCTGCTTCATCTGATAGTCTCTTGAAAGGCTTTCCAAGTCGTCTTCTTCCATTTGGCCTATAATTCAACATTACTTTCGGTATCTTATTGTTGTTAATTCTTGTTACGTGTCGTAGTCAATTTGATTTTTATGTTCTTAGTTTCTCAACTGGTTCTACTTTCAAATCTTCCAAATTTCTTCATTGACTTAATAACCCAAAATGCATTATCGGCCTTAAATCCGTGCTATTGCGACTCCGCCCGCATCCGACAAAATTTTATATCCATGTCTAGTGAAAAAATGTTTATTCACCTGGAGGCCGGGCGTCGGTATTGAGAGATCGCTTCAGTGAATCTATCTGAAAGGATTGATCGATCCCAGAAGGAACTCTTGGGATCTCGCTTGCCTTCTTCACTTCAGTAAGTTCAGTGATTATATTTTGACCCGTTCAGTGCTTACTAATTACGTAACTGGTCTTTCGTACGTTTGATATTATGCGAAATTTATATTTGAACTTTTTTTTAAAAAAAAGAACATTTTTGGAATATGTATCAGTGTGTAGGATTTTTTTTTTAGCGGTATGTAGGGAACTTGGTTGGGGTTTTGTGGTGGACTGGGAACGCATTATTACAATTACCATTACAAATAATTGGAAATGCAGTCTCTCTCTCTCTCTCTCTTTCCCCCCCCCCCGCCCCGATTTTTCGCTATTAGACTCGTTTTGAGGAACAAATTACAGTCGAATAACAGGGTTGACTGTATTTATAATCAACGTCGTCATATCTCACCTACACTAATTACTTATGTAAATATAATATAATATAATATACTCATACTGCGAAATCTAATAATCCATTTGCTCAGTATCTGCATTGGATTTGTTTATTCGTGTATGAAAATATTAAAGTTCTTATTACGGTGATGGTAAAATGTTAGTTATTAGGTGCAGAGACATATTTGTGGAAGGACGCTTATCCTTCCGTAGATGCAGGGTTTAATTTGCGCACTGTTTACCCGCTATGCAATTTCGGGAATGTATTACCAATATAAGCCTTTCATCAGCTTTGATGTCTGTCCACAAAGAAGTATTAACCTTATCCCAGGTTTTATCCAGCGAATGTCAACGTGCATTTTCGCAAATGAGCTTGACATTCTCACCAAAGCGACGCTTCGCTTCTAACTAGCGTTGTATCAGCTTTGAAGTCCATCATGCAGGTTGGTCCACTACCAGTAAAATTTCACCCGAAGAGATAGGAAGGTTCCTGATTAATAATACACCATTCTACATCGCTTGTTCTCTCGTATTCCGGAGGTTTCTGCTTCAGTTCTCGACCCGAAAGCCGGCTATTCCGAGTCATATTCCAGAGACACTGCAGTGGCACGGTGGGTATAGTACTTCAATCTAGTCCAAGGACGCTGAATTCATGTGTATTCCACCTACATTATGATTCATTATTTATTAAGCATCCTGTTGTTATACATCGTAGAACAATAGATGACATACAAAAAGTGCAGTTAAATTAAGAATAAATACAGGAATTTAATCTTCTATTATTCGATGCGAAAAAATTGGGGGAGAAATTACACACAAATGAAGTAAAGATGTCAGCATTATAAGAAATATGGAGGTTCCTGTGCATTGGTTGATACTGCAGTCTCTACCTTATCGAAATGAGTGTACAGTGTACACACTGAGTAAACTCGTGATTTAATTTGGTAGACATAATGATCACACAGCCGTCCTGTTATATATAAGACGTAATAGGTAGAGTAATTATATTCAAGATGCGTCATTTCCAGGAGTCTTAAGCGACCCATGCGAGACCAATTAACTGCGACGAAACTTAAGAACTAGATACTCTCGTTCAACACTTTCAGTAAAACAATAAACAAAGGAATTCCTCGTGTTTATTTTAACTTTGAAATTCAGCCCAATTTTAAACAGCACAACTGTAGCCTGTGGCGATGCGTATTGATATTATGTTCGGTAATATGAAACACTGATAGTGTTAAAAGGAACGCGGGAATTCAGTTTACATCGATATTACAATTAATGCTGTGTATATATTCCAATTTTTAATTTTGTGTGTCTGTGGTATTTATAGATCTGAAGATGACCTTACATGGAAAGGTTGGGACATATTTTAATTGGTTATGATATGCATTATCGGAGTTGTGCTGACCGCAGTAAATGTGGATGTCTATCTATCTATCTATCTATCTATCTATCTATCTATCTATCTGTCTGTCTGTCTCTCTGTCTGTCTGTCTGTCTGTGTATCTGTATATCTATGTGTCTATCTGTCTCTCTGTCTGTCCGCCCGCCCGCCTATCTGTCTGTCTGTCCGTCCAGTTTTACAACAGCTGTCGCCGTCTTCCGGAGACCAAACGCCATTCCTCTCTGTTCCTACATTGATATGGTTCTAAATTTCTTGTTGTCATGGTTGCTTGTACTCCTTCCATCCACGTTTTTCTTGGACGTTCTCTTTTGATGTCATCATACCGTTAAGTTAATTCTGGGTTTTTCATTTTGACCTCTCTCTTTGTAGCGACACAAAAACCTTTTAATTTCCAGTAACCTCCTAGAAACATCCGGACGGAACTTCACTCCAAATTGCTGTGACATGCGCGAACAGATATGTTTGTCTGATTGAAAGTCCTTGAAAACTTTCCGGCAACCAGTCAGATATTAGGGTTCCACGTAGCATCAGGATAGTCGGCGACCTCTGTTACATTACGCTGCGCACACCGGGTTTTCTCTTTCACATTTGCTAAAAGGAATCTACCATTTGGATCAGTCAGCTATCCGTGCACGGTATTTCAAATTGTGCTTTCGTCCCCTGAGGCCAAGTTCATGTTCACTTCCACGTCGAAGCGACACAATAGGATGTAATCAGGTTGAGTTTCATCACAGACACCCAACACCCAGCTCTCTGATCTGCACGATCGTGTGTATACCTGGCGATGTCTGTTCACCTAATGGTTTGTTCTGTCAGTAACGTACTATTATAAAAATCGTTGAAATTTCAGCTGGAGAATTTGAAAAGTATAATTACATTTTCCACAGGTAAACGGTTGATCTTCTCTTGTGTATTACAGCTCTTCATGTTTCCTTAATACCGGAGTCAGTGTGTGAGACTGTCATATCGAGGGAAACATGTATTTTTGCTGCCACTGTGAGGTTTTATTGATAACATTGATATACAAAATTTCACTTTTTGCGACCACACCATGGGAACGGCAAACAGCATCGCCATTCCCTTACGATTTATCCAGCCTCCAAGACGTATTGCACACGATTTGCACACAATGTGCAGTGCCCACTTATTGTCCTGGTCACCCAGTTTACACCCAAAGTACAGATGGTAGGCTTTCTTGATCAGACACATTATAGAACGCCTCCGTGACGCTAACGCCCACACATAACAGAAGAGGTCCGCCCTGCTCACACAAGAGCGAGACATCCTGTCCTACATCTCCTGCGCTTTTACAGACAGAAACTGGGGCACTGTCTGGCGGCTGATGCAATGACCTTATCATGTGACCTTACTCTAGTCACAGCGTTAGTCATTCGTGATTGATGACCTTATCATGCACACTAGTCACAGCGTTAGTCACCCTGATTGATGACCTTATCATGCACACTAGTCACAGCGTTAGTCACCTGTGATTGATTACCTTATCATGCACACTGGTCACAGCTTTAGTCACCTGTGATTGATGACCTTATCATGCACACTAGTCACAGCGTTATTCACCTGTGATTGATGACCTTATCATGCACACTAGTCACAGCGTTAGTGACCTGTGATTGATGACCTTATCATGCACACTAGTCACAGCGTTATTCACCTGTGATTGATGACCTTATCATGCACACTAGTCACAGCGTTAGTCACCTGTGATTGATGACCTTTTCATGCACACTAGTCACAGCGTTAGTCACCTGTGATTGATGACCTTATCATGCACACTGGTCACAGCGTTAGTCACCCTGATTGTCATTTATGACTCAAACCCTAATTTGAAATCAGAACGCACTGTACATGAACGTAGCCTCCTGTATCTTCGAAACAAGAGCTAAATAACAATTCTTAATATCATATTCGTGTTCAGCACCCACGAAATAGCCATAAGACACTTATTTCATCAATGCTACTTTTTAACTGTTGATCAGTGTAATTATTGGTACCTCCGACGTGTGCGTAATGAAAGGATAAAGACAGAATGGCAGCACACCTCACAGAATGTTCTGTCTTGAAAATACAAGGGAAACTTGAACTAACAGATTTACCGTCAATATTCAGTGCCAGTGAACAGGCCGTGCATAAGATCGGCCTGCCAAGGCGTCAGACCTGTTGTGTTTGAACCATATTACTTTCTCTCCTACTTTATTTTGAAAAGTTTGAAATATTCACCTACACATAAGTTTCACCTGCACTTTTTTCTTTTAGAATCAGCTCACGTACTTTCCAACTTGAAAGGATTTACGTACAGAATACCAGAATGCGAGAATAAAGAGACGTTTTATTACATTGCGGTACGTTTCTGGTGCTTTTCTTAAGCCTTGTAGAAGAGAAGCTAACTGAATTTTCGACGAATTTCTGTTGCTCTAGTTCAACCATCTTTCGGCTGCTTGGTCGGAGAACCGTTATATGTGCTAAATAATTTCACGCAGCAGAGGTATTTTTAAACTGATAATCGCTCAACTGGTCAAGATATTTCCCGCTTTCTGTCTGATCAGAAAGTTCACAAGAACCCGCTGCTGGATATCATCATCATCATAATCATCGTCTTCATTATCATCGGCTGTACAGTTCTGGGTGGGCCTTGGCCTCATCAAGCAAATGTCGCCAGCAACCTGGGCATCCGCCCACCAGTATCTACAATCCAGTTTCCTTTCGTCTTCCTCTACCCCGTGCATAATTCTAATTTGTTCCCTGTCCTTAGCCGCAAATCTTTGTGTATTGCTTTGTGTCGTTGCCGATGTAACCGTCCAGCTTCATTTCCTTGAGGTTTCGGAACTATTTTACGGGGTGGAGTTGTTAACCTAACGCCCAGCTGCTGCTGGATTTTATAACCTCTTAATAAGTGTAGTTAAAACAGCGAGAACACATATGGTTTTATTTTAATTATAGCGTTAGATGAGTTGTTTAAGAACCGGAAATGTGTGTTTACTCTACATTGGACTGAAAAATTGTAATTTTGCTTAATTTTAGCTAGTTTATTCCGCTCGTCATCTTGTCGAGGCGCGTTAACAAAATTGCGGAAAGCGACTATAAACTTTATCATGTCTCCGTGTCCGTCCGTCCGTTCTTCGTGGAACAAATAGTCTCTAATTGGACGGATTTTCATGAAATTTGATATTTTAGGATTTTTTTTTCGAAAATCTACCTATAAAATTCAAATGTCATTAAAATCTGACAATAATAACGGGCGCTTAACATGGAGACGCATTTACATTTGTTTCGTCTCTCTGAATTCTTCTTATAATGACAAATGTTTCGTACAAAAGTTGCAGAGAAAATAAAAAAACCACTTTGTCTTCAGCAACCTTTTTTCCGAAAATCTTTCTGTTTATAGGATAATGTGGAAAAATATGGTAGAGCCAATCTTAGCAATTGACCAACTTAATGCACAAATTCTTGTTTTATAATAAGTTTATTATATTCCTCTACATGTTTCGAGCACTATGTGCCCATCATCAGGAGGTAAAATTGTATTATACAGCATCTCGTATAATCACACCGGACGGCCACCTACAGAGTGCGGTGATACCAGATGCTGTATAATACAATTTTGACCTCCTGATAATGAGAACAACAGTGTTCGAAACATGTAGAGGAATATAATAAACATACTATAAAACAAAGAATTTGTGCGTTAAGTTGGTCAGTTACTAAGATTATACTGAGATGCACGGTCAGCAAAACATCAGAAAATGGTAGAGCCAGACAGGACACAGGACATAATGTAATGCGATGCATTAGGTGCGATTTGAATAGCGGCTATGCCGTGACTGAGGCAAGAATACAGAATACACACAAATCATATTTAATACTTAGTGCTTCGTAATTGATTTATTGCGTCTGATTTCCGTAAATGCTTTACCGCGACACGGACAAAAATTCAGAAACTACGCAAAGTCATTACGATCTATTTAGGCCAATTGTACGTCGAAATGCAATCAGCAAGATTCTTTTGTCGCAATGCACCATCGGGCACTGAACATGAAGACGCTCGTGGACTACATTTTTTTTTTGCCGGTGACGTAAATTGATCGTAAAAGCGTTGTTGTTCAACCCTCGATATTTTGACATAGTTGGCAGTGACATGTTGCTCAACAACACACTCAGTAAGCATTGTTGTGTTTCCATTGTAGAAGTGGTTAGGCGAAAGTGCCACAGTATAGCATTATGCATACATTTCCTGTCTTGTTTTAAATACATGCCATATACCTTCACCTAATCTTCAGAAAGATTGTTCGGTCCCTAACGTACGTCCATTGTACTCGTACTGGTTGAACAAAAGACTGAGATATTTCTCAGTCACAGAACTGTTCATTTCTGTCGTTATCATCTGTTTTACTGTTGCAACTTAAGAAGGCACTGGAAACTTGCTTTGAGTCGTCTTGTATGCTTTAATTACTCTTTCTGTCAGAACGTGTCCCTCTGCACGTTAGACGAGATCAACACAGGCTAAAAGGGGCTGTAGCTAGCTGTTCTCAAAGTAGAGTGAAAAAGTACAAAGTTGTTTAGAATATGGAATGAAGAACAAGAAATGAAGTTGCATGTACGAGTTTCTTACTTCAAACTGAAACGTTTTCGAGTGCACATTTAGTTTGAAGAAGAAGAAGAAGAAGGAGGAGGAGGAGAAGGAGAGGAAGAAGAAAAGAAGAAGAGAAGAAGAAAAGAAGAAGAGAAGAAGAAGGAGAAGAAGGAGAAGAAAAGAAGGAGAAGAAGAAGAAAAGAAGAAGAAGGAGAAGAAGGAGAGGAAGAAGAAAAGAAGAAGAAAAGAAGTAGAAGAAAAGGAGAAAAGAAGAAGGAAGAAGAAGGAGAAGAAAAGAAGGAGAAGAAGAAGAAAAGAAGGAGAAGAAGAATAAGAAGAAGATGATGATGATGATGATGCCTCAAATTAGTCCGTTCAATGGGAGATAAGCTATCAAGCTCTTCTTGGGGGATCGGCCGTACAAATGGAGCGGATTAAAGTAGAGTTGTAACTATGTTATCAGTGATTCAGACATCCCAACTGTATGAGAGTTTGGACCATACAACCTTCATTTCTGGGTAAAATGTTTTTAGGATGTCGTTAAATTATAACACGTAAATATTCGTCAGTATAGCTATCCTGCTTGTTACAGGAAATTGTGGAATATAAGGAACTGTAATATATAAAAAAAACGGTATTGAACAAGACAGGAAAATCTTAGTGTTAAGAACTTTCTGATATGCTATAGAACAGTTAATTGCGAAATTTATGCTAGTCATAATTGGGAACTAATTAGTAATTATCACTAGGCCCTTAAGAATGGTATGGTGGTGTTGATACACACACGAGATAAGGGGTAATGCTTATTTTGTGTCTCAAATTGCAACGATTAGTGTATAATTGTGCATAATTTACGTCACAATATTATAATTAATAGTTTTGTGTGTTATTGTCCCAATGATACCACGAAAGATGAATCCTTAATGGTTCGCAATAGGTACAACGGCACAAAAAAGCCAGACGTTATGGACTAGTAGCTTTTGACGGTGTTGATGTTGCTGACTGTAACCTAAGACTTACGGTTTTAACTGAAAATAACTTTTCTCTTTTCTTTCCCCTGGGCTGTCACTGTTATAGGTAATCCCCGAATCCACTTTACTCGCTCGACGTCCCGATGCTCCAGTCTTATCTCTGTAGCAGTTTGCTGCACTGAAGTCTGGCAAGAACTTCAGACTGGCTCGTACTGTCGCCTGAATTGACGCAAAGAGCAAATTTAACAGTTGGCCAGGCTCTTACGTGAGTCACCGCAAGGAAGTAGGCCTCTTATATCAAGGAATGGCAGGATCAAAGAAAACACGGGCCAGGCTTTTCGGCTTCATTTCCTCCTTATTGCACATTTTTCGCATTCGTCAGCCTGTGATAGGATAATGCTCGAAAAGTTGAAAGTTACTCCTCTAATCAAGAACTTCTCCATATTTGATGTTTGTCGGACCGTGCATCATTGTGATAACTGAAGGATAAAAACCAATTAGATGCCATTTATTATTTTATTGTACTTCTTATAGGCTCAACATGTTTCGGTCACTACTATGCCCATCATCAGGAGCTTGCGACTAGAATGTTAATTACCACATTGGTCGTTTCGTTCTTGGTTTCCTGCAGGCTGGAGTAGTGTCCGGGCTGCAGGCTAAAGCACGAGTCGTGCTTTAGCCTGCAGTCTGGACACTACTCCAGCCTAACCGCGTCTAACTTCCAACCTACAGCAAACCAAGAACGATACGAGCAATATGGTAATCAACATTATAGTCGCGAGCTCCTGATGATGGGCATAGTAGTGCCTGAAACATGTTGAGCCTATAAGAAGTACAATGAAATAATAAGTGGCATCTAGTTGGTTTTTATTCTTCAGTTAACCACTCCATATTCTAGTCCTCTGCGTTATAGCAACGTGGTGACAATGAGTGGGTACCCGTGTTGTAGTGGACAATTTATCATGAAAGTGTAGGCAGTGTACATCCCTGAAACTGTGGTGCATGGAGCTGCAACACCGCCACAAAAACCTCAAATCATATGTATAAGATTTTCTTCTCTCTGAAAAGCGAGTAGACGTTACCGTGTCCACTTGACACGCCACAGGACCCTATTCTGAGCCAGCTGGATCTACTTCAACGTTTCGCACCTTGTTCCTCTAAGATCCATTCTGACATTGTCTTCTTGTCCGCCCACTCCCCGTCACTTGAAATTTTTGTATTAATATTCTGCTGCAGACATGCGTGCTACACGCCCCACGTTTCTTGTCGTATTTAATTTGACGGTGATGTGGGATGTGACACAGTGTAGTGTGTTAGGTGGGTGTCAAGAAACTTCTAGTGAACCTGTCTGGGGAGTATAGATTATTGCTACAATGAACACATCGGAAAAAGAGACGTTATTTTCTTGATTTTTAACTTTCGCCGTGTTCTGAATATAGTATGTTTCCTTTTGGGTAATTCCCCCGGTGTCTCAATTTTATATGCCGACGTCGGCATATAAAATTGAGACACCGGGGAATTACCCAAAAGAAAACATACTATAGATATTATTTTACAAAGCAGGTTAATATAGCAATGAAGTTCACATTTTATATGGGAAGGACCGAATATCGGTCGGCTTGCCAGATATCCAGATTGAGACATGTTTTGCTTTCTGCCAATCTCCCAAGGGGAAAACAAGGATATTTCATGACGACAGCCTCCTTCCAGTCTTTACATACTCTGTGTCCATGTTGTTCCCCTTCTATTCGGCGGTATGTAACATCTGACACATCCTTTTGAAAGTAATAACCATCCAGCCAACTTCACATTCTTCTGTGGTTCCTTCCGTACCGTATCTAAATTAGCGATGTTTCTGTTGACAATCCTGTACCGTAATCGGGATTTATTCTGCTTGAACCGAGGGCACTTGTCTAACCACATTTTTTTCTAATGGAAAAGCATTAGAACCGGGAACCATTTCGCCCGTGTCATCATTCAATAAAACTTCTCTTGTTTATTCCTTTTATGACGTATCTCCTTCCAGCTATTCTCCAGTAGTGTCTCTCTCCTTCATTTGGAACAATATTGGACGCAGAATTTACACCTGTGTAAGTAAATGACAACCAACTGCTGTTATTGAATCGGCGTGGTAATATAAGTAACATGCATGGTCAGTGAGAGACCATCAGTACCTGAGATGTGTGATATGATGTCTGAGTTTGTAGCGATGGTGAATACTGAGATGGCTCTCTAAAGGGTTGTGTCGGGTAGTCCTGAGGATGAAGACAGCGTGGTCATCTTAAAATCTCTTCACAAGAGGCTGTGCGAAAGTAATGCCTCTTTTTTTTCGTACACTATGATTGAATTTATAATTAGATTTGCTTGTTTCATAGGCACATCCTTTACAAAACTTAAATTATTTTTTTACAATGTCTCCTTCATTATCAACACACTTTGAGACTCTGTATGCGTAAAACTCTTTTTTGAAGCGACGGAGTTCTTCACGGATGCTGTATTTCAGCTCGTCTTCCGCAAAAGGGCGTCCTCGGATTGCATCCTTCAGGGCGCGAAAAAGCTGGAAGTCGGAGGGTGTTAAATCTGGACAGTAGGGAGGATGAGATAAAACAGTCCACTCCATTGTGGTAATTGCCTCGCTTGTGCTCAGACTGGTCTGCTCTCTGGTGTTGTCATGCAGGAGGAGGAACTGATTCAACTTGCTGTTCCGCCGAACCCTTCGAATTATTGTTTTAACTTCTTTAATGTCTGCACATGTCTCTCTAAATTGATTGTGACAATTCTCTTCAAGAATTCAACTAACAGATTCCTTCATCGTCCCAGAAGTCGCTGCGCAGCTGATCGGCCGTGTGAGGACTGTCACCAGATTCCTCTTCACCACTCTTAAAAAGACTGATCCGACGTCTGAGCTAGCATACATGGCATCCCTACCATACACACTTCTGAGACGTCTTTGAATTTATATCGGACTGCTCTTTCGGTAGTGAGAAGTTCAATCTCGGCCTAGTACGTCCACAACATCATTTTGCACTGCTGCCGTGTTCAGTACAACCTGACTGACAGGAGCACCGATGATGCTGGAGGCGCTGGACAGTGTCACTGTCCGGCGGATGAAGCAAGAAACTATACCCGGCGCCACATAAAAGAAAGAGGCATTACTTTCCTACCGACTGGCATACAAGGTGTACGAATAGGCTATCTATCACACCCCGGGGAGGCATATAGGAAACAATCAACTCCTTGCTTCTTGTTTTTTTTTAGTAGGATTATACAGACAGGTAGCACCGCCATTGATAGAAAACACCAAACAACAGCGATATGTAATTAGATTCTGTGAAATTTACGGAAAGTAACGTTGCAGAGCGGCGATAGATGAGAGAGCCACGGTAGAGTCAGTTATTGTTGATTCAAATGAAATAAGCAGCCATGGAGAATGGCTTGTGTTTAGGTGACTGAGCAGCGTGCCCCGGGCAACCGGAGAGATTGCATTGACTAAACTAAATCTGACATATGAAAGTTTCTGAAGATAAGTGGCTTAAGGAAATCTCAAAACGAAACCGAAGACATACGGAATCAGGCAATTTTTTGGAGCATTAAACCAAACTCAAAAGAAAGGGCAATTGTTTGGAAAACAAAATCTAATCATTGTGTGATACAATTTGAAAGACCTAGGCTAGGTAGGGGATAATATTAAAGTGGATATTGAAGGACTAGGACGCAAGGACATGAATTGACTCTCTGTCTGAGGATAGAAATAAGTGATGGGCTCTTTTGAACACAGAAACAAAACTTCGGTTTCCATAAATCCGGGCAATTGCTTTGCTACCTGAGGTACTGTTAGCTGCTCAAGAATAATACTGGCCGATCCCGGTGGCCGCGCCATCTAAGGCGTAGTTCTGCCTCCAGCATGCTTGGATTTCGGGTTGGAACCCCGTCGGGGGCACGGTAGTTTGTCTGTAATGAATGTTGTGTTTTGTGCAGGCAGAGATCTCTTCGACGGGCCGATCCCTCGTCCAGGGGAGTCCTATCGGATATTACCTGTCACTGAGTGATCAGGTATAGCATTAACTCCCTACACCTGCAGTGAGTAGGCAGAAGAGATCCGTCTAATAGAGAAAGGAGGAAGAATAATTCTGCTCCATGGAGTCCGGTTGTTCAGTTACGGCGTGATTACCGAGTGCCTTGACAACAAAATAAAGTCACCTGTCACGTGTTAATCAACTTCCGTGTGTTTATACGAGTCTGCTGAGAGAAGAACGAACGATAGGGGAATATTTGCGTAATAAGGACCAACAAGATGCACTTTTTTCTTAATTTATTTCAATAATCATCCTCTACATGTTTCTAATAGATCAAACTATTCACCATCAATTTGTTATTTATTGTCCGTCGTACACAACACAGTGGTGCAAAGTCAAGTTATACAACAATTAACAAAGCTACATGTTTCGACCCCTTGGGGTCATCTTCAGGCTTATAAAATATGGTATCATACAAGGTACGTCTGAAGTAGTTACCTACGGGATCCCGTGGTTTACAGTGCGTTAGTTATAAAATATATGTTACAAGAAATTGGTTAAAATACAGGTAAAGATCATATGATCGTGGTGAACAGGTAGATCGTTGTTGTATGTATGTGATAGGTGTTAATGTATTTTAGGAATGTGCCGTGATGTTATGGTCGTGGACTGGGGACCTCACGATGTACCGGTGAGCTTATGCCGTATATGGGTGGTGTGTGCCCTCAGTTTGTTGAGGGCTCGAACTCACTGTTTGGGTGATGTGGCGTCCTTGTAGGGCAGATGTTCGGTGTCATCTTCAGGCCTGAAGATGACCCCAAGGGGTTGAAACATGTAGCTTTGTTAATTGTTACATAACTTAACTTTGCACCACTGTGTTGTGTACGACGGACAATAAATAACAAATTGTTGTATTGGCACAACGGGACGGAGAACCTTCAATTTAGTATTCATAATCAGGATGCAGTTTACTGTAAATGCAGCATGTGGTATTCATCATGCATCTACGTTGACTCGCCGCTAGCACGATCAGGAAGGGTGATTATTGATATGAATTTAAAAAAAAACACGCGCCTTTTTGGTCGTTATTATGAAAATATATCATGATGCACGGTCCACAGAATGTCAAAAAAAAAAAAAGATAGGAGAATTGTCCCGGATAGTAACAGCATGAAACATGCACAGACGTTGTGATGAAGCAGGCAGAATATACAAGTCCAAATAAACCCTCGTGGTTAATAATAGGAAAACAGGCACTCAGGTTCTTAGTCTGTTTAGCAGCGAAGTCGAGAACGTATTTGCAGTGCAGCTGATATTGACAGTTGAAATGGGAACATGGGGCGGGGGAAGCATTCACAGTCTGAGCTAAATGACTACAGACGCTACACGACTTACGCAGTTTTAGATTACGCAGTTTACTTACGCATTTTATTTTTATTGTTACACCGTGCATGTTGTCGAGTTACTCAATTATTACACCAACCACTGCACATATATAAAATTTATAAAATTTACACATTAAAACATTAAAAACGCTCCGACATGTTTC
>Ga0131853_10004086_pt1 | contig 26182 bp, 17 predicted proteins | sample TergutLab28metaG_FD_92764 | JGI IMG/M metagenome (GOLD analysis project Ga0131853, IMG submission 92764) | Labiotermes labralis P1 segment gut microbial communities from Petit-Saut dam, French Guiana - Lab288 P1 (version 2) (version 2) | ecosystem: Host-associated > Arthropoda: Insects >... | reverse complement strand
GATACCACCATACACTTCACATCCACCCACCCCAATGAGCACAAATTGGCGGCCTATAGATATCACATAACTAGGATGCTCAGCCTACCGCTCAAAACAACACAACAAAAAAGAGAATGGGAAACTATCCTACATATTGCCCAACAAAACGGCTTCCCACTCGCAATGATACACAAACTAAGGCATCAGATAGAACATAAAACACATTTCACCACAAGACAGAAAAAACAAGAAATGGGCGACTTTCACATACATTTCCCCACAAATACGCAAGATCACGAACTTGTTCAGAAACACAAACATAAGGATAATATATAAATGCCGCAACACTATAGCTAACCGGATAAAACCACCCAGAGACCACACACCACCCCACAATCAATGGGGAATCTACCAACTGATATGTAACACGTGTAATTTGTCGTATGTAGGCCAGACTAGCCGCAACCTAAGCATATGTTACAAAGAGCATATACGTTACATCAGAAGCAACAATCCCCAATCAGCATACGCCCTACATTTTCTTCAAAACCGACACGAATACGGTCCGATGGATAATACTATGACTACTCAAACACATTAATAACCAAAGCTTACTCTTACCATATGAACAATACCATATCCAAGCCCTCCACCACAATAGAAAACTCATTCCCGTGCAGAGCCCAGGCGATACAAACCCCTTGCTCCAAGCGGTCATAAACCCCTAAACCCTCACGGTCCACAATGAATAGGTCAGTCGTGGTTCAGCCTGCACTTGGATACCACATCACCAACAGCCAATCCCGCTACATAACACCAACACGCCTCAAGTCAGGTATGTACAGCTCATGCATGTAGACATCAATACAGATGCATAAAACACCAAAACATATCACACACAATGTTCAAGAACCACAGCACACCACACGCTTGCAGGAACACACTCAGAGCCACAAACGACACATAATATAGGTATAACACCACTAGATAAATAAATTAACACATAAACCTCTATTATTACAGCACAATACAGCCTACACAATAACGCACTAAGTAGTCGCAAGCTCCTGAAGATGGCTGTATTAACATCCGAAACATGTTGAGCAGTAAATTGACATAATAAAGCAAGTGTCATCAAGTTGGTCTACCTTATTCAAATATCAAGATGATGCACGGTCCAATACGCATAAGGTTTATCCGTGGCTTGCGGCCAACCAAACTCCATTAATCCGTGAATGTAACCGACTGTGAGAGGAATCGTTTGTTGTGATTGTAACGTATGGAGTTGTGTATTGTAGGCTGTGCAAGTATAGTATACCTTTGTACCTAATTTACTATGGGAGAAATTTTGTGAGTTCCTTTGTAGTGTACATGACTAGTGATGCAACGTACTTTTCCGTCATTGCAAAAGAAATTAAATTACGCTATTGGGTTCGTAATGCCATAAGGTTTATACCACTACTGTCACTGCGGTGTACACGCATTTCAAAATATAGAAAGTACAGATTTTAAGTAGTGAATTAATGGGTATGGTCTTTTTATTCCCTGAAAGTGTTCTTACGCAGTTCGTTGTGAACTTTGAGTTGTGAGCTTCGATGTTGTTATAGTAAAATTCCGAAATTTATTGTAACTAATGACCGATGTTTTTGTTGTGGAGGTGCGTTTCGACTTGACAGGTCAGTGGCTTTACACACAAGTTCAAACATCTTTTTTCTTTCGTAATTTTTTCTACGTGCTTGCGATTTTGAAGCAGCTTTGTTTTCACACATATGAGTAGATTAGATTAGATTATAAAGTAATCTGCTTTAATTGGAATTTTTATCTTTGCGTTTGGTTTAAAGGTACAGTTTGGACATGACAATACTGCACTGTGAAAAGACGAAGAATATGGTTGGAATCAACAGTTAAATAATTTTTTTTTGTCAGTATTCTTTTGCACTGTCTGTTTGGAAATGTAAATCGAGCTTTATTGGTTTGAAGTATGTTACTGTTTTTGTTTGGTCTGTTGTTGAACATGGAAGTATTTACGTATGAAAGTTAACATTATTGGAATTGAGACTTGCATTACCACTCGGACCAGTATATTTATCGTGCTTTATTACTGCAAAGTGATGAAATACCATTGTTTGTGCAAGAAATGTGATCTACAAAATGTTTTGAAATGATTATAAAGTTTGCATGAATGAAGAATGTTTTTAGAAATTTTCTAGACCTTATCTTTGAATACCCTTTGATGTCTTAATTTCATGTTTATCTCTCCTAGAAATTATGATAATGTTACATAGTTTTATAATTTGTGTTGTTTGTTTGGTTTCGTTACAGTGCTTATACTGATAATGAAAGACTGAATGAGGTGACATTAATGACTACAATGAGAGAATTAGTTGAAAATTGTAGGAACGAGCAGAACAATGAGGTTGAGGTACATGGTGTTGGTGTCCATGCTCACTGTGACACTTGCATAAAAGTGACAAAGTGTACAGTGCAGCCAAGTCATAATGAAAGCTGTGAGATAGTGTCATGTGAATTGAGCTGTGGCTTTCGTTTCCATGCATGTAAATTAACTGAACACAAACTTCTATGTGCCAATGAGAAAGTAGCTTGCATAAATGCAGGTAATGGCTGTCCTGTTACTTTAATACGTCACCAGAGAGCCAGACATTTGGAAACATGTCCTGCAAGTGTTGTTATCTGCAATATGGAATGGAATCGGTGGCCTCTGTACTCCCAGGAACACCAGATGCGTGATCCATTATATATAGTGGATTCACAGTCTAAGAAAGGGCAACTAGGTACGAAAATTTTTATAGGGAATAAATGAGTGTAATGATAAGAAACCCCAGAGCTGTGTGCTGTGGTGTTGTTTCAGATATTGATGCTAATGCACACTTGAAAGCAATATAGTATACAGTAGTTTATGCATTGTGATGTGCTAAACTTAAATTGTCACTTATGTAGATATTTGTACACTATCACAGATTTAGCCTTGGTTCTGCGTGATCAGAGGAGGCTGAATGACTGGATAATGGCATGTAAAGCAAGACGTGCAATGCCAAACAGCCTGATAAAGCGTTTTCCAGGTGTACCCTTCCAGTCTTGGCCGTCATGTGAAAGAGAGAATTCTATCTTTGTACCCAGCATCAATGATGAGGAGGAAAAGGCATGGGAATGCAAGAAAGCACCTCCTGGTATGTTCAAGTAGCTGAAATTTTCAGTGCTGGTGGGACACAATTTTCCTGTGCAGCTGTTGGAAATTTTCCACTTTACAATATATGCCCAAGGACCTGTTGGAAATTTGCAGATGTTATGTACATCATATCTGTGTGTTTGTATATGTGTGTGTGTGATCACAGTCCTTGTTTCACTATGAGTAATGAGATTGGACTGAGTGTTATTGTTACATCCTGAATGTGTGCATTATTAGATGGCTACCAAACAGTAATGTAAAACTTACAGAAAATTGATGCTTGTGGGATACAGATCTGCTTCCCCTTGTTTGAAATTGATGGGCACCCCCTACCACATACAGTTGTCTGCTTTTAGCACTGATGTCAAATGGTATATGGACCTGGCATTCCTGTAAGTAAAGAACCCAATTTTGTGGTATGATTTCAAAGTAAAATTTCTTTGTAGCTTTCTGCATCAGACCTCATTGTTAGTAGAACAAAATCTTGTTCATACACTTGTCTTGATATATGCATAATGCATGGATACATTCCTGTTGGTGATGACGATGACATTTATGTGTCTAAGAGACTTGAGATAATAGCTATGGAATTTTTGTGCACCACACTTTACTAGACTAAGTGGTGGATGACTATTGTTCAGTTTGTGGCAGGGACAAGATTTTTTTCCTTTTCTTTTCTTCCTCCCCCCCCCTCCAAAATTTGCATACTTGCTTTGGGGCCTACCCAGCGTCATGTTCACTGGGCTCATTCTGTAGAGTAAATCATACAGAATGTCAAACTGACTTTTCCTATCCATATTTTCCATCTGTCAGTTGATAACCCAGAATGATTGCAGTGTGGTACTTCCCATTCTCATCTACATTACACTTCTTTTTAACTACACATTTTTTAAATTTATTATAATATTACATTAATGCAAATTGTGACTGTTCCTTCATGCCTTGCTGCCAGCAGTACATTTGTGTTTGTTTAAAGTGCTTAGAAGTAACTCAACTGTAAGAACTAAATGTGGGGGAAAAATCTGTATGCTGATCATACAAAAATCTCATGATTCACTTAAGATCCATGACAATGATTGATTTATTCTATTGTTAATATTTTTTATATTGTCCTTTGTCCTAGATGTAATTAATATACACATTTCTGGAAATAGTTCTGCTCCCATATATAGACAGTCATTTGTCATGTTGCCAGGCTTTTTTATGTTGAGCTAAATGGCCAACCATTACTATTAATCTGAAAATAAAAGGTTATAAAAAATGACAATCACCTACCTGATAATGGGAAGACATCAAACCCCCCAAAGTATAGTGTAAATCATATCTGAAGATTATCATGTTCTGGAGTGTAATACCATGTAGTTTGCTTCTTTGGAAGTGCTGGTACCAATCTCTTTTGTACTACGTGGTGGCACATTGTAGAAGAGTGTAATTTGCATAATTAACACCCTGAGAACTAATGTCTCATATAAAGTATGCCACAGACAGTGTAGTGCTGAGTGTAATATTGGTGGAACACAAGAATCTACATGAAGGCAAGTGGTGCTTCAACATGCACATCTTGTCCTTCATCTTTGTTTCCATGATAGAAGGTTAGTGAGCGTTCTTCAGGAAATAAAGTATGTTATATTTAACACAAAGGTGGCTGGGATAACATAGTTGGTATCATGACTTGCAATGACTGGACAGTCCAGGGATTGAATCACAGTGGAGGCAAGATTTTCTGTTCGGTCCAGACCAGCCCCAAGTTCCACTCAGCCTCCTGTACAGTGGGTACTGGGTCTTTCCTGGGGGTAAAATGGCCAAAGTGTGATGCTGACCACCTGCCTTTTAGTGCTGGATTGTGAATGGGTTGGAGTTATACCTGAACCTACCCTCTGTGTATGTTGAGGTATGTCATGGGGTGATCTTTACCTTTATACGTAACACTCTATGGTAACAGGTTAATTGGCTTTGAAAGGCATAAGTTGGTTGTCAGACTTTGCTAGCTCCTGTCTTTTTTAAATGGTTATATACGGTGATGCATTTTCTTATTACAGGTCTTCAAAGCAGTGTGTGTGGAGAACTATACAGGGTAGCAAGAGAAAATGTCAGTGATTCAGCTTTGGATCCTCTTGCTCATGTTAACTCAAAGTCACATTCTGTGGAACATAATGGTGCACAAGAATTTATTAGTAGTGGCAACTGCAATACTCATGAAAATTCAGTTCGTGTTGTGGAATATGGTGACAGTTCTCCAGCACTCTTAAATGGAAGTTTCAAAAACCAGACTGATCACAGTGTGGTTGAGAATTCTCAAGGTAGATGTCCTCAGACCAATAAACTGATCATGAGCAGTGCTCACAGTGAATTGCCAGCACTTGACAGTATTCCAAGATCAGATACACAGTATTTTGAAGGGACTCTGGGTACCAATGATACTTTGTCACATAGTTTTGATGTGATTAAATCAACATGTGATGAACAGAATGAACATATCAGAATATGTATCATAAATAATACTCAGAGGAGTGAAAAAATTTCAGATTCAGTTGCAGATGATATTTGGTCGATCACTCCTTCCTCTCCTTCTCACACTCCTTCAACAATAGTTTCCTTAGGTTTGGATCTCACTTTAGAAACCATTACACGATATCAGTCAAAACCTAATGATATGTATACCTTCCTCTGTGGCCAAGAATTTCGTCGGGATGAATATTCTTGGCATTACAAGAATGTTCATAATGACATTCATGGTGGTTTGAATGGCTGGTTAGAACATCGTTGCCCACTGGCACATTATGGTTGTATGTATAGTTTGCGTAGATTTTATCCAACAGTGAAGGGAGCTACTGTGATTCATAATGATACTCTGGAGAGTTTTGGAGTGAAGCCATTTGTTCCTTATGACATTCCAGTGTTAAACCACTGTTCCAAAGTGACTCAAAGTATTGCCCAATCAACAAATCATAACAAGTCCAACAGTCTCTCTGGATTACATGTACAAAATACAGAGGATAGCCGAGATTGGTCTGTGATATCATCGCAGCCCCTCACATTATGTCAGCTTCCATTTGAAGTACTCAGGTATATCTGCCGTTTCTTGGACTCATTCAGGTATGTAAGAGTGCATTGAGGTTGTGAGTACAATATCTATATAATGTGTTTTTAGTGACAAGGAGAGGTAATGAGACTGTGGTTGGGGATTTCTATGACAAGATGGGCTGTATATGTATAATGTAACACTGTGGCATCTTTGTATAATATTTATTCCACCTCAGCTATCCTAACAGCCTGATACATATTCACTCAGAGTGCTTTTTGGGGACTTTACGTTACCAGCAACAATAAAATATACTTATGCCTTAATGTAAATTGCCCAATATTTTTTCGCACTTTTAACAAAATTTGAAACTCCTAGATAGCTAGAATTTCGTAAAATCCACCAGTATCAAATTTCATATATATCTGACTGGTGGGAAGCACACTGATACATGCGGACAAATGGATAGAAAAATGGATGGACAGACTTGACCGCTTGCTATCATTTCAGTTCAAGGTGATGCTTTTAAAGTAATTTAATGATGCTGGCAAAAATAAAATATACCTAGGTCTTCACAGACCACCTCTGTGGTCTAGTGGTCAGAGTTTCTGGCTACAGATACAGAGGTCCCGGGTTCGATCCCCGGCGCTCCCAGATTTTCTGAGTAGTAGTGGGTCTGGAACAGGGTCCACTCAGCCTCGTGAGCCTCATGAGGTCAATTGAGGAGCTACTTGAATGAAAAAAGTAGCGGCTCCAGGTCTAGAAAACAGAGATTAATGGCTGTGGGGACCCGTTGCGCTGACCACGTGACACCCCTGTATCTGACAAAAGTTGGCACTAACTTCGCCGACCGGCGGCGGCCGCTCTGTCGGTATAGTTCGCGTGAGGACTAAGGCCACGGAGTTTAGTTTTAGGTCTTCACATGAGTGCCCAATACTTTTGTCTGATTTTAAGAAAGTTTGGATTTTATCAACACATACGCATAAAAGCCCTCAATATCAAATTTTACAGAATTACATTCAGTGGGAGCCACACTAATACATCTTGACAGATAGACAGACAGACTGACATCTAAGATGAAGGTAATGGGCTCTTTTTGCTACTATGTGTGTGTGCCTGAAAATTGTATCAATGGAAAGCAGACTGAAAGTGAGAGGCATGTCTCTCCCATTTATCCAGAACATCTTCCAAGGCAAGAGTGCACACATTTTCCAAAAATCTAGAAGCTGCCTGAAAATTCTAGGTACTAGAAGGGTAATGTGCAGCAAGTTCAGTTCTGCAGGGCCCACAAATATTGGGCATTTCATTTTCATTCATTCCATTGGCATGTGTAGATTGTGACGTTTCCTTGCTGTTCTCGGGAGTTTCTTCCATTCCTTTGTTGTATACCCTTTCCTTCCACCCTTTTCCACCATCTAGTCTTCCATCCTCCCTCACTTCATCTTGCCATCTATTTCTTGGTCTACCTCTCATCTTTGTTGCTTCCAAATTCATATATAATACTTTTTTGGGAATTCTGTTTTCTTCCATTCTCTGTACATGTCCAAACCAATGTAATCTATTTTACCTTATTGTCTCTATTATGGTGTGTTTTTAACCATTGCATAAATTTATTTATTGGTTAATATTCTCCATTTTTCTTTTTCATTGTCATATAGTGGGCCTAAAATTCTTCTAGGCACCATGGTTCAAAATTTAATTGCCTCAGAGTTACACAACACTACTTGAATGTGATATGTTTATTTTAAAAGCAACCAAAACATAAGTGATTTGTACACCAAGCGCATTTTGTAATGTTGAATATTCATTTTCATTTAATATTCTTAAATCCACAGCAATATATTTGCTATACATTCCGAATGCACCTCTTTCTTTTATCATTTTTAAGCACAATATGCAGATCTGAGATCCCTAAATACCAGAGTTGACAATTGATGAATGAGTGGATTTTAATTTGTTAACTTTCGTCTTATTTTCTGTCCTTGTCCTAGGAAACATACACTGCTTCACAGTTTGTCTGCATGTCTAATCTGAATGCTGAAGCTGAAGGTAGTACTGCCATGTGGTATAAAACCAGAAATGGGATCATCATTATAATGAATCTCTATGAAAGCTTAAAATAATTTTTTATACAGAACTGTATTAAAGAATAATCTTAGCAACTGACCAACTTAATGCACAAATTCTTGTTTTATAATAAGTTTATTATATTCCTCCACATGTTTCGAGCACAACAGTGCTCTAAACATGTAGAGGAATGTAATAAACTTATTATACAACAAGAAGTTGTGCATTAAGTTAGTCAGTTGTGCTTGAAACATGTAGAGGAATATAATAAACTTATACAAGAAGAATTTGTGCATTAAGTTGGTCAGTTGCTAAGATTATACTGAGATGCATGGTCAGCAAAACATAAAAAAATATATTAAAGAAATAATCTGTTGTAAATCATTTTTAATCCATTGAAGATGACAGCAGCATGTTCCTTTGAAATGTCAAGATATGATTATCCTGTAACGCAGCATCATATCCAGAAGAGCGGTTACCTCAGCTACTTCAATGCAAAAACCTCAAAACTTGGTGTGTTTGTCATGTCATGTGAACATTAGGTACAGAACAATTTTAAACATGTGACAGTTTTTAAATATTTACTCACAAGAAACCAAACTTTCTCGATACAGGATATCCACATTATGAGTCTTCAGGCCTAAATGAATCCCTTGGCTACCAACTCCTGTCACTTTGTGAGGAAACCTACTGTAACTAAACCAAACAAAAAATTGTAAAACCTACATTTTGGAAACATAATGCCCATTCGACAAAATAGTGAGGCATAGGAGTAGTTTCTTTATTTTATTTATACTTTCTGCTGATTCCATTTTTTTTTAAATCCCTGACTAATGGCACAGATAACTAGTCACCCACTCCCCACAAATTTGATAATTTGGGGCTCCTGTATAGTTATGAGCAAAGTTATCCTGGATGTGTCAGAGTACTGCCTTGTGTTGGATGAGTGGAATCCAGTTATAAAGAACCCACAACAAATTTTAGTATTTTGTATGTTTAGGGATGCTTCTTCTGTGCTGGGGGATCTGTGGGTTCTTTTGTAGATCACCGGCTTTGGGCCAAATCTGATTTTGCTTTCGTGTGAGATTATACTTCACACCTAAAACACAGATAACAACCACTTCAAGGAAATATAACGTGCACATGGGTGTCAAACAAAGCAGCACTATGAGACAGTTAAGAAGATAATGAATTTTAAATGACCCTCAGAACTCTGTCTCTGAAAGAAGTCTGGTGGAGTGAAAAGTACTGGTGACAGGCCATTTGCCTTGTTATTTTAGCTTGTGTAACTTGGCCCTGACCTGCCGTCGTCTGCGTGAGGTATGCTGTTCTTTGCTGGAGGAGAGGGGACTTGTGGTTCAGCAGTGGAAGAAAAGGCATATTGGATCTCGAGTTACGTGGTCAATTGCTTATAAGGTAACCAATTTTATTCTCCTTCGAAAATTTAATGTTTTTAAACTAAATAACACCTCAATAAAAATATTACATAACCTACTAAGACAGTAAATTACTTTGCAGTTGAAATTCTTGTGATTTTCAGAACGTACTGCCAGATGTTGCATTGTAGTGGGTAGATCATTGGCCCATTGTTTACCACATTTTTAACTGATTTCAATGTATGCATGATCTTAGGCTTCTGCCACAATGTGAAAGAGATCTGTGGTCTTTTGTGATTTTATGAAGCCTGGAATGGTAGTTTCTTCCTGATGCTTCAGGTCAGCCTATTGAGTTACATCTGCAAGGGTCAAGCAGGCCAAGAAGAATGCCAGAAACACTAAGGTGCACAGTCTATAAAGGGAATGGTGTGGGAGTACTCAAGTGCTACTGGCATTCATCTTGGACTGCTTGATGCTTGAAGATGGGACTAACAGGTTGTCCCAAAATGTTGGTAAGACACTACCATTTTGTGCTGTGTAAAATCCCTAAAAGTACAGATCTAATTTCAGTTAGGTTCAAAAGTCTGCATCTGATATTTTGATCATTGTGTTTGACACTTTGCACTGTTTGTTGCTTTGCCTGCTCTAATGTGAAGGAATATAGTATGAAATTTGCAATGCCTTCCCCATTGTAATGCACAGGATACCCCGGTGTCCCTGAGCGTAGGAGAATGTGTCAGCTTACATAAGGGACCCCAGTCCATGTGATGTGCCTTGTATCAGTGCTGGAAAGTGAGATGGGCACTGAGGCATGTGTTGAATTATAAACTGGGTGCACAGGTTGTGTGAAAAATGTGTTCTTTTGAACAAAGAGTGTTCATTTGCAATATTTGTGCAGAGTATGTTTATGGAAAAAATTTTATTGAAAGATTCCTGAAAGATACTATGCATTGTAAGTGTCATGTGAAAGAATATATACAGATTGTTCGGAAAATTTTGAACAGGGTCGGTGATGGTTGAAAGCAGATATGAAAATGTTTTGTTATAACTGAAGAAAAAATTGAATGATATTGCACCCAAATGGAAACAAACATCAGAAAATCTTTGTGTTTATTGGATGTTCAAATTGGAGTGTGAAAACTGCAGTTCTCAGTGTGACAAAACTTTTAAAGCTATGCTTCATTAAAATTAGAGCTGTACAAGTTATTCATATTATAAAACCAACAGTCTGTGTGTACAAGTTAATGTACAGTGATACGCTGAGGGATGTTACAGTATCATTCTGTATGTTTTGTATATGCAAATTGTTGGTTTTAAAATATGAATTGTGTTTCATAGCACAGTATGAGTAACATCAAAACAAATCATCCTGTAGACTGGGAAGCAAGAATCTCCTAGTAAATATGGTATCAAGAATTGGTAGCCATTGGACATCTTGATCCAGAGCTTATGTTTTTATCGCATGAGGCATGATGTACATTTAATGATAGTATAAAAAGCCAGAATATCAGATATTTATGTTCTAAAAATCCCTCATGCAGTATGAAGTACTTTTATATGACCGTAAGTCAGAATATGGTGTGCAGTCACTGCATACAAATTCATAAGGCCTTTGTTTCTTTAATAAAGTGTAAATTCCTACAACTATTTTTTGTTAAACACCCACTTGTGTTATTTGGGAATCATAAATGATTAAATACCTTCAGTACAAGTAATATGGACTATTATTGGTTTATTATAAGGCACCATGTTTCCACCAGTGTTGGTCATTTTCAGGCCATCAGAATTCTAACAGGTTTAGTGTAGAATTGTGTTACTTAGTGATGATGCACTAACAGTGACGAAGGATAGTAGAGCTGGAAATTAGATCCATTGTTTCATTAACAGTGAAAGAAGTTAATGTTGTTACACTAGACCTAGACAAGTAAGCAGAGAAATATCACACTCAGTTGGAACAACACTAAACCTAGACAAACAAATCAGCCATCTACTGGTACTAATGATATTTACAAGAAATAACAGTTAAACACGCATATAATGCCTAAAATGTACCAATGTCTACAAGTTCATGTAACATACCTTACTTCATGAACTCTCAAAATAAAGCAATCACCATAATCAAGCAATGACATAGCAGGTATTCCATATGCACAATAAACAATACAAATCCTGAAGTCATCACGACTTTCCAAGAACTTTGTAAGTCTTATAAATTTATCACTTTTAGTCGTATTAATGGTGTAATTATTTTCAAACCACCACAACTGTGCTAGTGACACAGCAATATGCTAGATGTGACCACAAGACTGATAGCAAAAATGAAATATATATTTTACAGAAAGCAAAATTGAAAGCTTGATTATTAACAGCAAGTAATTCAACTAGATACTACACCTTCATGATCTTGGTGGCCTGAAGATGACCAACGAAAATTGCAACATGTTGCCTTCAAATAAGTTATTAATAATACATATTAGTTGTGTTTATGGTATTTAACCCATTATAATTTCTACCCTTATGTTCAGTTAATTCTGACACCAATTTTTAGGGAGCTGACAGAAAAATTTTAAAAAGACTATGTAGTATGTCATGCACATAGAATTGTAAAGGTTTTTATAAATATCACAAGTAATTTGTAATATATTAAATTTACCTTGTTTCTTAAAAATATAATTCTGTTATTAAATTTTTATCAGTGTTTCTTAGTAATGCCTTACTTTTCAGCGCTGGTTTTTCAGCACAGCTTTCACACCTGTACGTGAATGGGGATTTGAAGCTGAAGATCACATGTCAAATCATTTAAAAAGTTGTGTATGCTTTGAAAGGCAAGTTACACCCTTATGCAGTTTCTGTGTATTATGTTCATTAACAAAATTTCCTGAAGGCAATGTGGAACAGTTTTTAACCACCTCTTCATTAGAGCATTGAAAGTAGACAGGAATGGAACTCTTCTGCATTGCATGGGAGGAAAATAAGGGGAGACAGCAGGCTTACAAGGTGTAATCATTAAATAATCAAGCTTTCACTAGTGTACAGAAGTTTGGTCACCTCACATTATAGACACATTCAGATTTTTGCAATACCTAGAAACGTTGCTAGAATTATTTGTTGAAAGTCCTTGCACAGCCCCCCATCACATTGCTGTGAAAGGCTCCAAATGTTTGATTCAGAATGAGATTCTTCCCAGCAGATACATACATCTGTCAATGAAATGTAATGCGGTACATATCAGGTAAGTACAGTATCGTTAAACTGTTAGTTGGCATAACACACTGCAATATCTGCTTGTTTGGCAGATTATTTGATCTTTGTGAATGTGTGCACTGTTATGAACATTCCAAAGTTTGAAGATAGAATCAGGTAGACAATATGATCTGTCCAAACACAAGTTGCTGATTATTTAAAACACATTGGGGATTAGTTGTCTTAAATTCAAAGGTAGATTATGAACTTCTTTTGGAGGAACATGTCCACTGTTGGTAAATATGTTTAATATAAAACTGCAGCTTTGTTTTTATCTTTGGTTTTGAAATTTGTGCTTTTTTTTTATGGTCTTGGAGATTTTTTCCTACTCAATTGGAGACTTTGTTCTGGGTCAAACTCAAAACGGCAAGTCTCTTCACTAGTGAAGCTGAGAATTCTGAGCAAATCTTCCTTATTTGTTGCCTACTGCTGAGATATTTTGTGTCATTTTGGAACAGGCCTGCATCTTCAAAGCTTATCATTTCTGTATTCTTATTTCGTCATGCAGTCTTCCAAATGGCCACTCAGGAAACATTTGCCACTTTGTCATTCACATGCAGATCCTAGACAGACAGATCTATCATTGCTTGTGATGACTTGCTTCCTCACAAATTTACACAACATTATGAAAATGTCATTAGCATTTTTTACCAGTTTCATGATTAGAATACAGTCAATTCTGTGTTTAAAGAAGCTGTTGTCTGTGTTTTTGACAAACAGTACAGTGTACCGGTATAACACTGCAACCACAAATCAAACTGAATTCCTATCGCTGTTTGACAGCTGATCTGTTCAGTTTGATCCAACACATGCCAGTTCATAATATTTTATATTTGTTCCACAAATATGAGTCAGATTATTTAATTTGTTTTCCTCATATGTCATGTTTATGTCCAGTTACCTGTTTCCCACCTTACAAATGAATTTTAAACCAACTAACAGATTTTTGTTAATGTGGTATGAACATCATGTCACTGTGGGCTATCCATCTTTGTGTATTCCATATTCTGGTTATATGGAATATGTGTTTTTTTTTTAAAGATGGACAGGACTGCAGATAATGAGTGTGCTTCTTTATTTTCGGAGCCAACACTTATCATAAAGTCATTTCTAGTCAGCATTTCCAAGAAATGAATCGTTGTGATTGTTTCATATGGAGAATCCTGATGATCAGTGTCTACAGAAATACACCATATGCCGTGGGTGGCCACAGTTCAGCTTGTGAGCCACATGCTGCTAACCCCTTTTACTTATGTGGCTTGTGCAATTTTTCTTTTAAAAATGGTAATTTAAGTTTCTCATAAAGAACATTGTATAGCATGCCACCAGTGGCATAGCTAGGTTTTTTTGGTGCCTGGAGTGAGCAATCACAATTGCCACCCCTAACAGAAATTATGAACTTTAAAAAATCGTAACTATTTGCTGAATTTCATGTTCTTTGCCCCATTAATTTAAAAATTGTTTAGCACAGAAAATCAAATTTTTTTCATTTAAAGTGTTTGTTTGGCTGCTGCTGCCTCTTGGACTCTACTGCAAGTGGTGGCCACAAAACTTGCACCTCCCTCCCCGAAGCAACATCTGTGCAGACTGGCAGTGCTTCTGATGGCTTCCCAAAAAGCAGTAGTTTCTTGTGTTGCTGACAGAAAATGCTGGCTGCTTTCTGTCAGGCAGTGTGCACCGTTGCTACCGTATATTTGACGTGATGAATAGAGACATGGCTCTTACCTAAAGACATCACCAAAAATGTGGCTCCTGAAGCTTATCTAGCTGGCCACTTCTCCCATATGTGATTTAAGAAATGATAGCAGAAATTATACTCACAGTGGAGAACACTAGTGAAATGGTAGAAAATTTCAATTGATAGTGCATGCACAGGAATAACACACTGAAATATTTTCCTGTTCATTGGTGTCCTGATGTGAAAAGAATGCTCATAGTGCAATATTCCACAAGAAATATTGTTGTTGATGGTCATATTAGTGTTATCATTTTCACTTTGTGACACCAGTATTTAAAGGGAACAGTGGATATGTCAGCAGACTAAGCTGATAACAGTGTGTGCTAAACAGTTACCTTGTATTGTTAATCTCATTTTTATGTATTTAAATGTGATATTTTACTACAGGTATGTGGAGTCCAAACCATTATTCCACATGTTTGGAGAGGAACCAGATCCTTCTCTTCATGCAAAACTAATGGCAGGTTGTGAAGAAAAGAAAGAAATCTAAATTAGAAGAAACTTACAAATATAATAAAACGAGGATTAAACTATCGTGTAGATCATGTTTGTATTATTATGGGGAGTCCAGTTTCTTATTGTACAGCACTGTGATGCTTAAGGAAATGATTCTTGTCCACCTTGTTTTTTTCAGTTCACATGCAGTTAAAGAAATTACAAGATTCCGTTAAGATACAGTAGATGTAAAATATGCATGAAGTGAAAGTTTTTAAATATTTTATAATTAATGAAGGGAGGCCTGTGTTTCAGATTATTAATCTAATATTTTCCTCTTGTATTCTGTCTCTGATGGAAGTGACAGGTGAATTTTTGAGGGTTTTTTTTTGTTATATTTGAATACATTAATAATTGTAATTAGGAATATGAAGACAGAATTTACAGTGATTGACAGTGTGTCAGCACGATGTGTTTTGGAACTTTGAACCAAACATCAGATTTCCACATGTTTTCATCCACAATTCCAGGGAATGTGTAATTTCATCATGTAACAAATTATTCAAGTATCATGTTACCTCAAGGAGAGAAACGAATTCATTGGGTATTTCATTTTTATTGCTGATGACCTGTTTTCAAAAATATTCACAGCCTCATATAACATTTCTGTAATAAAGTATTTTACTCCCTAAGTTCCATGCAAGTTGTCCAAACTGTATCTTCAACTAATAAACTTTAGTTGATCAATGAGAAACCAACATGGTACATGAATAATTATGGTAAAAACCAATTTGTTTTCTCTTACAAGTCAGCTGATTTTGGGGGTGCTGTTAGATGTAGGTGTCAGTATTATTTTGTGTTATTATACGATCTTGATGGTGGCCCTGCACATAGGAAACAAACATTTATCTGTTTTTATCCATATTGATTTTTGTACTGTGTTGGTGTTTGATTGAATATTTATGTATTACATACATGCTGAATAATGCAACAATACAAGATAGACAATTTTTTAAAAGACATATAACAATTTTAAGTTTTAGATCCAGTAATCTGGTTCAAAAATGTCATGTTGCACTGTAATTTATTTATTTATTTGCAATTTTACATTTCATCAAAAGATGTAATGTATTGATATTTTTTAAGTGCAAACTTGAATGTGGCATTACGGTTTTAATAAAAGTTGTCAAACAACACTCAGGATGTAATTTAATGAATAAATTTTAATAAGTTAGTTGTTTTGAAGTCCATTCAGTCAGACTGAATTTATTTTATGTGTATAGTGAATTTTCTTCAACTTCATAATCCAATCTGAAGACTTGAAATTTATGTACATTTTGGAATGTTTGATCATCATTAGCAATAATGCATGTTTGAAGAAGTGTACTGTGAGGGTGGTAATTATTTATTTTGAAGTGTTTAATGAGTAATATTACATGCAAGCACATGAAATCTGGGAAAGTACAGAGTGAAGTAATTTAGTGAAATATGGCTTTAAGATAGGACCTTAAACAGTGATGAAGGTTAACAACCTATTGCTGGTATGTCATAATGGTAAGGTATTAGCCATGATGCCATACTGGCCATGATCTGCCGTATGTATGGGATTTAGACTACTTAAGGTTCAGAAATGCAGTTGGACATTGAACAGGTAAAATTGTCCCCATACACGCCATGAAGATGTACAGGGGGAGTGGGTGTATAGCTCCACTCTTTCTTAATATTGACACTAGATGGATGTGAGTAGTCAACCTCACAATCAGGCTGCTTTACCCATGCCTTACCCACTGGGAAAAAGAGTCCCAGTACTCACTGAATAGAAGGCTGGATGGGCCTTAGAACAGATTTGTACTTTTTGGAGCAGAGATAAATCTCTTATCCATTCCAAGATTCAAATCCTGGCTTGTCTGGCCCGTGGCCTAATGACTGTACTGGCAGAGCTGTCCAGGCCCTACATTTGTAAGTTAAGAAGATACAATTGAGTCAAGTGTTCAGGTTTCTGAGCTAAGAGGCACACAACTGAATCTTTGTTTGTGAGGAGGGCAGGTGGAAACCATTGGGTGGAGGTATGGAGCTCTGAACATGGTTTCCTTTCCATGTTGTTTTTTAAGATAAATCATTACCATGCTTTACACCAGTTCTTATTATATTCTCTTAGTCAGATGCTCTGATATGGTTTCTAAGAGGTTTGTAATAACAAGTTGCATTTCATGGTGTAGGCTATACAAATGGCAATTTTATCTATTGCTTGTCTTTTTACAGTAGGGTGACCAGATATCTTATTTGAAACAGGGTTGTTCCATTTTGTCTGTGAATATAAAATAGGACAAAGACAGTTGTGAGCCTTGGGATCCATCACAGCCTTCATGTTCTCTGTGGTACACACATACTTGTATAATTGGTGGTGTTAATTTGGAAGTTTGGAATAAATAGATTATATCTGTTTCATTGTGATATTTTGCCAGTTTTAACTATCATTGTTATAAATAATAAACATTTGAAGCTTTTTTCACTGCCATCTTAAAGTGTCCCTTTTTTATTTTCCAATTCTGGTCACCCTAATTTAGAACACACTGCAGCAATAACAAAGGCATACTATAGATAATTTAAAGATCATCATCTCCTTTACAAAACTCTGCATCCTTGATATAATTTGGATATTTCTTTTCTGTTATTTCTAAAACTGAGCACAATGTACATGAGTAGAGTAAGACAGTTAAAGCAGTCTTACCAATTGTCTGATGTTGGGTATTTTGCTACATTTGTTTTTATGGTATCATGCACTGTGCATTGCAGAAGACACATTGATGTGAGACATAGGTATGTAGTATCCTCCACTTGTACAGTCCTGCTGTGGAAACTGCAGTTGTAAATCTGGTGGCTTGAGTTCACAGTTCTGTCCCCACCGCGTCTATTTTTTCTTTTCGTCTGTGTGATAACATTCTTCCATGATGGTTTCTGCCACCTATACGCTAAATCCCTGACTTACAGAAGTTTCAGTTATGTGTGTACACAAATACTTTTTTTATTTAAAGATTTATAACACTTCTGTGGTCATTAGTACTGGATGTGACACATATATATCTGTGTGATAATACATTACTATATGATACATTATGTTATGTTACATTTTTATCGTACATGTATGTCATATTTTGTGTCTGTGTTGAGATTGCTTCCTGTACAGTTTTCATAATTCCATAATTATTTTAGCTCTAACTGCTCATTAACATGAATGCCGAAAAATATACTGTGTTTAAGCATTGTTGGACTTAAACATTGTTCACTTTGCACAGAAACCTTTAGAAGGATTTTTCGTGTAAATCAGGGAGTTACTGTATTTCCCATAGTACTTTTGAACAGGTGATTACTAATTACCCAGAGATGTGTTGGTGATATGTTCCGTCATGATGGTTGAGTCTGTAGGGTTTGGGAAGTTGATGTCAAGCAGTGTGGCAGCTAATTTCTAGGTAAGATCACATCAAAGGGAAAAGAGTGAGACACTTTTATGATTGGTCTTAGAGTATGTCTTGCTTGAATAGGTGTGGTGACTATGTCTTTGACAGTGATATATGTGTTTGTTAGACATGTCATGTTTTTCAACAAATCTGCTATATTTCCATTTGTCCACTGGGCTGTAGAGTTTCCTCTTACATTGCAAGAATGTGGGAAGTCAACCCTAAGACTTATTTATGATTACAGCATAAAATGTGAAATGTCAGAACTTCATTAAACTGTATTTTTTATTTTTTTGAATTTGACATTCAGAGGACCGTGCATCGTGATATATTCTTATAATAAAACCAACGAGATGCACTAATATCTACAATTTATTTTTGGATTAGGACTCTACAAGTTTCAGACTGTTTTTCTGTCCATCATCAGGAGTCTAGCACTGTACACACATCAATAGGTATATGTCACACAAGTTTTGCTGACTGCTTGCTAGTGGGATCAGGATCGAATGAGTTCTATCCTGATCCTGCTGACTAGACTCCTGATGATGGACAGAGAAACTGTCCAAAACATGTAGAGTCCTAATCCAAAAATAAATTTGAGATATTAGTGCATCTCGTTGGTTTTATTATAAGAATGTATTTTTTATCTTTGTTTTGATTGAAATCTGAATTTGGTGGATTCTAGCTGATTTGTATCAGTTTAAGGTTTAAGATATAAATCCCCTGAATTGGACAGTGAAGCAGAGCTATTTGAATTCAGTATATAAAATTGGAATTATCATCACATGTGACACAATATTATGTGCGACTTGTCCGTCATTATATCCTGTTCCACATCTGCATCATATGTTTTGTATGTTTAAATAACTACCTTTTCATACCTTTCCATAAACCAACCTCTAGCTATATCAGGTTCCAGGCATTGTAAATCATGACTAATTAACATGACTAGTAGGCAAATAACACTTGTGCTCCAGTACACTTGCAGATGTAGGAAACCTTGACATTAGATATAACCCTGAAACTTTGTTGCGTTGTGATATGACAGAACACACTAACACATAAAACAAAGTGGTATGCTGACAGAGACTGTATCTGTATTCACTGCTCTGCCCAGACTTAAGACATTTTCTTATAGATAACTTTTCAGGGTACATTTAATCAATGCCAGGTTAGTCAGCTGAAGGATATGTCACTTTGAGATTCTCACACACTATAGCCATAATGCATCTGTATTAAGGCCATGCACACTATAGATATAATTCCCCTAACTTCAGTGTGTATATGCTGTAGACAGAATGCCACTGTATCAAGTCTACATACACTATGAATGTAATGTGACAAAAAGTAGACCAGAAACAACTGCTGCTTATTTTTGTTGTTACAAAACTCTGTAACACATTTGATGCTTATCATTATGTAAATTATGGAAAAACATAAATAATTTTGAAGATTGGATACTCTGGGATATGATGGTCTGTAGATTTGTGTATAGGTAACAGCATGTTGGAGGATCTTGCTCTCTGCTTCTTCATTATAGTCTTAAAATGTCCAGAAATTTGCTGTGTTATCATGCATTTACACTCTCTTTGTGTAGCATCACTTTTATGTGTGTTTGGGGATACATATTGAGAAGAAAAATGTTGCAATAATGATCACCTAATTTGGTGAACTAACACTTTGTAATTCACGATGATAGTTGTTTTTCTGTACTTTATTACAAAACACTTTTAACTCTTTCTATTTCTGTGAAAAATGTTACTGAATAGCATTTTTTGTTTTTACACATCCGTGATATCATTGGAAAAGTCAGGGTTTCTTATTACATGTGTGCATTATATCATATCTTTTTTATAATTCTTTGTTGTAGGTGGGTGTTTGTTATATTGAAATTTTACTGTAACTTTGAATAAACTAAATTAAGCTTTTCAGGAAATAATGTGTAATTACATATTTGTTAATTAAGAATTTAAACCAGTCTTATCACGTTACCTTCATACTGTTTCTTCTTATTTTCTTTTAAGGATCTCAAATGTGGGAAAACCACAGTAACCTCAAGTTTGTGCATGATACATGCACAATATTGACAGGTTTTTAACATGTTTGTAGGACAATCCACTCCTATGTGAAAGGCTTCTTAGTGACTTTCTGGAGAGGGTAACAAAGTGTAATAGGTACTGTCCATGTTATCATCACAAATCACCGATGGTCAGCTGGACTGTTTTCAGTCCCACGTGCTTCCTGTGCCAAGAAGGTGGAACACCAGACAGTATATTGTCAGGCACAGGAGAATTAAAAATACATCTGTAACTCCTTCTTGCAAGTTAAGTAAGAACGATGGGCAATGTAGGGTATGACAGTGAACACGTGCCATATGAGCAGGAATATTTGCATTTCAGGTGTTGAAAGATGGCTGGCCCAAGTCTGGTACAAAATCATGTGACCTGCATGGGTTCTGTGTTGGTATAGCCACTTGTGTGTGTATATATGTGTATATATTAATGATTCTTGGTTAAATTGCATTCGGTTGCATCCATCAATAAATATTTAAACATGATTGATTTTTATCAGTTTGTACTCCTCCCTTGTTCTAAAGATATAAATCATGGACAACATTTATTAAGTTATGTGAGGAATTATGTAACTGGTCGCTCAGCAGTGTTACACTGTTCAGAGGAACAAATTTCAAAGTACATCTTATGCCTTAACATCAGTAAGCTGAAACACAGATATTACTTATATACCATAAAATCAGTCATACACAGCATATACAATGAGATAAAAACAGGCAACAAGTTTTGGCTGATTAAGCCATGATCAGGGCTTTATCGAGAATATTAAAAATGTATTAAAACTACAATAGTGTCTTATTAATATTGTCAGTAAAAGACCTGATGATGAGTAATCAGCTGGAGCATGTTGTCTTTTTATCTTATATATGATGTGTGATGACTGATTTTAAAAAGTATTATCTGCAACTGAAAACACATTGAGAGTGTGTCATCTCAAAATAGATGTTACGTATGTTCCATGAAGCTCATGTTACGAATGACTTCAAATTTTAATTAAGTTATGTGTATAAGACAAACATGTATGTGCACAAGTATACTTACACACTAACACTTCTACCTTACAGTTCGAGATACACAGCATTGCTTCTGACAAATATGTTGTAATAGGGTTTTGAAGAAGTGAAATATCAGGCACTGAGAATATCCTGAGACATTCTGTGATACCAGAAACTGAGAGCATATGGACAGGAGAGAAGTTTAGCATTTGAACTACAATAGCCATGAGTATGACATAAGTTTGCACACTAGTGTGTATGTGGGAATGTTGGTGCCTGCTGCCATTTGGAATGTATGAAAATATGCGAGAACTCTGTACAGATTTTTGCAGGTTTAATCCTAACATTTTCTGTGGTATCTTTTTCAAATTACAGATGTCAAACAAATTGTCATTAAACTGAACTGCATAGTAATTTCTTTATCTTAATTTTTTATTAAACATACTATAGGAAATGAAAGGTGCAGCTCTGAATGTGTTTTGTGCATTTTGTGGTATCCTGCCAAATGAGAAGGTGATGCAAGTGGTTGGTGGAGGTTGTCGAGCTTGATATTCTGCTGTTTGTTTAGGACATGTTCATCTTGGCTTCATTTCTTTGGGTGACAATAGTTCATTTTTCTGTACATCATTTCATTTCTGTAACTTTTCATAAAGTCATTCTAAAATTTTATGACAATTGTGAAGTATTATCATCATAGTCATTGTCATGAAATCACTGCAATTGAAATAAAGTGCTGTAATAAGTTTCATAATGTTTGAACTACTCATTTACAGCAGAAATTTATGGCTGATAGGGCGTTTTTATAGCTACTTAGAATTCTCAGCAACGATACTTGTCAACATGATGGTGCATCTTTTGCGGTCCCACACTCTAAGAATTTCCTTTATGCTGTACAGCAGTATGTGCAAATCATAATTTGGAAGTTATGTTCTCTGAAACATTGTTACCTGTATACCAGTTGAGATGGCATCAAATCCCAGATTAAATGTAATCAGCACCTCACATCTTGCAACAAATAATGTCTCTCATCAATGGAGCTACTGCTATTGCAGTTTCTACCACCAATTTTAAAGTTGAACATCCCATTGTATTTCAATTAGTAATTATGTTATGACAGTCTCACATAATTACTGTTTCTATAGTCATTATTACCAATGTCTGATGGACAAATAGCAAGACAGCACAAATGGCCTAGCTTCTTATGTGCAAGAGCCATTGTTGTAATCCTGATGGGTAATCCGTAGTGTACTCTGTGGTATGTAATACCATGGTGAAAGGTCAGCTGATCCTTGGGAATAAGGGCTTGTGGCATCACTAACAGGTTGGATGTCATTACTTGCAGCTGACATGGCTCAGTGGCTGTGTTTAGTACCCTGTAGAAGGAAGAGGAAGGCAAATTCACATGTAAGTTATATCACATGATAACAACCAGGGTTCTGCAACAATATCACTGTGTGATGCATGATAACTGCATTCCTGTCCACTGTGAACTAGTGTATGAGGAGTCCCTGTCCCTACGGGTATGTAGCAGATCAGAATCTTCACACTATTACCTTGTAGCTATCCTGTTTGATGTAATAAACTGCACCTCATATTTAATGTTATAATTTGGTTGTGCTACAGTTTGAGGATAAAGGTGCCCCCATCAGTAAGCTAGTGAATATAACATTGACAGTGTGCTAGGTGTCTGTTGGAGTGAGGAATAGGTCTTTTACCCCCCCTCCCTCCCCCCATGGTGCAACAGACCTTTGTGGGTCAATGACTCATCATTATTAAGTCTATGTGTTCACACTTGGAAGCAAGGAGTAGGTTATAGGATCTGAATATTATGTTCCTTGCATTAAGCATATAATCCATGTAATTCCAACTAAATGCAAGTACACTTGATTGGAATTATGTGAAAATATGCCATAGGATATCATTGGAAGGACATAATGTTGGCAGGACTGTTGGAGATAGTTTGTTGTTGCTTTCTTGGACTGTTCAATATCTGTGTTCAGATTTTCAAAAATATTAATTTATGTCTCTGAATATAGAGATCAAAACTTATGGAGCAGAGTACCTCATAAGAACCTACGACTTGCTTAGCAAGTTATTATATTTTATGGAAGGTGAAGATAAAATGTAACCTAACCTAATGCCCAATGTGACTAAATACAATAATTAATTAATATAGTGACCTGCATATCAGTGATATATCTGCTTGTAACTGAATGGCAACTTTAAGTGGCATATGTATCAGTGTTGAGTCAGTCTCTTTGGTACTCCTCCTTTTACTTAAAACAATTAAGAATCAAGGTTTTGAAATGATACTTTTAAATGCTGACAAGAAAGAACTATTGCAAACCTTGTGTCAACTCGATGGTTATGCTTAGAAACCTTACTATGGATTACAGCCTAATGTCAGCCACATTTCAAGATTTAAGGTTTGGAGTAAGGCTTATATTTTCATCACACAGAGAGACATTTGATGGAAGTGAGGGGTTAAATTCAAGCCATGGGTGTTCTACCCATGATAGTTTCCAATTTTTGAGTTTTTCTGCTTAAACATATGAATGAGCAGGTTGTGGAAGTAATGTACGGTTGGACATAACTTGATGCCATTAAATAAATAAGTAATTATATATGTAAGTAAATAAATAACCCAACCCAAATCTAAACCTAAACCTAATGATGAAAGTAACAGAAGTGACTGAAGTGACCAAAGTCACCAAATTGTAAAAGGTCAGATAATCACTCTTCTAGTGACTAATTTTGTACTTAGTGTTTCATGAGCATCACCTTAGTCCAGTTTAATGACAGCATTTTTGCATATGTCTACTTAAGTACATTTTTATGTATCATACTTATATTATGTATATTATATATCTAGATGGATATATTAAGTATATTATATAGTGTTCAGTATTATGTTTTTCTGTAGGAAAAGTCACCAGAAAAGAAGGAGAGAACACTGGCATAAACAAACAGAAGGAACTTTTTGTGTCATTATGAACCTTTGCCCACAGAAACAAAGGGGTACTTACCTGACTACTTTCCTGGAGCACATAAGTGTTAAAGTATAATTTGTATAGTTAAACATAATAGATACTGTGTGAAAGATATGCATTGTGTTATTACACTTGATAGTACTGTACACTGTGTAATAAAATGTAGTGTTCACCAAATGATGTAAGGTTACAAAATTAAGAAGGAAGAGATGGGCTGTATGTGCTGTACCTCCACATCCCTCTGTACCCATACAGTGTGATGCTTAACAGAACATGGAAACAGCTTTACCTTGTGCAAAGTCTTTTCATTTGAATGAGTTGTGTCACTCACACTGTTATGTGAACAATGGGAGGTGGATTACCTTTTAAAATAATGTGCTTGTTCATATGCAACAGTTACAAAATGCTGTTCCAAGTGATGAAAAATGACCATGTGTTTACTGTCTGGGCATAATGTCATCTGGTACCTCAGTGACTTCAGATTGAACTTGTATTTTCTATTACACTTTTTGATGATGCTGTGTGTGTGTGTGTGTGTGTGTGTACTGTAAAGAAAATACTGCTATCAGGAAAGAAGTTATTAATTTATGTATTCATAGTTATGGTATACATATTTTATTTATTAAATGTCGTGACAGTTGTGTATGATAGAGGCTGATGTTTATAATTTGAGAACATTCAACACTGTAAGCAGTTTTGAGTGTGTAATTCTCCTTGTTATCATTTTAGTGGAATTTTGATATTCATTGCATGTGGTCCTGACCCTAAAACATGTATTTATGCTGATAATGTCTGTAACCAGGAAGTATTTCAGATCTTATTTACTCACTTTGTTTGAGATGCAAAATATGAACCACAGTGTTGGTGGAAAACGTATGTGATATTAAATACTATGTCTGTGATAATCGTACTATCCTTCTATAATTCTTTTTACCCAATGTGACATTTTCATCGTAGCTTCAGTTGTTCTTAACATTTTTTGGTAAGAACCTGAGGTGCTCACAGTGGTGAGGATTCATGTTGCGGGCTTGCATTGGACATAATATTGTGTGCAGCATGGTTATGAACATTTTGGAGGAGCAGTCTATGTCTATATTCACAGACCATCAGAAGATGGAAGCAGTATGTCCTGGCCAAAACCTCCATACCCACCTATCAGATTACACAGTTCCATTACCCAAAACACTGTAATTTTGGCTCTTAATATTCTGCATTTTCCATGCATTGTATCACTGTTACAAACCAACCACATGCATGTATTAGGCAATAATTGTACATTATTTTACATTAGAACTGACCCGGAACATGTCAGAGAAAATACAGGGTTGGGCATAAAGATCTCCCACTTTTCAAAGAGGTATAAAAAATGAAAGAAGCTATCTAGAAAAAATTGAATATATTTCTGAAAAGTACATTAAAAACAATTTTTTAATGGGTTTTAAAAATCAGAGCAGACATATGGCGGCCGTCGTTGGCAACACATTGCTGAAGACTTTCCCGGAAGTTCTTCATCACTCTCCGGGTTAGCTCAGGCGGAATGGAGTCGATTTCCTGTTGGATCCTTTCCTTCAAATCCTCAAGAGATCGAGGACGATGTTTGAAAACCTTTTCCTTTAG
>Ga0131853_10004085_pt1 | contig 26188 bp, 10 predicted proteins | sample TergutLab28metaG_FD_92764 | JGI IMG/M metagenome (GOLD analysis project Ga0131853, IMG submission 92764) | Labiotermes labralis P1 segment gut microbial communities from Petit-Saut dam, French Guiana - Lab288 P1 (version 2) (version 2) | ecosystem: Host-associated > Arthropoda: Insects >... | reverse complement strand
GTGTGTGTGTGTGTGTGTGTGTGAGTGTGAGTGTAGAAGATATATAAATATTCCATGTGAATACACAATTTCCAGAATGTTTAATGACGTATAAATATCTTTCCTCTTACTGAACACAAAAACAAAGCCTCTTACAGCGGTGGTTTTCAACCGGTGTGCCGCGAGGTTTTGAAAATGTGAGAGATCACATGACATGGAATAGCAAGTTAAAGACTCTCCGATAATGGTATCATAACATTATTATCCGAAATTGATCACATTTTGGCAGCCAGCTAAAGCATAAGTACGCTTGCATTTGAAAGTTTAAACCCTAAATTAGTACCAGTTTTATTAGCAGCTACTGTTAATGGCGTTGTAATAACGTGTGACTCTCATGCCACTTTCTATTGGACTCCCTTCTGTTGAGTTTGTTAAAAACAGCAAATAGAGTTTAAACACTTTACTATCCAACTAATGCACAATATATAATATGTAGATAAAATTAAAATTATAAAATATTTGAAAGTGCTCCAAAATGTTTCGGATCACAGAGGATCCATCATCAGGGAGACTTGTACAGTGCTTGGTTAAAAATTACAAGAATGATTCTATCGTGTCCGTTGACATGAACAAGGTCGGTGTTTTGGCAGCATATTCTGAACTGTTGTGCGTGTGTGTAGTTCACCGGAGTGCCCTCATGTACAGTGAACTACACACACGCACAACGGGTCAGAATATGTTGCTATAACACCGACCTTGTCCATGTTAACGGACACGATAGAATCATTCTTGTAATTTTTAGCCAAGCACTGTACAAGTCTCCCTGATGATGAATCGTCTGTGATCCGAAATATTTTGGAGCACTTTCGAATATTTTATAATTTTAATTGTGTCTACATATTACATATTGTGCATTAGTTGGATAATGAAGTGTTTAATTATCATTGATGCACGGTACAAACATGAAGACAGCAAACAGAGTTTGTTGCTAACAGCAAATATCTACGTTTGTATTGGTAAGCTTCTGTGTCGCTCGGTACTTTGAGGTGAGTGTAGTTCCCTTTTTGGGAACTATTTACGTTGGTACAAAGAACTATTACAAATAGTGGCCCTAAAAACTTTTTTTTAAGAAGAGTAAAACTATTTGTCATATTTCTTTTACACTATAAGGCATCGTTTAAAGACATGGATGTTTATATAAATTTATTTGTATTTTAGTTCTAGCGTGTCGCGAGCATCGAAAATTGTCATAAAGGAGTAAAATCCATCGTCACGTGTGACAGAACAAGATAGTCCTATGGGCAGTTCTCTTTGCTATGATAATGTCTGTGTAGCCGCAATGCTTTAGTCTTTATTTCGAAGGTTTATTGTTCTGTCTTCATAAATCTACTCAATTTATTATCCAGGAAGCTGATAGGCAAGACGACCGTCTGCTTCTTTATTCTCATTTTCTTACGCTCTTGGTCATCTTGACGTCAGTTCTGACTCCTTTAAGACCTACTGTTAATGTCGTATCGCAAAATAGTTCCCTTACTCAAAACATATGAGTTTTAGAAATGAGCATACTTTTCTGATCACCCTATGAATCAGTAGCGGTTTAGAAGAATAGGGTGAGTGACAATATGCAGGAACTCACCCCTGGTAACACACAAACATTTACTGAGGCACGCGCGAGTGTGACAAACACACGAATGACACTGAGGGGGTGAAGCTTAGTAGGGGCGGGGAAGTCAAGTCGTTTCCATTCGCGCCATTTAATAGATTTTATACAGTTTCAGACAGAGGGAGGAGGAGGAGGAGAAGAAAGGGAAAATAAATCTGATCCAAATTGCCGCAGTGGTTAACTCAGCGGTGGAAATCAGGATAGACGCTGTGATTTCGTTACCCTTTTGTTGTCGTTGTTTATTTTACGACGCTGTCGGTAACTCTGGAATATACAGCTGTGAATGTTTTGATTATAATGAATTGTAATGCATATGGAAGGAAAAGGTTGTGGCCTAATTATAGAAAAGCTCTCGCCATTTGTTTGGAGGTGCTGTCAATTTTGAAACAAATGCGAATACTAACACAGCATATTTTCAACAAAGCAGTTTTTTCTAAGCGTCGCGTTCATTTATATCAGAGATTCATCCAATAAAGCAAAGAGAAGATCTGAGTGATAACCAGCAAATTTGACTGATCAGAATATGTGTGGGTTAAGCTTAAGCGAGGGTGCTCAGACACAAGTAATTCTGTATCTGCACCATTTGTAAAGTCACGTGATGTGTCGCTGACACCCTGAAACATGCGGGAATGAACAATGACGTTAGCTACTGACCTAATAATGTCCGACATTTCGTCATTTGTACGTGGGTAGTATAGAAGGCATGTAAGCAGTTAAGAAAAGGTAAAGTGATCCCGTTACAGGCCCGGTGTGGTCCAGAGGGTGGGTAGAGGTATAGCTCTACTCTTCCACGACCGCGGCACTAGAAGGAGGTGAGTGGTCAGCAGCACGCTCTGGCCGCACTTTACGCCCGGGAAAGACCCGGTACCCATTTTACAGGAGGCTGGGTGGACCCCAGGGCCGGTCTGAACGGGCGGAAAATCTCGTCGCTACCGGGATTCGGTCCCGGACCGTCCAGCCCGTAGTCAGTCACTATACCGACTGAGCTACCCGGCCCACGTATAAGCAGCTACTGTTGTTTATTCAGTACAAGACCAGCAGATTAGAGTTCTTTTTTCTTTTGGATATATCTTACAACTTTTTAAAAACACTATTTCTACCAGTTAGGGAGTTTCCAATATCTGAGATCGGAATGGACTAAGCATCGGGCATTTTTCGAATGTAGCAGGTATAGAGCCCTCCCTCATTAAAAAAAAAAAAAAACTGATATCCTAACTGAAGTTTTTGAGACTTTCACTAGTGCTGTTGAAATACCAAACATCCAAATTCCTCTCCTTTTTCCATTCAAAAATTTTAATATACTTCAATTCATTACAAAAGCCCGTCAGAGGATTCAGTCGTGAAATAACCTAATAAACTCACATACAAGTTATTTGTTACTCTGCAAGTGTAAACACTAAACCAGTAGAAAGCGTGACTTCAAAATTCGATTCATTATGAATAAGGATGTCAGCGGTTTGTTAAGTGGATGCTTCGGTTTCGAATTCCCAGGAATCACTTTCGCCTACCTTAGAGATTACTGGTTTAATTACAAAATTTTCAGCTGTATAGATTAGGTAATTTCCATTAAGATGGTAAGTACTCGGCTACGAACTGGACTATCGATATTTGATTCTCGAAATGGGAAACGTTTCTCCCTTTACTACTACTTAACTAGACCTCCATGGGAAATACATAACCTCCCACTCTATGGATATATTGGAAATCTTCTTATTTCAGTACAAGTTTATCGACCACTGTCACTGGGTAGAAACCCATTTGCAATAATCTGATGTTCATAGGGTCGTGCATCATAATATTATTTCTATAGTAAAACCAACTACATGCACCAATGTATCAAATTTATTTTATTTTGGAATGACATTCTACATGTTTCGGGCGGTCTTTCCGTCCATCATCAGGAGTTCAAGACTGTACATACAGCAGCAGGCATTTGTCAAACAGATGCCTGTTGCTGTATGTACAGTCTTGAACACCTGATGATGGACGAAAAGACGGCCCGAAACATGTAGAATGTCATTCTAAAATAAATTTGATACATTGGTGCATGTAGTTGGTTTTACTATAGAAATAAACCAATTGCAATAAATAAATATCGTATCACGTCGTATCGTATCATGTGAAATAAAGAAACCGAAGCTTCAAGCTTGCTATTTACAGCCACTAGATTAAACTTCCACGTAGACCTTACACTTTAGCACCAAACACCTTACACGTCCGCAGGGAATCATTATTAGCACATACACGAGTACACATTTATTCACTTTTTTAGGTGCTGATAATTTCACAACGGTATCAGCAGCCGAGGCCGTGGTGGGACGATTCTTGAATAAATAATTTGGAATAAGGCAGTCTGTGGTTTAATTTCACATGGCGACTCGACATTTACCGGGAAAAGTGGTGTCAAACATCTCTGGCAAAATTCACAATATCTGTTGTCATGTGGCTCGCGAAACACATGCGTAAACGTCATTATAAGTGGTACACCTAGCTTTCTAAACGATTGTGTAACTTTTGGGATATATATGCATATATATATGCACACACACACACACACACACACACATATATATATATATATATATATATATTTAATTTACAAATGTGGCCGCGGGCTGCCTAAAACAACACGGCCGGCCGCTGGTTGCACAACCCTGGCCTAGATAATCTGAGAAGAATTACACATAACGAATTCCAAACAAATGCCTGAAGACAGTAACTCCATACTAACACAGTCCTCCCTACACGACTACCATCTTCGGTACCGTACGTGATAAAAGAGGGTCGAGATGGCTCAGTGGAAGTCCGGCATTTAAATCCCGGAAAGAACGTATTCTTTTTCCACCGCTCCCTTCGAAAATGCTGTGGGGCACACCCAGCCCATTCCTACTGACAGACGATCAGTATATGTAGCTGATAAGTCACCAGAATTTAGTTACGAGATATAGAAAAAGTGGAAATTTATATCCACGTTTAAGCACGGAGAAATTTCATATTTACGTCTAATACTTGTACGCCGAAGGTTGTGTTCCAGTGGAGACTGGTTGAAATAAAACAGGCCTAGAAGGGGGAGAAAAGCCTTCCAATTATATTTCCTGTATCAAATGGGATGCCAGTGGAGGGGGATGAACGAGCGTGTCAGTAGCAGAAGTTAGAGACGCTTCAGCCCTGTAATTATCTGGGCGGGCCTACTGATGTTACTGGCACGATTGATCTACAGCGCTGTGCACCTCTGGCAGTGACTGGAACTGCCGCCCTCTGACACACCTTACTCATCTACTGTGCAAATATACCGCTCGAATTGTACGCATTTCACAACTCAGATAATACGTTTTAAGTCTCAGGGCTTACGGAGATTGTCACTTTGGCCATCTCAGGTATATAAAATTTCACTTTGAACCGCTTACATCAACACTGTTACGTACCGACTCGGCTGTCAAAACTTTCAGACCTACTGAAAGCGTCTTCAGCCTGCAGACAGTAAGTTTGGTTCTTTTCAGATATTACTGTGCTTCCAATATGGAAGGCGTCATGTTCTGAAAATTGTAGTTCTGTGGGATTTTAAGCCGTATGGATTGGTAAATATTTAACGACGTTTCGAAGGAACTACCTTAGAGTTCCCAGCCGATGAGATTTAATATCCCAGAAGACTAGAATTTTCAACGTGTTATATGTGTGTTATTTAACCATACCAAGGCATTGAAAAAAGAAGTTAGGCAGGTTTCAAATTTCAAGACGTCTGAGATGTTAGGCCATGTTGTCTGGTAAATATTCGCCAGTCGGCACGACGTACAAATCCAGAATGATCGAGTCTTCAACGTCAAATATCCCTATATGTGTCAGCGCTGATAAATTAAAAGGGTAATTTAATAGTGCAAGAATTAAAGCTCGCGTTTTTTATAGTTAAAACAGTAGGCCTAAGGATTAAAGCGCCAAATGAAGATATAAACTGGAATATAACATTCCAGGAATATTAATTTATTGTAAACAGTCGTAAGAATTCTTGGTCTGTTCAAATGCCTTTCAGTTTTATTTTGGTACGCCCCACTCATTTCAGCATTTATTCATGGAGCAGCCCGGTTTGTGGTGCCCACACAGCGTTATAATTGCCATTACGCACGGCCCATTGCGCCGTCTGAATTACTCTCTTCTTCCTATATGGTACACTCGTCATGCACGAACCTTCTAACAATGCATCTACCACCCTTATACTTTAAACGCCAAGTTTGTCGAGGGTTGTCCTTGTCATAAAACATATTTTCCCTATGTGATTGATTTCCTTTGTTGCTGTGATTTCACTCCTTCCATAGCACTCATCTTGGTTACACTGAGATTAATTGTCCGACTTAAAAAAGAAACTACCTTGTCAATTTCTGATGACAGCAGTTGAACAGATCGTTGAGCTGTGGTAATGCAACTTGGCAGTTCATACATAACCTACCCCGAGGACGTGAGTTCATATAGACCAAACATGACCCACAAACAGAAGTAATGGCTAAGTTGGAATGAGGTTCAAAAATACAACGAATTTGCAGATCAAACATTCTGGAAACCCTACACAGAGAGATAAATTTTGGAAGAGAAACTGATTTGGAATCATTTCAAGCTGTAATATAAGAAATTTAAAAGATATTAATGCCAAATTTCGTAATTTATATAAAAATAAGAATCAAACAAATAAAAATAAATCGTGCTACTCCAAAATTTATTGTTAATATTGCATGATGTCCCACACTAGTACACAAGCAAAAGTTATCTTTTCTACCAAAATGTATCCACCTTGTAAAATAAAGGATTAAGAAATTTTCAATTAACCAACTGCGGGCAAAATGTTCTAATTCTTACGAAGCCTACTTGTTAGTTTTATTTCCTGTCAGATTTTTCAGGGAAGATAAATCATCTTTACTGAGTGTATCAGAAAATATTTGGATCCCACGGCGAAGTAAACAACGCTTTCCTTCCGGGATTATTATCTCGGCTTGTCAGTTCGTCATACTTGCGTCTGTAAGACACACACAACATAAGAGGAGTCAAACTGTTTTCGTACAAATTTCATATAAGTTCTCTAAACAAGAGTTCTGCATTTTTTAATTTCTTAGTTGGAATACAACACAAAAAAACGGGTCGTATAACCTCTCACAAGAAATTTATTTCATGTACTGCAGGGCCTTATCTGTATTTTAGCACATCGCAATGCCAAAGCACAGAGAAAATATACTTCTTTAAAATAATTTACAATTTGTTGTCAGTTATATTTGGCAAAATTAAAAAGTAATGTAGGGTAGGCACATATTCTGAAGTTCGTTGGAAGATCTTGGATAAAATGTTGACGTAATAGCGACGGCCTTTCTGAAAGTACTTATGCTTCCTTTCCCGAAAGTGCTTAACGGATTTCAGTTACGTTGATATTTGGAAAATTTCTTATGGTAAAGTTTTTTTTGGGTGTTTTAATTTTCTGCTTTTGTTTAACAGACCACTTAGTTCCTACATTATATAAAGTTAAAATTTAAATTTAAATATTTCATAAACAATATTTTAATTGTATAAAAAATGCTCGATAAAAATACAAATGTTTTAGTACTGACATGAGTTTGTTTTATTAGATTTCTATGTAACGAATATTGAGCGAAATACAAGGCAGTATAATATCTGGCCCTTTGTATATATGCATTTGGGATCTGTTTTATTAGGTGAAGATCGAAGTCAATTCTGAAGCAAAAGTGACAAAAATACCTGACGAATAAAAAACCAACTAGATGTCACTTGTTACTTTTACATTACTTCTTAGAGCCTCAATATATTTCGGGCATTAATAAGCCCATCTTAAGGAGTTTGCGACTGTGTCGGCTGAAGCAAAAGAAGTTGTGCTTCAGCCTGCGGCCTAGACACCACCCTAGCCGAACCGCACCCTAACTCCAACACACAACAAATCAAGAACGAAACGGCCAATGTGGTAGTTCAACAACACAGTCGAAAACTCCTGAAGATAGGCATATTAATGCCCGAAACATGTTGAGGCTCTAAGAAGTAAAATAAAAGTAACAAGTGACCTCTAGTTGCTTTTTTATCCGTCAGATATCACAATGATGCACGGTCCAATAAACTTAGACAAAAAATTACGTCCGTTCAATGTGTGCATTCCTCAAGAACATAAATATGTCCACTCTTGTTAGTTTAACAAAGGAAAATGACAAAAAACATAATTGCGGATATGCGTGATCGGCAGAGGGTATGGTAATTTACAGTACTTTATATGGAGCAGTAACTGAACAAATCGCAAAGTAATTTTGCATGGCACACACCTTCAAAAACAAATCCTTACTTATTTGGGATTCACTGATGGACGGACTGTGTTTACAGTGCATAACAATGGGTGGGCAAACAGCTGACTGCATGTAAGTGAGTGACATAACCCGCACAGTACGGGAATGTCATTTGTCATTCATGAGTTATGCCGACCTGATTTTGTATGCTGGCTGCATCAGGTATGTATCACAAGTACGAGAAATGTACGCCGGCGAGTCTGGTGCCTCAGAACATAAGCGACTTACCACACTCGGTTTGTCTGCAAGCCCCTAAAACACTGGCGAAACCGCGAAAGTTGCAGCACGCTACGTTGCTTGGACTTGGCGACTGGTTATACTGACGTTCTTCGTAGTTATCCTCAAACCCTCCATCAAACTCCAGGATGTTACATCACATTAGGCATAGAATGCTTCCTTCTACATTCAATACACTTATCATTCACCATTATGCGATGATATAGCACAGAGTTTCCGTTCTAGAACTAAGTTTAGTGAAACGTCGTGGAATAAATGCATAAATATTTTAAAATAACGTGGAAAATTTCCAAGTATAAAAATTTACCTCAAAATCTTACGGGAATATTTGTTCGGCAGTTGGCAGAGCTGGAGTAATCTCTGTGCGCAAACAACCGTCTCTTTGTTTTCTGGCCTGTAAACATTTTCATAGGTGGGAGTTCTTGGAATATGAAAAAACTTTTGGGGGGGTAAGTTGAAGAAATGCAACGAGATGCAGCAGTATGTTGCATACTGTTGCATACTGTTGCATACTGTTGCATACTGTTGCATACTGTTGCTTACTGTTGCATTTCGTTCGATTTCTTCAACCTAGAATTGCGATGCACGAAATCACGAATATAAAATTTATTTTCGGGTTATCTCCATGGAAGCAATTTTGGAGAACACTCTTCTAGCTTATAGTCTGACATATCGATGTCATCATTAAGGTATAATCATGCGACAATTACTTTGTGGCCAAAAATTATTATTATATTTGTTATCACCTTTATGCAGAGTATTTACAATTATACATGTATACGAAACAAATCATGTTTCTTGGGTAAACAGTGATGCAGCTGTTCTGTATTTACAATTTGTGCTACACGTAATGTTACTTCGCAGTGAAATATGTTGCTTACTTGTACTTTTTGTAATTATTATTCCATTCTTGTGTATTAAAGTGCAGATTCAACAGCCAGAATGTCAATTACGAAACCATCACTAATATACAGAAACACACACACACACACACACACAAAAAAGAAAACAAAAAATGACTCGTAATGTGAGTCTACAGTACAATGTTGCAACACTGTTAAGCAGGCATCAGTAGACACATAAGTAGCTAATCTAAAATATGATCTAAAGCACTCTTTTGTCTTTTAAATACAACAACATTTCTGAACACAAATTTTGCACCTGCTATTTATCGGCTAGAAGGATGGTTTACGCATAAAGGGTAAACAAGTAGGGTAATGATATTTCTAACATATCTTGTAGGGAATCGAAAATTATTGGTGCCCATAGTGGTTGGACAAAATTTTAAATCTAATTTAACCTGAATCAGAAAAAAGCGAATCTTTCTAGTGCTGCTTCTCAGGAAAAGTACACATCTTAAAGAACTTGATGTACTGGCATAATAATAACAATATGAATTATAATAATATATTAGCATTACAACTATGTTTCTTTTGTAGGCTAGAAAATAAACGGTTTGTTGTATTGATATCTTCAGATCTGCGCCCTTCGCCACAATTTATAAAACAGAGTCATAATAAATAGAAGGTGTTTAACCTCTGTTTAAAGAAACATGTACCCACCCCATATCCTAGTCTGTGTGATTCTTCCTGAGTTCATCATCGTAAAAGTTACTAAATAAATCCCGATATAAAATAAAAGAGGTGCAAACGAATCTTACTAATATTCTTGGACCCACTTGCATCGTAATAGGGTTTCATCTCATATGACTGTCGCTGCCGAAGGCGCCATGATGAAAGGAGGTAAAATTATTAGCTGCATATCGTTGGCAGTGCCTTTCTTGCAAACCTAATAGTTGCTTAACTTGTCAGTATCTTCTCCTATTTTGGAAATCGTAGATTTACGACGGTCTTCAAAATGCGCGCCAATAACTCCTTATTTCTTTCAGTTCAATTTTAATATTATTATCGTTTCAGGCTTTCCTACAAAGTTTGTTGAACTGTTGAACATTTCCAATATATCATGTCTGCTTCATTCATCCTAGCCTCTAAATCCAACATTTATGCAATTCATAATTTTCTCAGATATAAAATTATACAGTGGTTACATTTGTTATTAATTTCAATATACTTGATTTTACTCAGCTTCCCCTTTTCTTTCACTGTCTTAACAGATGTGAATAGTGTACAGGTAAGATGCACGTAGTTGGAAGTCAAGCACTGTGGTATTCATTCGAAATACTGCAAATTTGTATCTGTTATGTACGCCACTGTTGCATGGAAGAAAAATTCGCGTGTTTGTAATCCACCAACAACGTGACTCCTGCATAATAATGCGTCATCGTCTGCAGCAGCAAGATAATATATTTAGATCGAAAGCTGTACGGTCTGATCGATTAACGGATACAAAATGCAACAACATTTCTAATGGCCATCTGTTATATTATGTAAGTCTAATCGGTTCTTAACAAAAACTTTCTGCTGAATAAAAGCCACCTCATCACAAAATGTACCAAACCAATGTTAAAAGACCTAATGAGATGGGCCTCTAGTAGATGACAGCTTTTACAACAGCTATACAATTTACTGACTCATTTCCGTGCATATTTTCTACTAGAACAAATCTCCATTACGTTAGTTTTGTATAAATAACCTCAAACATTTCACACAGTCATCGAGTTAACGTATAACAGAGTACTTTCTATAGCAATACATGCCAAATCCCCACCAGTCTGTCTTCCAGGTTATTGTTATCACCATCAAACAGAAAGTTAAATACGGATCACGAGCGAAAGCCATGTCGTTGCTGCACAAAAAAAGAACCACAACAAAGGCCCGCATTTTTCGGAACTTAATTACCACACATATATTCAAGGTCATATTCAGTGTCATTCATGTCACTTCCATACTGGAAGTCCGCGCGACCAACATTGATAATATCGATTAAAACTACAAACATGTGGTGGCCTCTGATGGTGTAATATTCACATACATTTTCATGTAAGTCTAGCAACTATTTCGAAACTTATGAGGGAAGACAAACACATCGACAAACTCTTATATAAAATGTAAGTTACTATATAATCGTTCCATTGAAAGGGTAGCATAGTCCATATGTTTGGGAAAAACCTTAACGTATAAAAATTCTATTCAGGAAGAAATTAAGAGCAGATTGAAATCAGGGAATGTTTGCTATCATTCGGTACAGAGTCTTTTGTTTTCCAGTTTCTATCCAAAAATTAAAAGATTAATGTATACAAAATTATAAGTTTGTCTGTGGTTTTGTATAGGTGCGAAACCTAGTCGCTCACACCGAGGGAGGAACGTGCGTTGAGGGTGTCTGAGAATAGGGTGTTGAGGAGAATAATTGGGCCTAAGAAAAACGAGGTAACAGGAATGAAGAGAACTACGTAATGGATAACTTAGTGATCTGTGCTCCTCACCCAATATTGTTCGGGTGATATAATCGAGAAGAGTGAGATAGGCGGAGCATGTAGCACGTGTGGGTGAGAGAAGAGGTGCATACAGGATTTTGGTGGGGAAACCTGAGGGAAAGAGACCACATGGGAGACCCAGCCGTAAATGTGAGTATATTTGAGTATATTATTAAGACAGATATTTAGGAAGTGGGATTTGGGAGCATAGACTGGATGGATCTGGTTCAGGATAGGGACAGGTGGCGGGCACTTGTGAATGCCGTAATGAACTTTCGGGCTCCATAAAATGCGGGGAATTTCTTGACTGGTTGAGAACTGGTTAGCTTCTCAACAAGAACTCTGCTCCATGGAGTAAGTAAGTAAGTAATCTGCTACTGTATAAAATAAGAAAAGCAGATTAAAATTCAGACAAGACTTTAACGTTAAGCAATGTATACACGCTTGCTTTCCGTGTAAACTTGAATGTCATTCTAAGCACTGCTGAACAACTCCATACCATCCTTACATTAACTGCCTCTATAATAATGGGAGTAAATTACATTTTTAAATAAGCAAATCAGCCATTGTTGGTTCCGGTCACGTTGGGTGGTGTTCATGTATCGGTGGAGTTAAAATATGCCATTCCGTTTGTAGAACTGGAAATGTGAAGTGGAAAATTTTTGAAGGAAAAGGTTTTCAGTGAGCCGATATATGGAAGAAATTTAGTGAACTTTTTTGAGCGAATCTTTTTGTTTGGATTTTGTCTAAATGCTTTAAATTTTAGTTATTCAGTAATCAGTCAACAGTTGTGTAATTCTCCTAGCCACCATTAATTGACTAGCTGTTGTATGTTTCAGTACTTTCTAAGGCATTATTTTAAACATGTTTGTACTGAGTTACAGTTCTGAGGTATATTAAGATATGACGCTTCAGATAAGAGACAGAAGGGTGGAAGAAACTGAAGTTACAAGCATCAAACTAATTCTATGCAACAGAGTCCTTCTTCAGAAAAATAACATTTCCCAGCTAAGAGTTCTCTATTGATCCTCACCCCAAATCAAACAAATACAGTCAAGAAACCCCACCCCATCCCCCTTTCACGTTATAGGCTACGTATTTAAGATCAGTTTTAAAAGTATCAAAATTCACCTAAGTTAACCTGCTCGAAGTCTCTTTGTAATACAATTATAATTTCACTGCTGATTTCTCAAATTATTTGAAACTAATTGCATTTTCTTAGGATGTTTCTGTTACGATGTTTTCAAAACGGACTATTTTTTCTGCCCCTTCATGAAAACAAATGAGCATGGCATCTTTAGAGCCTACTTCTTTTCCTCCGTCTCCATTTGTAAACCACCCTCCATACTATTGTGTAATAAGCTTTGTGTTTCTTTTTTGTCAGTTTTACTTAATTGATTTTTCAAAATACCCCTGAGAAGAAAAATCTGTAGCACTGACCGCTGGAATTTAGTGGAAGAAGGAAGAACGAAATCCGGCAACCAGAGAGAGGAAACAAGGGTTGGTCGTGTTTACAGGTACCAAGTCTGCCTGCTGCTGCTGCTATATAATTTGTGTCACTGGTTTGTGTCCGCAGTGCCGACCGCTCGGGTGGTCCAGGCTTGAAGCGGTGAGACAGTCGCGACGGATGGAGCAGGACAGCCAGCACGAGAACAATAGGCAGATAAATCGTGCACTGGGAGACACGGCGAGCGACTCGTGCAAAAATAGGATTCAAGATAAGAGGAAGAGTGTCTGCAGAACCGCAGGATCCTTGTAATCCTTGTAGGACAAGGCTGTTCACCCTGTCAGTCACAAGGCCCTGGAAATATTGGTATTTAATGATAACTCCATACATCAGAAAGTCTGAATCGCTGTGGATATTGAAGTGAAACTTCAGTATTGGCTGAGAGCAAATGTTCTTAACTCTTGTACACTGAAGATGGAGGCAACAGCCTTCTTCGGAAAGTGGAATAAATTGCCTTAGATGGAAAGATAATATTAATCTTGTCTTGGAGCAAAATTATGTGTATGTTTGAGGATTCGGCTAGCTCAGGAGAAGCTCCAATGCCCATATCTAGCAAGGACGGTAAATTCTTGGGGGTTTCCATATAAGAGAGTAATTTACGGATTAACTGAGCAGTTATTAGCTTCCCAGAAACGACTCTGCTCTTCACAATGTCGAGAAATATTTAGAATAAACGTTGGAGAATGCACTGAAAATATATTTTTTTTTGTCTTGTGTTAAATCCCATTACTAAGGCAAATGAAATATTTCTTAAACGTAGGCCTATGTTTAGTTTTCTTTAGCGTAGACAACAAACCACTGTTCAAAGGAATTAAAAAAACTTTGATAAGTTTGGGAAAGACCCCCACTGTTGACCCTTTTTGAGATCTAACAAGAGTTTGATGTTCAAGATGACCGTGCATCGTGATATATTCTTAGAATAAAACCAACTAGGGGCACTAATTTCTCAAATTTATTTTTGGAATAAAACTCTACATGTTTCGGACAGTTCCTCTGTTCATCATCAGTTTTTCCCTGTACACACAGGAATAGGTATATGTCATACTGATTTGCTGACATATACCATTGCTGTGTGTACAGTGATAAACTCCTGATGATGGACAGAGGAACTGTCCGAAACATGTAGGGTTTGATTCCAAAAATAAATTTGAGAAATTCGTGGATCTAGTTTGTTTAATTATAGGAATATCTAACAAGAGATTGGCTGATAAACGGAACTTTGTTACTTTGTCCTCATAAAACTTGTAGGATACAGATCACGATTTCAGAGTGGAGATTGAAACGCCTTCTGCTTGCAGTCTGAAGACAAAGGTTATGAATACTTCAACTTCTGTATAACAACACTTGGACAATGCAACACTTTCTTAGCTTGGCCCGCGCAAATATTGTAATGCATGAACGTAGCAGGGCCACTGTCCTCCCATGAGAGATTACCATACAATTGTCCGATGTGTGAAGTGATAATGTCCAGCAATAAAATGGCTTCATATTTGCACTTGCTACAGCGAATTATTTATTTTCACGATACAGTGAAACTGTCTCAAAATAGACCGGAATATTAAGGAACACACTAGCCTACATCTTTTCTGTTCCAGTAAAACAAACAGGAATATCTTTGATTAAAGGCAATATTGTAACAAATATAAACATTGAGTCTATGTAATCTGGGGTAAAGTTCACCCTAGAACAGGCCACGAAGGCCCAGAGGGGGGCTTTCTTTAACCCCGGCGGTGGTCAACCCCACTCCCCAGCCGTTACCCCAGGCAAGATCCGGTACACATTGTATAGGAGGCTGGGTGGTTCCCAGGGCCTATGGGTGCGGAAACTCTCGCCCCCAACGGGATTTGATCCCCGGACCATCCAGCCCGTAGCGAATCGTAATACCGACTAAGCTATCCCTGGCCACACGACATCGGGTGGGCTGACAGCATAGTTAAGTGACACATATCTAAAATTCTAATAGCTCATGCTTTCGGAATTGACACTGGATACTTTAAGGACTGTCTGTCCACATGTTTCGGCAATAGAGTCTTGGGTTGTGTGGACCAAAACATGTCGTGTTTTCACTTTTTAATTTTTGTCCAATATAATTTTACCCACTGAATAACTGTTTATTCTAATTTGATAGTACAATTATTTACAATTGTAAAATAAGTGGCTTTTATGTTCATAGGGTTTGCGCAAAAACAAAACACGAAAAAAAAAACTGTGTGTGTTACAGCTCTTTGGATGCCAAAGAATATGGCACCTGTCTTAGATAACCCTGTGAACACTAAACACAAGTTACTTAATAACTGGCAGACAGTCAGTCTGTCCGTCTTGGCGTATAGATCGCTCTGGTGCTCGTGACCAGATCTAATTCAGCGTTCAGTCTGACCACAGCAATCATAGTCGCTTTGGGGTATTCTCTTGCCGGAGGACGGGGTCTACCACAAAGTCCAGGGTCTTGGTGTTTCCATGTATGTTTATTAAATATGCATATTTGTAGAGAGTTACACAAATACATCAGCATTTACAATCGTACATGTCCAGAGTCTGTGCAGGCTCCAGTTACACTGTATCATACACAAAATTCCGATTTACACCTCACATAGAAAGGAGGGTACTTCAATTAGAAACACCAAGCAGTAAATTTCGTACAGGGAAATAACAGATAGTCACCGTAAAATGTACAAGGAACAAGTAAGTACAGTGTGGGCAAAAAGCAGATATTTCGGTTTCACCTCTTGCGGTCGATGCTCCAAACAATAAATTTTAAAGCGGTAGGACCGTCCTGTTCCTTACAGGTTATCGGAGAAGATAAAATTTATTGTGTTGTGTAAAAATAGCCAAGAATTAATCACATTTTGGAAACCCGGAACAATGTATTGTTTTACTTACTAGAGATCGCCAACTGATACTCTTCTGAGCCAAACAAATTCAGTCCACAAACCCGTGTCTTAATTACAGTCGATCTACCCTAAATTTATATTGCGTCAGCATGTAGCTCTTTTCAGGGGTTTCGTTTAATCAGGTTTTTCTAACCATAATTTTTATATCCATTCTTAACTTCCCTGAAATGAAATGGCTCTTTCGGTACAGTGACTGGACTACGTGCAGTGCAACTGACAAATCGTCTTCCTCCTTGGGTACGAGGCGGCCGGGGCCAATACTACGACACAACACCCCCATTTGGTGAGCAGGTTAAGAGGGGAAAACCTGTGGGTATTATACCCTCTCAGTACTTACATTTATCTACGTGTTTCTCTTACCAGAAGGAAAAACAAGAGCGAAGACTGGGGTACTGAAAAAAAAAACAGGATTGCTCTTTCGAATATCCAGAATCTTTGGATAGGAGAGTACTTTTCGTCTTTTAAATGAGTAAAATCTTACCGCTACTCCCGGTATTATTTCGTGGAGTGCATCAGGACAACTTTACATCTGCCATTTACTTTCCCATCTTGCTGCGTACAAAACCCCTTTAAATACAGAGAATATTCTTGGTGATGCCCTACGACTGGGCGGTGGTGTTCAGAGCATCAGGAAGGTGACGAGAAGAAACGATTTAAGAACCACTGCTTTACAAACCCAAGAACGCTATTAGCCAATTGTCAGCACTTAATCCACTTTTAAAGCCAGCATTCCGAACAACGGTGATGTTTCAACACATCTCTTACACTATTACAAGTTCTTGAGTAGCGAAAGGGGAGTAAGGGTTCGGGAGGTAGGGACCATTCCAAAGGGAATATCCAAGATTGTGATTCACATCAGTACAACGATGTGACAACACCGCCCGCTGATGGTCCCGACGCCAGCCCCAGGGGGTCTGCGTGCCACACATTCCGACTGCCACAAGACCCGACATTTAGATAGATACACACGCGTCCGCACACAATATCAGTTGACTATATTAGAATCACACTGTTGGTACAATGGCACCACAATACAAGTGAGCATGTCTGCCTGTCACCTGACACGAAAAAGCCACTGACAGCTAAAGTTTCCCACTAGACTTGGAGGAATTCCAAATTTTGTAAAGAGAATAGCCATCCATGTGGTCGGAAAAAGCAAGCAAATGGGAATTTTTTTATGAAGACAATTTCTGCACAATAGTAAAAAGGTGAAATTACACTAATGTGTTATCTAAACATCTGAAGCTTATTTCTTCTCTATTTGGCACAACAATCTACTAGTTGAAGAAAATATTCTTTCGTAACAGAAAGTCAGAAATAAGATGGAAATAGAGTATTGCCTAACGATAAAATTAATAAAATGTTCTATTAAATAAATACCAATAGGGTGATCAAATTAAGGTTGTTGAGATGCGAAAACCTCCCAAAATGTAAAATAAAAAAAACTGTTGGGACAAATAGACACGGACGGAACACTTTGACTAAAGAGGCACAGATGTGAGGCTGTGGTTTGTGTGCATCTGGATCAGAGTAGGGTTCAGTGGCCAATTGTTGTTAAGACGGCTACGAAAATTCAGGCTTTTAAGAAAAGAGCCCATTTCTTCACTAGAGAAGCAATGCGACTGTACTATATGACGTTGGTCTTAAATTTGTTTTGGTATTCATTTCCGCAAATAAGAACTCCATCACAGTGCACACTGCAGGCACAGAATCTTTCGATTTTCTTTATTGACTTCGGTTTAAAAACTTAAAGGAGCTGTAGACATTGATCGTACACACATTTTGTAACTTGTAATATGTTTTTCCACAATGGGCTGCTTCAAAAATAAATCTCAATTTGAAATGTAGCTTATAAATCAAAAGGAATTTTGGTAACATTAGAATCAAAATGAAAAGGTTTTGTAATCTTGCAGTTTTAAGCCATATTTCTTTGAGATTCTTTCAGTAGACTGCAAATGTAAAGGTATAGCAGATGTCATTAACAGCTCCTTATGATCCATTTAAATTTGTGCTCAGTTCGTATAAATAAATAATGTATTCCACTGAATCTAAGGAGCAAGTCCCCTTTTAGAAGCTTACAGTCAATACATTATTGAAGAAATAACGGCCTTATTGAAACAGAAGTTTCAAAACAGTTTCCAAGAGGAGTCGCCATTGCTTGTGTTCTGAAACAGAGGATATGCAGTTCACATATTTGCATCCATTTCTGTAAGTTAATAAACTAAGCAATCAAATAACTATCTAACTAATTAATTAACCCCATTAAGAAGTGTCATATCATCGCACCGTCAGTACCTGATAGAGACGGTGTCATAATTAAGGAGCCGTTAAGAGGCAGACGGTGTAGCAACCAGGTTAAGGCCTGGGCAGCCAATGAATTATGTTTGTATTCTTGGTCGTGGAAAGGGATTTTTCGCTACCCCAAACCCTCCAGGGCCGGTCTGGGACCTACCCAGCCTCGCATTCAATTGGATACTGAGTGTACAACGGCCGCAGAGTAAAGTTGACCACTGTCCCTACCAAGTGCTAAAGTTAAGAAAGATTGAGGCAATTTCTCCACTTCCCCATATTGAAACTTCACGTTATTGTCATAAACAATAGCTAAATCTATTCCATTATAGGACTAGAGAGGTCTCGAAAAGGTCAAGGTTCCCAGATTTCCAGAAAATCGGCACATACAAGTGGTAAGGTTGTCAGCCCTAAGCACCGACCTCCTGTATCCCCAAGAGATATCCCTGGTACTCATTTCTGTTAGGGGCTGAATCGACCCCAGGACCATAAAGTGGCCGGGAGGAGTATGTCAATGAAAAATCTCAAAGAATCGAACCTGCGATCTTCCGGTGTGTGACGCAGTGCCCCAACCAACTGCGCAGCCCCATACCCCACGTTAATGTCATGTTGCTGTAAAGATGTAGCAGGTAGTTTCACTAAAGCGAGCAAAATATTTTGATGACGATTGTTAATACCCTGTGGCAGATTTCAGTCCCCATTAATAGTCATTGCATGTACAAGAGTTCCTGACCTTCCCCACACTCCATCTCTTTCTATCGTCCCATAGCTGACATATTATGGTCTCTCTCTTGCATCACACAATTTATCAATTTCAGTTCCCCGGTCCTAGCTCAGCTTGGAAATACTATTCGTTCAAAGATGATGGGAATCTCATACAAGGTTTGAATAGTTACGTTTCGTCCCATAGACAGACTGAGGGTTAGAACTTGACGCTGAAATATGTAGGAAAAATAACTTTATGCAGTCAAATACTAACAAATGCACGAGGTCTGAGGTTTCCACCGCCATGAAATTTCGTACTTAGATCGTCCAGGTTAAGACACAGCAAATTTCGACAGGTGGACACCAGCGTTTCAAAGGGAAGAGTATGTTCCTACGAAAATGTGTTGCCACCCACCACACTGCACAGTAGCATAACCAGTAATATCACAATATTAGTCACTTCAAATTTGTGAAAAGGTCGTGAATGCATGTAATAAATTTTTTTTTGGAGTGTGTGCATGTAACACCTCTCATTGGCTGAACCATTTTCTTGGACTTCTGTAGTGATTCAAGAATGCATGGTTTAAGAACTAAATGTCAACGGTGAAAGTTTAAGATGAGCACAGACAAATTTTTATCTCTTCAAATCCAGTTCAGAACACCACATCGAGTGTTCGTGACAAGGGTCTGCTTTTAATGGCGAGATATAACAGCAAGCAGGCATCAAAATTATTTTCAAAACAGAAAAATACAAAAAAGTCGATACGTAGCGCGAAAATATTTTAAATTAAAGGAAGAGTCAACATTTTCTCCTCTTAAATGCTTTGTATTTACTTCAATTCCATATTATTAATGCTGGAAATACTAAGGTGCAGCTTACAATGTATATGTAAACTGGCATTCTTTTTTTGTTTTCTTTTTTTCCTCACTACTGACTACCGCCCAAGTTCATCAGTGTTATTCCTTGTACAAAGAAAACTGTGTGCACGATCATTCAAAGAGTGGCCATGCTGATGTTTTCAGGTCGGGTAGTGCTACAGTGTCCATCATGACTTGCAGGCGAACATTCTCACCGTATGGACTTCAGAAATTTTTTTTATGTTTCTTATTATTATTCTTGTTCCCGTGTTGGCTCGCTCAAAAGATAGATAAATTGAAATGCGAAAGCCACCATAAATAACAACGAAATTCATGTGTTCCTGTCTGTGAAAAATGAACCAATGGAATGCTGCTCTTTCTCTCAAGCCAGTCGCTGTTCAACTTTTTTATTGTGATATTTCATTCTTTTGACGATTACAAAATATAAAGAATGTTAACAATTCGAAGTCTGCGTGTGTTTTATTGTTAAATAAATAGATGCAATTTATGTTGGATTTTTATTTAGACGAATAACACGAATATATTGCCATATCCTCAGACTAGGAAAGTGTATTGAAATTAACCGAGAGTTAGCTTATCTGTCTGAGAGTATCCCGTTTGAATCCCAGCCAAGCGTCAGCAACTGACCGAGTCTTTTCATTTTTTTTACTTCTGTTGAGGTGTCAGCAAGTGAATACTGGAAGAATAAATTTTTAAATAGTCCATGTAACATTAACCACAGCAATATTTATGAATCTCTTTCAGTATCGGACGAAATATTTGGAAAGAAATGTAACATCTGCACACTTAGCAGCGCCAGTAAGCAATATTATATTAAATGGCACCAGATAATGACTATATATTGGGCCTATGATAACAAATTTCCTGCTACATTTTCTCCATTTCATAAACCAATCATTCCCCCACATCACGTTAGGCTAGACAGAATCTTTGCATCACATACTCGTATAGTACTATAAAACAGCTGAATAGCGAGTCACTTCATAAACCAATTGAGAGAAATTAGTCGCAGTTTGATCTGCAAAATGATACCCATGTTTGAGTGTATCATTTGTGAATGAACGAAATGCCGTGGCAATGTTTAAATGCAATTATAAAAATATTATGTTAGAAGATAGTCACCAGGGCAATAACTTCAACAATTAATTACTCCTTACCAAACACTATTAGAATAGTCGATAAATTTGAGGAATGTGAACTGGGAGGTGCATTGCCATCCATGGGATAGAAGAGAACGGCGTACAAATTTCAGCAGGAAAACAGAACGGCGTACAAATTTTAGCAGGAAAACAACGGCATACAAATGTTAGCAGTAAAACACCATAGCAGGGCACTTAGAACACATAGACATACTATCGTAGGTATCAGGATAATATTAAAATACATCCCAGTGTAACCGGATGATAAGGTAAGAGTGGGGTTGTCTTAGGGTAGGTTTCAGTGAGGCATTCTTATGAAAACTTTAATGAACTATAGAATTCAATGACATGAGGGTAAATTCTTGACTAATTGAGTGACTGTGAGTTTTCAAAAGGGTCCGCGTTTTGTGGAGTCATTTACTATTCGCAGCGACGTGGTTTACTGCATTAGGAGAGAAACATCAAAAACACTATGTGGTTATATGAAGAAATATTACATGCATAACAGAGACAGCCTGTCATGTTCATGAGCAGAGCAATGGCAATAATAACACTGAAGTCTGTTTACTGCATTTGCGAGCTGTACGACTCAAAATTTGCCACAAAATTAGTTTCCGCATTTATTCTGAAAAATAATAAAGTTATTAAAATATTAGCAAGCATTTTCTAACAAAAAATTCGACCTGCTTTCATTAGAGAATAACCGTGAAATGAATGAGGGATTTATTTAGGTATTAGTTATTTAGTTAAGAGTTTGAGTCGCCCTCAGATTGTCATATTTACCTGCTCTCATCGTTTCTATGGAAAAATATTTGTGACGTAACTTGTTTCCTTATTTTCCATAGTTACCACTTTGTCATTTTTAACAAAGAGATGGTTTTGTGAGTGACATCACAGCTGGAGTTTCAATGGTTTCCATGGTTATCGTGTTGGGATTGCTGCTCTAAATCTTGGTTAGCGAAGGTATTTTTTAATGGTTAGGCTAGTGCGAGATGAAATAAAGTGGATTGTCTCACGAATATTACGTCTACCCTTTCATATAACGTACTTGCTAGTTATTTCATGTTACAGAATAACTTATTATTTATTACCCTTCGCGATGAAACATGCCTAACAGATTCGATAAAGTTTGATTTCGGTTGCACAAGAAATGAAGATTATTTCGGAAAAAAAAAACACGGATCAAAATTGAACAACCCCCAATATTTTAATGCAGGGCTACAACGTAAGGTTTCATAATCAAGTCAGATGTTAGATACAACATGTGACGCTTTCTGTCCTTTATACTTCCATACTTGCCAAGGACCCATAACATTAGCTACACACATCGAGTTGTAAGCGACTGATGGGATCAGCACTATATTATTTACATTCTCGTATAAAAGCGACAAGCATTACAGTTTTCAGCCTTAATCCGTTGCCATACTTTTCAACACTGCCTTCATGGTGTTTGTACCCTACTGTGAACGCGCTGTGTGCCATTCAACCAAGGAGAAATAAATGACAGATATTTCATCTTTAAATTAGGCTTCAAGTTACAATAGGCCTGCAGACAGCAGCCACAGCCACAGCCACAAGACAGGTTCCATTTCGGACTGTAACATAACGTACTCAGCTACTTGGTACAGTCAGCAGGCAAAGTTCAAGATGATTATGACTCGACAAAGCTAAATTCCAAATCAAAAGAGTCTAGCTTCAATCACCCCTGAAAAGATCAAGTTTGGAAATTTCCACAGTATGTAACATTTGTGGCATAATCTTTCTGTTGCTGTACCTAGATCATGGTTTCCCAAACTGTGGTACCCGTCCTAGTGCTCATTGTACACCAACCGTTGCTTACCGGTATCCGTCCTAGTACTTACTGTACACAAACCATTGCTTACCGGTATCCGTCCTAGTACTAACTGTAAACCAACCATTACCTACCGGTATCCGTCCTAGTACTAACTGTACACCAACCATTACCTACCGGTATCCGTCCTAGTACTAACTGTACACCAAACATTGCTTACCGGTACCCGTCCTAGTACTAACTGTACACCAACCATTACCTACCGGTATTCGTCCTAGTACTAACTGTACACCAACCATTACCTACCGGTATCCGTACTAGTACTAACTGTACACCAAACATTGCTTACCGGTATCCGTCCTGCTACCAACTGTACACCAAACATTACCTACCGGTATCCGCCCTAGTACTAACTGTACACCAAACATTGCTTACCGGTATCTGTCCTGGTACTAACTCTACACCAACCATTGCTTACCGGTACCCGTCCTGGTACTAACTGTACACAATCATTGCTTACCGGTACCCGTCCTGGTACTAACTGTACACCAACAATTGCTTACCAGTACCCGTCCTGGTACTAACTGTACACAACCATTGCTTACCGGTACCCGTCCTGGTACTAACTGTACACCAACCATTGCTTACCGGTACCCGTCCTGGTACTAACTTACACCAACCACTGCTTACCGATACCCGTCCTAGTACTAACTGTACACCAACCATTGCTTACCGGTATCCGTCCTAGTACTAACTGTACACCAACCATTGCTTACCGGTACCCGTCCTGGTACTAACTGTACACCAAACATTGCTTGCCTGTATGCGACCTTAATGAATACAATCAAAATATAAAATGGACAAATATTGTAAGAATTTCATAAAACTAAAGTCATATACGTTTGCTCATATGGAGCATTTCTGGAAGCATTGCATAACTCATCCCCGCTGTCAGCCAGTCTTTCCAATTTCAGCTTTTTTATTGAAATACAAAGACACTGATGATAAGTGGAAATTGTTAAACTTCATTGACCGGTACGTCAACAAGAAAATTTTGGGACTGCTGTCGTAGACGTTAAACTCTTAAATACTTTCGAGAGAAACATTTGGCACCTTAACAAACAATACATGTTTTTTACTGTATTCACTACAGATTGAAAATCGACAATCAGTATGTCGAAACGGGGACATTTACCATTGATATTCCTTAAAAGTCGATATGTCGAGGTTTACCACAGAACATCACCGATGCCCGATGCTCATCTCATTCTTCAGCCTCAACTCTTACCACACACAGAACGGTTTTGCCCAATTATACAAAATTATTTCTTTGACCTCATTTTATACTTTACAGAGAACATTATTTTTATTGCGGGTGTACAGGCAAATTTTGGCCAGATATTCTAAACATCCGTACTTGTACTTATAAAGTATCTGGTATTTCTGTCCGATTTTTAACTAAAATATGAAAGTGCCAATAAATATTTCAGAGATGCCAAACATAAAATTTTACGACAAATTCCACAGTTGAAGCGGAGTTGTAAAGTCAGGGCTGACGGACAGACATACATACGGATATCTCTGATGTAATTGGTATCCGGTTGTTGAAAGTATCTTGTGCAGACAATAAAAGTATATTTTAACACATATTATTTATATATTATTGTCATATTTACGAAAATGGCAAATAAAAATTCAGAAAACAAAATATCAGATTCACTTGTTGGCAAAATTAGGTCGTCGACAACACTGCTCAGATATGCTTGCGATGCTAAATGTGGCTCTGTCAGTAAACAATATGTGCTAATCAGCAGGTCAATATCTTATTGATTATCCGTCAGTAAAACATTCGTCTTTGCATATCACATCACTTTCACTTTGATAGTCTGCACTCTACATTTCCGGCAGCCTGGTTACTGTCAAATTGTACTTTTGTAAAGAGGTTGTGTTGCCTGCGACAATTTAGTTTATTGTGACGCAACTTTTAACTTCGTTGTAGTAATTAATCTAGGCCTGTCCGTTAAGCACAAATAACATACTTTAGACGGCTCTGAGACTTGACATTTTAAGTTACTAGAGCGGTGTTTGTAAATATTTAAATTTTCTGCTATTTTACGCCATGCCGGTTGGTAAATTGTAACCGACGTTTCGAAGGAACTTACAGCCTTCATCTTCATGGTCAGACAGTCCAAGAAGAGCCTTGAAGATTAAGACAGTACGTTCCTCCGAAATTTCGGTAATTATTTAACAGCTGAATTGGAGTAACATTCTGGAAGTCCCGAATCGTTGTGATTCATCTCTTGACCTATCGTCTGACGAACAAACAGCATTTAACAAGACCCATTTAATGTGATATTAAACTCAGGAGAGATTTCGTATTTCTGCGAGATTATTAGATGTAATTATGATACTTTCACATGGTTTTCTTAAAACGAAAACGTTTCTAGCTTAAGGAACAGAAATTTACAGCGTCCGAGCTTGTCCCGGTAACACAACCTCGTTCAGTACTACAAACAGACATTTCCATTCCAAAATAAAGTAAAAATAAAAAAAAAAGGAGTCTCTTCATGAAAGAAATAGTGGTGACGCGGGGAAGGGAGTTGGGTTAGAAGAGGCAGGACATAAACCACGGAGCGCATTCCACAAGACCGGACCACAAGACTGCATCATGAGACAAGACCAGTTGACTAGTCTAAGTTATGGGTCATATGAAAATCTTATAAACATAATTCAGGCAGATGTCAGATGCTTGCAAATGAGATGTTTTTAGTTGTATGTATATGTATATATATAGCATACAGAGCTTTACAACACGTCCGTATTTCTGACTACAGAATATTCGTTACAGAGCCTATTCACGTATCAACGCTTGTAGTCACAAATGCTACCTTCAAGGCCATCAAGTATTCAATAAACAATACGGTTTACAAAAACTGTTATGCAGTTACAATAAATGATATTACGGTGGGCTGCACGTTCAGTTCGAATAGACAAATAAGAATTGTATACAGAATTTTTAGGAGGGGTTTAGGAGGGTGTTTAGACTATACAGACCCTTAAGAAATTTTGTAGTGAATGTCTTAAAATAGCATATATTGTATCCTAAAGTCCTTTTCTTTCAATTTCTATATTACGTAGTAGTGAATTGCGCAGCTACATTAAGTAATTTGACAAAGGAGAAATTAACCTAATTAAAAATAAAGTAATTGAATTCACAATAATCACCAACACATGCACACTTTTTCAAATGACACTATAAAACTTAAATTTGTTAAAATAGTTACAATTTCCGACATGTTTCGGTTTACATTTAAACCATCTTCAGGGAGCTATTAGTTCATGCTAAAGTAACTTATATCTCTTGTTGGTATGATGGTGTTGTAGTAGCATGTCTTTCCATGTTTGTGATGG
>Ga0131853_10004084_pt1 | contig 26191 bp, 15 predicted proteins | sample TergutLab28metaG_FD_92764 | JGI IMG/M metagenome (GOLD analysis project Ga0131853, IMG submission 92764) | Labiotermes labralis P1 segment gut microbial communities from Petit-Saut dam, French Guiana - Lab288 P1 (version 2) (version 2) | ecosystem: Host-associated > Arthropoda: Insects >... | reverse complement strand
TTTTTCTGCCCCAAACCCACACCTTATTCCCCGGGGGGTGCAACCCGTGTCCCCTCCCCCCGCGGCCCCCCCCCCCCCCCCGGCGCATCAGGATGCAGCGTTTCTTTTGTGGAAGGGATGTTGTGGTTCCAAAGGCGGATAGTGCACAAGAGCAGAAAACTGAGAGGCGAGACTGTTCTGCGGAATCACTCTGTGAATTTCTGAATAAAAAAAACTTTTGGCGTCATGTAATCCAGTGAATTTTATGTTGTGTCACTCGAAATGCTCCTTTGTTCATTGGCTGTAGGAACTTGGGGTGTACGTTTAGAGAATGTAAAACGCAGCTCGCTAATTATGGCATTAAAAGCTCAAGTTCCAAGGCCACGAATTTGAATGTTTCGTGCGCCCTTCATCTTTCCGCAATCAGTACTCTTTGGCTACACCCGAAATAAATTTGCAGGTTGGTGATAAATGAAAGTTCATTAATTGGTTACTTCCATTACAAGTGTTCATGCGCACAAGGCGCTTGTCATATGAACACCATGGGATTCCAGTCCTGTAATTACACAGGACGAGCTAATCGGAGGCAGAATTTCAGACAGACATGGCCAAACGAGTTGTAGGTCTAGTTGTGCCTTTTTGATGGCCTTTTACACTGTGACTTGTTGCCTTAATAACGTGTGCTGCTTGAATTACTGGTGACAAGATAGGAGGAACCTCTTGCCTTCTTCCAAATTCCAGAAGAACGTGATCAGGCATGCCACGCTTTTAATAGTCGGTTAAGTCGTTTGTTTGGGACGCCTGCAACGAAAGTTCGTGTAAATGGCCGTCCTAGCTGCACACTGCCCGAAACCGAAAATGTATCTTCCCAGTATTTATGTGAATCAAAGAACTTTGACAGTTTTGTCATGTGACACTGATAACGGAAATGAAATACACGGTGTGTCGTGTAAGGAGGTAACATAAGGAAAGCCATTGGTTTTGGTATCGACCGCAGGAGCGTTGAGATGCTGTGACATGGTGTTTACGTCTTTCACTGGTCTGTTTACGTCATTTGGCACGTGTTGGCCTCGTGAGTGGGACGTACAAATAAATATCAAACAACGTAGCCCACACCACCCGAGAGCCGTTAGCTACGGTAAATTTCGAATTGGAAAAAAATCCATCGAATCGTCCGTGGCGTAAAGAGGCTTGCAAAACAGAAAGGAATAAATGGAGCCATACTGTGTGTGAGCTGGTAGATAGACTTTACATCTTTGAGGGTAGTTTGCCTTGTGTAGGCGGCTTTAGCGAGGAAAATACTCTCGTATGTTGGCCACGTGTGGCAGTTCTGGTTTCCATTGTTTCACAGATAAACACGAACTCGGTAACATATCCGCAGATGTGCGATTCTGAACAACTGTGGCGCAGGTTTCTGAAGTGCAGGGAACTGCTGATGGCGTTAACCGACTTGTACGTAGTAGGGCACAGTATGCGGAATCTGATTTCACTCCTCATATTTATTACGCCACAACTATGGTTCCACTAGGTTCGGCTTTGCCGATTGACTGCCGATCAGCAGCCTTGTATGTTCAACCGACATTAGGCGGGAAACTGCGAACGGTTTTGCAGACAATGTTGGTCACTGTTGGAGCGTCAGTAATTCGGTACAGTTCAGTACAATTTCTCAGCTATCTGAAACAAGACATTTCATATCCTTTGTTTTTACTTTGTTTTAGAACTGCTTCGTAGAATTTACTGTTACTCCGGAATCTGCTGATCTCGTCCCCAAAATTATCTCAACGCGCGTACCCCATGGGAACGACTGTCTGTTAGATTTAACAAGACAGATAATGCACGTGTACCGTAACATTCGAGGCGCGTTCTTGCAACCACTGCTGCAGTGGAAAAACAATAAGTATTACATATTCTGAGTGTGAATTGCAGCCGTAGGTATGCAATCTGCATGGACCATATTGCCATCTGTGGCCTGCACGGCTCTGCAATATTCTTCCACCTGATCCCACACACAACGCGATTCCAGACGAAAAGTTATTGGACATAAAAATGTGTTTTGATTTTCTTTTCATCTTTTGTCTGAAACATTTCTCATTCTAAGAAGAATTGAGTGAGGTATGACAATGATGCGGGTTGGTCTTCATATAAAGTGCCCGTTATTCGGGTCAAATTTTAATGAAACTTCAATTTTCTAGACAGATTTTCTAAAAATACTCAAATGTCGAATTTCATCGGAATTCGTCCAGTGGTAGCCGATTTGTTTCGTGCAGATTGACGGACTGACAGACACGAGGAAGCTGATAATTGCTTCTCGCAATTTTGCAAACGTGACGAAAAGCTTGAATGTTTACCAGCAAGAAACACTCTCAAATTGTAGCAAGATAGGCATTGTTTGGGTATAAAGTAACACTGGTTTGCGCGGAACCATGCTGTCTTGAACGCACTTATCATTTCGAGCCGTTCTGCTTGAATAAAGATTCGAACGCACAGCATTTTTACGTTATACGTGAACACTCCCTAGCTTGTTTACGTGTTTCTTACTGTTTTCACAATGAACGACATTTATTTTGCATACTCGAAATCGTAGGAAATTCTAACAGGAATGTAGTAATGTTTCTAGGTAAAGTGCCACGTAACTTAAAGACTGTTGTTAGGAAACTCGCAGCTGCTCAATGGATTTACGTGCAGATTGTCTATAGGCCCGGTGTCATAATGTAAAATTCCTGATGTTTTTGTCTGATTTGTAACCCAGCTTTAATATTCTGGACATATTTTAATAGAATTTAACGAAAATCCGTCCTGCCGGACCCGCGTCGATGCGGACGGGCAGGCGGACCGACATGAAAGGAATAGTGACTTTTCGCAAATTTACGAACGCGACTGAAAGTGTGTTACGTGACTTGTCGGTACACAGTTTTGACGCTGCAGTTGATCAGTCCTGCCATGGTTATAATTTCCGTAGTAACCGAACACAGTTTGTTTGGCTCTTTGTCATCAGTTTTCATTTATGTTGCTCAGTCTCATCCGAAGCGTTGCACAGGCGTACGTGAACATTTGGGAAGGTTTTAGTAATGTAACATACCGTAATTTTTATTGACTACTAGAGATCGGCTTTGCGACTTCACGTCACTGTAAACAGTATGAAACGTACCGAGGTCGTCATGTAAATTGCCCGATATTTTTGTCCGATTTTAACAAAAGTGCTGTTTTCTCAGGGGGTTTTCATACGAGTTTCAATGTAAAAACTCGATGAAAATCAGCCCGTTGGGAACCGGGTGGATACATGCAGGCGTGCGGACGAACAGACAGACACGACTAAAACTAAGAGGCGGCGCTTTTCGCAGTTGTGTGAACGCACCCCAAAAAATATAATGGGCATAATTCACTGCTTGTACCTCCGGGAGAGAAAAATTCGTCTATAATATGCCGTCAGAAGGGATTTGGAACTTCATTCACGAGAAACTTAAGCATGCCATTAATTTGCAAAATTATGGGATCAGACATATCACATTCTTGAAGCCACACGCGATGGGGGATTTTCATCATTTCAGAAGAATAAGGAAAAGTAACTAACCACTCTCATGGCTTGTCAGTGTCCTTGAGAAACTGAGTCGCAGCTATTTAAGTAGTTCCCCCGATTTGTGGAACTTTGAAGGGTTCATTAACTGTGTTCACAAAGTCTGCCATTTCATTATAATGGTGGTGGTGATGATAATGATAAGGAAATAAAATTGGATGTACCATAAATTGTTACTACAGAAACCTTTTCAGGTATATAATTGTAAATACGCTGTATGAAGGTGATAGAAAAAAATAGTAATAATATGTACTGCATGAATAGTGTTCTTTTTGAGACACTAACATGTTCTCAGCTAGTCAAGAAATTCCCCGCATTTTATGGAACCCACAAGTTCATTGCCTCCTTGCCAATTCATACAAGTTCATCATCATGACCTTGTCTTCATTGTCTCATTGTATTGCACATATTCAGAAAATATTTGTGTGTTTGGAAGGGTAGGTCTGAAAAGAGAGTGCTGTGTGTTCTCTGTATTATGATATTGGTTTTGTTTTACAATACAAAGTAAAAAAAAGTTTGTATCTGTTGAGAAATTGGTATTTCCTACTTCAGATGGAGGTCTTGCCAGTTGTCCATTGTACAAGCCAAAGCTTTTCTGTGGATGTTGATTTTTAGGTACTTAAATCAGAATTTGAAGTGTGCGTGGCCAGCTCATTCTGTGAAATAACTCACACTAAAGCCAAGTGTTTTTCCCTTCATTGTTGCAGGTGACCCAGTCCTGACGGGGTACTAACTAGGTGTCTGAGGTTATTTGTATGTGTGCGTAATTGACGCCGTCGCTGTCTGGAGGAAACAAGTTAGGATGGAACGTGAGTCAAACCCAATGCAGGCAATGTGCCGTTCGGGCTGTGGATTCTATGGCTCGCCAGCAACAGATGGGCTATGTTCATTGTGTTATAAGGAGGCACTGAAGAAAAAACAGCAACCACCCAACACAGCACCTAGCAACACAGGCAGCGGCGGTTCAGCTACAAACTTTGGGTCCACCACTGTTCCCAGTTCTGTGCCAGTGACACCAAGCAGTATAGACACTGCCCAGCCCACCATACCAGTCATTGTGCCACCTACTACTACTACAGACCTTATGAAAGATGTGAGTGACCATTGCTGTTGTTATGGTGGCAGTTTATTTATTTTGTGGTACTTTGTATGTACTGTCCCTTTGCTTTGTAGATATGTATAGTAATGTGGAAGCTTGAATACACAGAACTGATACTTGCTACGATGCAGGAAGGATGCCTATGTTTGTCATGCAATACAGTGCTGAGAAACCCAAATGATAACTATTGTCGTGGGCCAGTAACTTGAATAGAAATGGGCAGGCCACTTAAATCCAGGTTTCTTGCAGCATATCCAAAGGGTAAATTGATATAAGCAATAAGCCTGGTGGGGTGGGGGAAGGTATGTAAAGTTCAGGTAGCTTATACATGAAGTGGTGATGTTTGGATTATGAGACACAAAATTTTGAAAGGCAAGTACTGGCAGAACATGCTGCTTTCTGTGTACCTTCTGGGAATACGTGTTGTATAAGGAAACACTTAATATTTTTGTGTTTGGGTCATGGCATGCCACATTAACAAAGTTCATAATATGACCACACTGATCTGTATGAAAATTTGAGGTTTTAGGCATGATGGATGTAAGTGCTGTACCAGTTTTGAGTGCTACCATTGTAATAGTTTGAATTGGTGGTGGTCTGAATTTTCCAACATACAGGAATTTTGGGCACAAGTTGCCACCTGATGGTGGCTGTAAGTTTGGTGCTGTTAGGGTAGAGCACTAAATCAAAGTGCATTGAAAAGCTGATTCCAGCTTGCCTTGGGTTTGTTAATGGTGGGGGGAATGTAAAAGTCAATGCAATAAATTATCTGTGCATCCATTTTATCATACGCTATTCAATATCCAACAGTACTCCAAATTTCCGTCTAGAACTGCCTCCTTTTTAGGAGGTATAAATTATCATAATTTGTAGTTACAAACACACATGCTGAACAGGTCAAAAATCAAATTGTTGAGGGGATATAAGATGAGTATTTGTAGGTCCTTGCCTTGGCTGTGGAACTAAATACAACTTCAGCTGTTTGCAATGCTGTTTCAATGACTATTCTGCCACTGGAACTTATCCCAGTGTGACCTGTCACCACTTCAGGTAGTGTATATTTATGCCCATTGCTGTGTTAAAAATACAGATATACATGTAGATTCAGTGGGGATTAATTCCCTGAAGGGAGGGTGGTGTAAAAAAATATCTGAAATCATAGTGACTACAAAAGGCCCATTGGTTACCTACATGCAAACAGGTTGAACATTAAAAAGGTACAGTGGGGTATGCTAGAACGAATGTAATTGGTTCTAGAATCTCGTTCGTTACAGCATCTGTTTGTTCTAGCATACATTGAAATATATGTATTTAGGGGTAATCCATTTTAGGCCCCCAACCTAGAACAGAGTTTCCATCCAACACAACCATTTAAACAGAAAAAATGTAATACAAAATAAAAAATGTAAGTGTAAAAATAATATAAAAGTAATTTATTTAACGTTCTGCACTGTAGATGTAAATTTGAAAACCATAAACAGTCTTTCCTGAGTGAAAACTATGAACATACTTTTCCTAATAAGAAGCATAAACAATATAATGCACATGAAAAGCATAAACAATCTTTCCCTAGTGAAAACTATAATCAGAATTTCCGTAATAAAGGCATAAAAAATCTTGCGCACATAAAAAGCATAAACTTTCTTCCCTAGTGAAAACTATAATCAGATTTTCAGTAATAAAAATCATAAAAAGTCACATAGAGGTGGAAGGAGACTGTCCTGTTGGAGGTTCATTAGTTGGAATGTGTTTGTCCACCTTTTTGAAGAATGAATCCAGGTTTGACTGCTTTATCCTGGATTTTTGGACCTTCCAAAAGTGGGCCATCAAGATTAAGGCCCATTTCCACAGCAGCAGTATGTGGGTGATAATGTTACATAATTTTGGACAGTTTATTCTGGCAAGAGAACACTTCTTTAAGATCCTCAGCTGGAATGCTGTGACTTTTTTCCTGTAAGCTATCCTCTGCTTCAGTGCCTCTGCCTCTTCATTGTGAAGCTGTTTTGGCTCCTCAAATGACAGCTCCTTCCTGTGCTCCTCCACCAAATCCTCCTCATCCTCCTCATTCATCTCTAGGCCTATGGAACTGCTCAGACACACAATTTCCTGCACAACAGGCTCTTCCTCAAACTGTTGAAAGTCTTCGAAATACCTTGGAGCCACAGCGTCAAGGCACAGTGGCCTCCAAGCCAAATTCAAGCACCTAACGGAAACCTCCTTCCAAGCAACCACAGTGAAGAAAAGGCATCTGCTATATTGATGTGACTCTTCCAAAAGTCCTTCAGAGTCACATCACTGGAAGAAGTGGCCTCAAAATGTTTCCTGAACAGTGCCTTAGTGTAGAGTTTTTTAAAAATTTGCGGTCACCTGCTGGTCCATAGGCTGGAGGAGAGGCGTTGTATTCGGCGGCAAGAAGTGGACCTTGGTGAAACTGAACTCATGTGGTAATTCTTCCATCAAATTAGGAGGGTGGGCTAGAGCACTGTCCATGACCAAAAGAACCTTCAGTGGAAGATCCTTCTCCTGAAGGTAGTCAACGTACAGTGGGGCCAAACACCTCAGTTATCCAGTTGGAGAAAAGACTCCACATTATCCAAGCCTTATGGTTGGAATGCCAGAAAACTCCTGATGTTTTTAAAAGCTCTGGGGTTCTCCAAATGGTACATGAGCAGTGTTTTGACCTTGCAGTCCCCCAAAGCATTGGCACAAAAGAACAATGTAAGCTGGTCCTTCATCGACTTATGGCCAGGCAAGGTGGTCTCCTCCTTTGAGATGTATGTTTTGCATGGCATTCTCTTCAGGAGAAGGCCAGTTTCGTCGCAGTGAGACGCCTGCTGCGAAACAAAGCCACTCTCCTCATTATTTCTCATGATGTTGCTCAACAGCGTCCCTATCCCCACTAGCAGCCTCACCATGCCTCACAACACTGTGTAATCCATTCCTTTTTCTAAATCCGGTAAAGCACCTCTTGGTGCCAAAAAACTCCTTAGTATCACCTGCCACAATAATATAAATGTTCCCATCTTTTCCATGATATTACAACATGACCTGCTTAGCCTAGATATTCCCTTTGTGACCTTTGCACTTTTTATTTCTTCTTTTTTTTTAATTTGTGCTGATTGTTGATTTAGCCATATCATATTCAGCACTTAGATCTCCTACACTTTTTCCACTTTCTCACTTGGAAATTATTTCTTACTTGATGTCTAATTAGCTTTCTCACTGTATTTTGCTGGCTCATGGCTAAAATTCTGTAGCAGTATAATTAAAAAAAGTATTTTCACTGCTAAGGGCACAAATAAGCAGATTAATAAAGTGATAACTGAACCCTACAAACAATAGCAAAGATGGTGACTGATGCTCTAATCAAAGTGGGAAGGCCTGACACATCATGTGCTCATGCGTGCTACGTCGGCCGATGGTATTCCTCTGCGTTTGTTGTAGCATCCGTGTTCAGCATAGCATCCTGATTTTATTTATAAAATCTGTTCGTTATAACATTCATACATTGTAGCATCGTTCGTTGTAGCATACCCCACTGTACTTCATTCTGCCTGCAGAGTATATTTGTGTGTTTTGTATGGAGCTCTGAAGCAGCTGTGATTATTTCCTTATACAACAATAACTAATTGGTTTTTATAACATAGATGGAGTGTGCTTAATAAAGTTTAAGCCATTAATTACTGTAAATTGTGAGATTCATATGGACCTGTAATATGTTTGAGAAAAATACAGAGGCATTTATTGTTAGTACAGGTGGTACATATAACAACCACTGCACTTTAAAGGGTTAATTTCACTGGTTAAAAGTTAGTGTATTTCTTTGCACATTCTTCAGCAGGACACCAGATGTAAGTGGTTTTTTGGCTTCATGCTGTGAACATTTACCCTGCACCAAAGAGAACCCTACCCATGGGTCGCAGAGTTGGCCATATTTGGTGAAGCTATATCCCTGCTGTCACAGGGAATCACACCCTGGCATCATGGTGTAGTGTCACACTAACGTGTCAGCTATCCTTTCTCTTAGTTTCATTCAAGAATGTTGTTACAAGTTTTGTTTCATAAAAGATATGAAGTAGATTGTAAGATAACACCTATATCTTGCTTCCAGAGTGCAGATGGTGAGGGTGCTGTTGGAGGAGGAGGTAGTAGTGCTGAAAGTTCTGTGAGCAGTGGAGATGTTGATGATAGTTTTGAAGGTAAAGACTCGGATAAAGAAGGGAAGAAAAAGAAGAACCGCTGCGCAGTCTGCCGAAAGAAGGTTGGCTTAACTGGTGCGTGTCATATCTCTTTGCTGTCTGTTCTTTCCCAACACTATTGACCTCCCTGATTTTAATGGATATGTATATGATTCCTTTGTCTCGTACATTGCTGTCCTTGGTTCCCCTTAAGGTATGCTTTATTCCTCACAGGCATACCATATATTGGTTCAGCAAGTGGTTATACATCTTTACCATGGTATTTTTTTATGTTGATGGCTGTAGGTTAAAAGTGTGTTTGATGTGGAAAGTTGTATAGTAGTATGCATTGTGCAAGGGCAGGACTGAGCAATTTCCAGACTTCTTAAATCTTGCCTTTGTGAAGTGGACCATAATAGTCATTTAATATACCAGTACTGTTTGATGGCACTGCATGAACAGTGTAATTATGTGGGTTGAGTTTCTCACAGTGGTGACTGAACATCACTGTCCTCTGGAATTTGGTACGCTGCAACTTAGAAGTTACCATTGTTGTGGAGGAACATGCAGTCACTATCATTGGTAGAGGAACCCTGGAAATATAGGCAGCTTGCTTGTCTAGAATGTTGGTGGCTTTGTACAAAACTGTATGGCATCACATATGACAGAACACAATGTAATATGTATAATCCCACAGGTTGTATCTGATTTGTACTTGCAGGATTTGAATGTCGATGTGGAGGCCTGTTCTGCGCAGTCCATAGATACAGTGACAAGCATAACTGCACCTTTGACTACCGGGAGATGGGAGCCCAGGAGATTCGTCGCAACAATCCAGTTGTAGTGGGCGAGAAGATACAGAAAATTTGAACCTGTTGTGCCTAGTAATAAACGTGATTAGGGATCAAATATCTATTTGGGTTACTTGTCGAGGTAAATGTTCTAAATTCCGCAGCAGTAGACTGCAGAAAATGTTCAGCAGTGAAAGAACAGGATACTCCAGTTGTGCCATTTTGTGTTGAAATTCAAGAAGACCCACATTCTGCAAGACTATAGGCCACTGTTAATACTGAGAAGTGGTCATAACAGCCAATATTTTTGGGCAAAAATAAAGAACACCTTTTAAGAAACTGCACTCGTGGGGCATAGTTGAGTTTGAGACTATTACAATAGGCATAAGAAGTTTTTTCTTTTTGTTTTGCTTTGTTATCTAGTTTAGGTCAGAAATGAGAATAAATGTTAAACATTTTAGAATGAAATAAGTCATTTCTTGAAGAGAATTATGATAAAGAGAAACAATAAACAGATTGTGTTGAGCCAATGGACACTACTACCCCATAGTGCAGGCTGTGTGCACCACTTTAAACCCTTATCCACAAGAAGGAAGTGACTCATTTGTGACACAACACAGGGAGAACTGTGACAGCCATCTTTGCATAGTTGTGTGTGTTGTTGGTTTGACCATGCGCTTTTGAATTTTCATATTGGAGCACATGCAATGTGCATAGTTTTGGGCATCAGGCACGTAGAAACTTACATGGGTAATGTCTTATTTACATGTTTTCGGTAGACAGTTGCCTTTACAAAGACTTAACATTGATTTTAAGAACTAGTAAAGATGGGAGAAATAAAGAAAGTGTAAGTAAAATTATTTGCAGTGTTTACAATATGCTGATTATGTTACATCACCCACACTGATCTGCAGAACTTAGTCCAGGTTTTTAAAGCTTGCCTGACCTATTATATATATGTAATCATAACACTAATGTTGGTTTTTCAGTTTCATATCAATTTGTATAGACTTCTTTGTGAAGGAATGGTAACAAGATTGCTCATTATACAAATTGGTGTGTCTTGGCTGCTAGGGAGTAGAGAAGTACGTGTGTTTTGCAAGATCATTATCTTAAAAATTGATGACTGATTTTAGATTCTGTATTCCTGCTCCAGTCTCGAAGTATTCTTGTATAACTGCTGAGAGACTTCTCCCAACATTTAACCAAAATCTGCAAAGAGACTTGTTATGCATAAAATGTAAAGAAGTTGATAGCTGGCAAGTGGTTGTGAAATTTATATAGAGTACATTTTTGTCTCATTTAATTTGGCTTGTGAAGAACAGTTCTTGTGAATGAATTATGTGATTAGTGTCCCTCATGATTAGAATTACCAGCAAACAGGCACTTGATGGTTTATTTGGAATCTGTATTACTTTGGCAGCCACAGTTGAGTTTCATCCATGCCTTTATATTCTGGTTGTGGCTTGTTAAAAGTGAACCTCTGATTTGCATTGAACTGTAGATAATAGTTCTTCTATTTTCTGGCATCTCTTGAAGTAATGGCTAGTTAGAAGTGAAATCGAGGAAATTTTTCTTGTTAGGAAGATGTCAGTTTTCCAGAATAATACAAAATATAATACATTCATTGTGTTTTGAACTTTACAGTAAGGTTTTACGGTGTGTTCCATTTAACAGTGTACACTGCTTGCTGGGCTGTGTGTCACGAGTGTATTCAGTTCTCTTTCCAGTTTTGGTTTCTCTGACCATCTTTTAAAAACATGAATTTAGGAGGTAAACCTTCTGTTATTCATTAGGGGATGTTGATTTGTGGACAGTTCATGTTTGTTTTAAGTTTTGTTTTGAATCTTGTTAGGTGAAGTAGACACATAAAATGGTAGACTTCATGAACTTTTTCTGGGAATTTTTAGGAGTAATTGTATGTGAATAAATTGGGTGTGTTTACCAGTGTGCATGTGTGTCCTGATGTGGCAGTGTTGTGTGGTTCTTAAAAAGGTTATAGTGATGTGCGGCATGACTGTTATTTTGTTTGAAATGCCGTGTGCAGATTTCAGTCAGTTGATTTATGTAGAAGATGCTTGGAACATTTGTCATTGATGCCAGTCACCGTAGGAACAAGTTAGTGTTTTCAGAGTACCTCAAGTCACTGGCAGATGTCCTGTTCTGTTATAGTCATTTAATTCAAATGCATGTCATGTTTACAGGAAGAATATGGCTCCTTGTATTTCACTTGCTCTTCTTTTCTTTCAGAGTGTACGTAACTGCATATGTGTAGGTCACTTATTTTTATTATTCTGAATATTAATTGTGTAATTTCACAGCATGAAACAGATTGGAGTAACAAATTAGGTGTGTTAGTATGTGTGAGAGTTGATTTTAAAATTAATTTTGAAACATAACAAGGCCTCACTGTACTTTTGTGGCCAACATCATTGGATTTATTTCTCCTAACAATCTTTCAATAAAAGTGGAAAGTACGTAATCTGATCTGTGTTTTGTTTTACACATCCATTTACACAGTTTCATATAACTTCTACACTGGATATGTTTTTGAAGTTGGAAGGGGGTTATCTCTTATACTATACAGATGTTACTAGCACATTCCGTCCACACTGTATTAGCAGAATTCCTGCCACAGTTTCAATCGTGACAGAACAGTAAGTTGGTAATTTCTTTGCCGCTGGACAGCTAAGAAAATTATTTGCAGCTTTTATTGGTATGTCAACATGCTGTTATGTGTTGTGTAATTTTCCAGGTTGCATTTCTTTAATGATCAAAACCAAATATTTTCCACCCCTTGAACATCCTTTCTGTAAATACTGTTAACAGTTCTGCTTAGGCTTTTTTTTTTTTTTTTAATTTTCTCCACTGTCACACGTGATTCAGATAGGTCAAAATTTGTTTTAAGTTCCGATATGCAAGAACTGTTACAGATTTTTTAGAACGCTGTACATTATAAAGAACTGAGATGAATGTAACAATACTGATTTTGTCACACTGTAAAGGTCTGGGTGTCTATTTTCTATAATGAAATTTCATTACCTTACATTGGTTTGTAGGTTTTGAGTTATTGTTAGTCATTCAGATCATCTTCAGACTGAGGCTGAAAGTTCCCTTACTAGGGATAACCCCATACAGTTATTAAAAAATCATAATTTTTTGTATAAATGAAGTCTTCGTTTTATAAACACTTGGGAGCTTGCATTACTGATTTGTTAGTAAGAACTCTGATCAGAATACTTGCTTACTCTTACTCCTACTGAAGAAAGATAAAATTATGTTTTATTTCCTTTGTTTCTGAAATATCTTTTTAAGAAAATACAACTTGTCAGATTCAGATTTACGGTACAGTCGTCATTCCTCCACATTTTCAAATGACTTCCATGAATGGGTACACAGGTATTCGGAAAACAGAAGTACTGGTCACCTTCTGTTTTTGGCAGTTTTGTACACCATTATACTCTTCCTCCATGAAATTTGTGTTTGGAATGACCTCTGCACATGAAGGAACCTGAAGATTGTTCTAGAGGCACATAAACATGATTAGGTCGTGTGTGTGTGTGTGATGGATACACTACATTGCATGGTTTTGTGCCATTAGTTCTTCAGGAAATGAAGTTATATAACTAGTTGTAACTGTAATGTAAAATGTTTTTATTTAACCTCTATATCCTTGCCTTGTCAGAAGGACCCCATTTTTAATCCACACTTTTTAAAGTAAGGAAATAATTTCATGTTCAACAGTGTTAGTGATTTTTTCATCTGCTCATGCCTGTTTCTAATTGTATTAATGCCATAATCCCAGATTAGCCGTATGAAGTATTACTTCTTTGTAGGAGGTAACATAAATAAGCTGTTCTTGATTTACTTCATTGCTTAATTCAAAACAATGAAGAGAGTGTTGGGGGCATCATGCAGTTCTGTCAGATGAATCAACATTTACAAGCACAAATTAAATTTTTAATCTAAGACTGTTTTTTCACCAAGATGTAATAAGGTAGTGTGGCTTGTGAGTCACTACAGACAATACTTGGAAGGAACATGGTAATGTTGAACAGAACTGAAAATTAGATTAAAATGTGTGTGTTAAAATGAGAGGGAAACAAAATGGTAATACTTTTGAAGTTACACACGATACTGTGTTTTGCTGTGGGAGGTTTTGTACATAGATAACCAGTAAATACATGATCTACTTCAGTCTGCCTTGACCAAGAGCAAAGACATTTCTTTCCCTTGACAACACTTGCTTGGGTGTACATGCTTTGAATACATGGGAGGGAATTCTTTCTTTCTAGGTGTTCAAATACGAGAAAGTACTGCTGGTCCCATTTTTAAACTTTGAAATAAAACAGAAAGACTCCCCTCTCCTAGTTATGTAAATTTTGTGGAAACCATTAGTTGTGCAAATCAATCAGTGTACATTTTTATTTACGCATTCTATTTCACGTTACATGTAAGTCTTGTCTCAGAGAGCAGTGTTTAACCTACATATTGTTCTGAAAACATTGTATGTGAGGTATTAATAAAAACCTTTCAATTAAATTAAGCCATTCATCTTATTTTAAAAGAAGGTTGTGTGTGTATGCGAGAGAGAGAGAGCGAGTGAGTGAGCAAACTTATTGTAATTTACCTTTCCATGCGTCGTTATTAATATGTTTAATTTCATTTAGATTTACCATGTATGAGTATATTTATAGACTTGACAAACGTGGTGTGTAGGTAAACAAGTGTTACTCCATTTTTGTGTTTGTACTTCAAAATGGCTCTTTTATATCCTCTTTCAGTACAACAGATGCACAAGAAGTTCAGATTTGAACTAGTCTGCCAGTGGAGATCTTGTTTTGGCTTGAGTCAGAAATTTATTGCTCAGCACATTAATAGTGATAGTTTCAATGTGCATTTTCATTCTATAACTGTGCACCTTACTATGTAGTCTGAAAAGTTTTCTGACAGGAATGTTGTTTGCAGGAAATATATTCTAATAAAAGAAATCTTCTGTGTACTGTGATTCTTCAAGTAAAACTTTTCTTCAAGTGCATAATAATGGGCATATGGGTTTCAGTGCCATTCCTTGAATGAGTTTTCAAAGTGGTCAAGGTGGGATAAATTTTCTTCAGTTGGATCCAGTGTCATTCCAAACTTGCTATATGGAATCACACCAATTCTTGAATGTGGTTTTTCTCAAACCATGTGCCTACAGGCTTGGTAAATTGCTGATGACAGCAAATGACATTCTGCCAACTGTTGACTGTGCAGTGAGTTTTGTGTAACCTTTTAGGTTACATTGTTACCTTCACAATGTATATGGGCGTCTGAAAAGTTCTGCCATTACAGTCTGCATATTTATCCATACGAAAATAAGATTGTGAAGTATACATTTTATAGCAGAGGGAATTACAAGTAACGTACTAACATTCACATTGAAGTTTTTAGTGTGGTGTGTCACTTTGAGACTGGCTATTACTGTGTCAGGAAAACCATCATTGGTTCTGTAATTCTTGTTTATATTGGAAGAACAATGAATAAGTTAGGAAACACTATACAGCCTACCACTGCCTGTTTGTGTCAAAAACCATATTACTTCTAGAGGAAAGGTTTATTGAACATAGAAGTGTACTTCAGTTTTCTTTGTAAAGGTTCTTGGAAACATTTTTACCCCAGTGTTGCTCTGAAAACATGCTGAAACACATTTAAGTCTTCGTGTAAACTGTTACTTTGTCTGGTATTTAACAAAACTGGGAAATTGTTTATAAATTTCACAAAACCTACAAAAATTTGTGTATTGATTCTTGAGTTACGTAGGTGCAGAAACACAAATGTAGTGATACTAAATAGATGCCCTTTGGAGTTGTGAACTTGCTATACTCAGTTTGACACATGTCATTTTTCACCTAATAGAATTAAAATTTTTACCAGGACCTGATCACACCCACACACACAAAAGTACTCGTATGCCTGGGAAACTTGGACATGCTCTGTTTGTTACAAATGAAGTTTGCACCAATTATTGTAGGCCAACTTAGATTTCCAGATGTTGGCAGTGCCCTTTTGGCTGTTTTGTAGGAGCCAATAATATTACTGCAGTCAGGTGTAGGTGATTTGTAAACTTAATTCTTCCTTATTCACAATCTAGTTGAAGTTTTGTTGTTGAGATACACAAGATTCTCCAGTATCTCATATAAATTTGAAACTACAGTGGTAATTTGTTATCCTCATTTAAATTTATTTGTGGTTGCCATCAGTTCATATGATTGCATATAGTTTAATAAAGGGTCATTTTGCATGGCTGTCTCCGTAGATTTTATGCTAGTCTTTGTGGTTTGATTTTCACATAATGAAGAAAACATTTTGTTTTCAATATGAATGCGCATGAAGGTTCTGCATTCTTGTTCAAAGTGGGTCAGTCAAGCTGAAATTGTAGACCATTTTTTCTTGTTCTCAGAATTTCATTCATAGAGTGCAGTACCGTAGAGTGTAAACACTAGCCATTACAAATTGTTTGAGTCCTGTGAGATGCAGGCAACATGGTGCAGCCAAGAAGTATGTGTACTGTATACATTCAATAGAGGGGCATGGTATTCACTTAACTTTTTTAAAGTATGCAACATCTTGCTGGGTGCATATGCACTCTATGAACAACTCAGTTACAGGTTCCTATGGCAATAAATATTAAGATAGCAGTGTTTTGCCATGTTGACACCAAAAATGGAGGCAGCAAGTTGCTCTGTGACGTTGGTAATATATCCAACCAACTTCCAAAGCTTCACATACTAGAGGACTGTCATCGTAAGAACAGTTCACCCAAAGAAACTTTTTGTCATTGGTCAAATGGCATAGTTTTATAGTAACTCTTGGTTACCCTGATGGTATAGAAAGCATTGTTTGGGTGTGTGTGTGTGTGTGTGTGATCTAGTCACCATAAGTAAATCAGCAAGATTTGCTGTGTAGATTATAGTAGCTTACAATGAAATGAAGATTTTCCATGTTAGTCATTCTTTTTGTTTTACATGTGAGGCCATAACCATGTTCTTTTCAGTAGGCCTTTGGCTTTTGAACTTGAGCAGTAATTAACTAAGAGCTGCAATACAGTAAAGAGTATTTCCTGAAAAGTTATGGAGGCTTATTTCCTGAGTATGATTTTGCCTTACTGTATCTAGTATCTGTTTGAATTACCAGCGAAGAAGAGAATTTTTCTTTTCAGGGTACATTGCCACCAGTGGAGACATTTGGAGAGTGTTTGAGGTACTACCTAATGAGAGGAGAAAATGCATTGATAGTAACACTTAAATTTGAGGAACCCAAGAGGATTGTCACTTATATTGATTGTAACTGCAAATATAACCAGAATGTTTAACAGTTTTTGGGCATGTAAGGATGTAAATAGAATTTTTCATGGTTACCAACAATTGCAAAAGAATGGCTGTATTTGGTGTGGGCAGAGTGGAGGAGACTAGAGAACAGAAACGCGAATGTACACTGTAAGTGGCTGAGTTTCAGAGAGAGATGTTTTCAATAGAAGGTACAGGAGAGGTTGTGTGATTTTAGTATTCAATCATTGTGTAAAAGAAAATTTAGCTGTTCTGAGATTTTATGCAGTTTAGATGGTATGTTGCATAAAATACCTCCTGTACAGGAAAGGAAATTAAACTTTTACTGGGGATATTTCTCTGGTCTGTTATGTATTGAATTAGAAGGAAAATCACATTGATAATAGTGTCTGGTGTCATGACACTAATCCTGTTTAGTGTGTCCTTTCTGCTTGCATCTGATGTGTACATACAGTACAATTCAAAGAGTATGAGCAACATGAAAGTATGGTTTATACATACTGTGCAGTAATGCAGGAATGGCTGGCCAAAGTTGCATGTTATGTAGATTTGGTCATGTCCACTAACAGAGAATGGAGATTAAAGGGCTGTGGGATTGTCAAGGAGCAGCTGTGATTGAACAAAATTCCATAATTACAATGCTGTGCCCTACTTGTTACCATTTTCTTCAGGTATATTGTTGATTCCACTACTACTGCTACTCCTTGCTGCCATTTTCTTTACACAAAATGTAGCTTCTGTTACTCTCTCTGTAGTTCCCCAGTTGCAAAATTCAGAGGCCCAAACTCAAAAGATGCAACTGCTGCATATATGGCAGTCAGTTTTATGACCTTGCAGTGAATACAGCATTTGTAATATAAGGACACTGCTGTTTGTAAACTTTGTAAATGGAATTGTTTTTTTTAATTTCCTGTATTACAGTTTTCAGCAAGTGTTGTGGGAATGGGTTCTGCTTGTGTGTAGACGGTGTGTACAGTTTGAACATTGTTAGTTGATTTATTTATTTCTGATACAAATAAATGTATTGGTTCAGCACACCACTTGATTTTATGTTGTGTTGAAATGTGTTGCATATCTTTAAGACATCAAATCAGAGAACAAAACCTGTCAACATGTCATGAATATGAATTCTTTTGCATATAATAATTTTTATCATACCTTTATGATATTTCAAATTGTGTATTGCGTGTCTTGAATTATGCATTTGTGTTTTATCATTTGGCACTCAACTACAGAAAATAGTACTTCAACAAAGCCATTATTTTAAACAACAAAAACTCTCCCCTCATTTGAGCTAAATCTGGATGAATTATATTTACAATAAACATGCAGCAGCCTATTGCTCATAGTTATCCCTACCTACAATATACATATAAATTATTAGGTAGTCAACCTTTACAAAGTTCTATTTATTTACATTAAAAAGACGCAGCTGGTTGAAGTCATGTTACAGTGAAACCCTGAGTGAAGAATTTGGCAATAGTATTATCGCAATTGTACGAAGCATTTTCAATGTGGTGTCCCTTTATTGTTTTGGAATGTTCTGCTCTGTAGCCTGGTAAAAACCACTTCTGGAGGAACCTACATTCAGTTTTCTGGGTTTGTTCTTCTACCTTGAAGATGAAGATAAAAGGATCCTCCAAAATTTGTATAAGTACCTACCAGACTGCACAGTGTTACACCACAAAAGACAGTATTCGTCATAGTCACTGACATCAGAACTGCATTCTCAATTTTTTTTTCAGCCTCATAACTGGATTTCACTATAGCATTATTACTGTGTCCTTTTCTCCAAAGATTTAGTTTCAGTTCATTTTATTATAAGTAATGTTACAAATTGTTTTAGTCTTAGGTGAATAATTTCTCTTCCCCCTAATTTCACACTAGTAGGAGTTCATTTATTTACATTCTCCATAATAGTCAAAATAATGCTATTTTTATGTTTGTACAAATGATGGTACTTGATGTATTTTGTATGGCATAATATTCATAAACCCTTCTTATAATGTAACATTCTTCCTGTATGTGTATTACATTTTGCATGTGATGCCAAAATAATTATGAGTAGACTTCCCTTTAACATCTCCAAGGGAGCAACAGTGAGCAGTTAAAGTAATACCTCTAGCACAGAGGCCAACAGGGGTACTTTTACTTTTCTTATAAGTATTGGATTTGTTAATTTGAAGATAAATATGATACTCCTTATATAGCTTTGAATTACTTCTTTTATCCTGTAGGTTCCCAGTGCTTTTGTGTGTTAATTGCTTTTGTATTACATATAATTTTGGGAAGTAAATTCTAATGAGCTGCTTAAGGAATAAAATTTAGTTGTACTCACTTCTTTTTCTTCATTATTCAAGAACTAATGTGTGAATGTAAAACCATTTCTGAATCTAAAATTGCTTTTAGATAATGATATATTGAGAGAGTATTTCCTTGAGTTTTAAATTTGATTAAATTTAATATGACATAGAATGTGGTGTATGATGTTACATTCCATGTCTGTTCAGGCAGTGGAGTTACTGTGATGTCAGTCTGAAGATTCTGAGCTGGTTGACGAGAAATTTTGGAACACCTAACAGGAGCACCATAGTTGTAAGCCAGGTTAGCTTTGGTGTAAGCTTAAAAAATTTGGTGCCAGAATGCAGTCTGGCCTGGATTACCATGTAACATATTCACAGTGAATCAAAGTTAGAAATGTCGCTACCCTGTAAAAAAAGAAGATAAAAAAACGAATTAGTTAATTTTAACTAAACATACGAGTGAGAAATACATACGTATATCATTGTAAAGTGATCCTGTTACAGGCCCGGTGTGGCCCACAGGGTGGGTAGAGGTATAGCTCTACTCTTCCATGACTGCGGCACTAGAAGGGGGTGAGTGGTCAGCAGCACGCCTCGGCCGCACTTTACCCCCGGGAAAGACCCGGTACCATTTTACAGGAGGCTGGGTGGGCCCCAGGACCGGTCTGGACGGCCGGAAAATCTCATCCACACCGGAATTCGATCCCGGACCGTCCAGCCTGTAGTCAGTCGCTATACCGACTGAGCTACCCGGCCCACTCATATATCATTGTAGAGGTATGGAAATCAAAATAGAATGAATAGTGAATAATGAATTGGAAAGGTAAGGAAGGAAATGATTATGGTCTGGTGTGAGCTACTTTCCTGACATTAGGCTGGAAAGACTGAGGGAAACCATGAAAAACACCAGATTTGAAACCACGACTTTAATACAAAGCAGGTGTCATGGTGTTCTGTCTTGTTTGCTGTATTTCCATATTTGTCAGACAGGTCATAAATGATCTTTCTATTGCATTGTTATCTGAAGTAGACAAAAATTGTGAATGGAATTTACGTACCCTGTCAGGTTTATAAAGGTGTGTTTGTGGCATAAGTAATGTCGATCCGAGGTCTCGCTCTGCCATTGTGTGCGCTTCCTGCAAGTAAAAGAATACTATGGCTTTTGAACAAGTAACATATATATAATATTTCACTAAAAGGATTTAAAGTTGTTAATGTGTAAGCTTCTGTTTAAGAAAAGGAACTTTCACAAAATTCTCCAAAAGCTTTTTATGTGCAATAGAAACATCAGTGATTCAACATGTGATTATAACTGTATTTGCAACAAGATTGCTGCATGACCTAATTTATCAGCTATTGTTATTATTTGAGAAGTGTAATAATCCCTCACCTACTGTGATTCTGCTTAACACAATTTTGACTATGCACAGCTTAAAATAATGTGTGGGGAAAACATTTGCTGAAAACTGAACGATTTAAATCTGAGAATAAACACCATTGGTTACTTAATTGCCATGGAAGCTGGCAGCATCAGCTATCCAAGCACTATGTAAATGTTTAATGTCAAAAATTTATATATTTTAAGTGATTGGATTGGTACATAAGCATCCATATTCATATAACCATATTTTTCTCATTAGAAGCTTGTGCAGTGTAGTTTTCCCCATGCCGCAATTCCTGCATTGGTTGAGGGATCAATGTAATGAGTCTGTTACTAGCAAAAGGAATTTTGTGGACTCACAGAGCTCTAATGTGTTTACTTTGATTTGGCTGGTGTCAAAATCTGTTACATGATCAGTGTTCTATGTATGAAGCTCCAGGTTATGTAACAACTTACATCATTAGGATTCCTAGAAGAGGGGTTAGAGCCATAATTGCTATGGAAGCTCTTTGTCGGAGGCTGAACTGTTGTCTCATCAAATGAGCGTGCTTCAGAGACGGTCCTGCAAGTGGCAAAAGTGATAGAAAACATTCTACTCTTACAACATGTGTTAGTAGTAAGTCTGATGATTGCCCCTAAAGTTTTATGTTAAACTGGAGTGATTTGTGTAATTTTCTCAGAAGAAATGTGTACCACTGTGGAACTCAGTAGTCTACTGGAAATATCAGCTTTGGAACTTCAAATTCTTAGAGGTAGAAAGTAAAAATGACAAAGATATATCTTCCTTAATAAGAATCTGAAAATTTGAGCCACTCTTGTGTTTGTGTGCTGAGATTTTCCTGAAGGTACTAATTTATGGTTGTAATTAGTCCATTTATACGAAAATAAGATAACTTTTCAGGTATTAACTTTTTGTTAAGAATATTACGTACATACATACACACACACGCACACACACACACACACACACACACATACATGTACACTAATATATTTTTAAAAGGTTAAGAACCAGACTGCTCTTACATTTATGAAAGCTGGATGAACTGGAAATTAGTTGATGAAACATGAAACAAAAATGAATATGATTACATAAGACTAAAGCAAAGAAAGTACATAGGAAGAGAGGGCATGAGAGTGTAACAGGCTTGGGAGTTTGCGGTAAGAGAATGGCACTTATCTATAACAAAGATTTGAACTGGACAGACCAAGTAGAAGTGCTTACAGTTCCTGCACCCTAGAGTGGGTGTCCTGTTGTGAATCTGTCGTTGATTGAGCTTCCAGGTCTGGCTTGTTTGCCTCACTGTAAAAATCACAAGTTGTGAATAGAAGTTAGATGCTTGAAGAATAGTTAACCGGAAGAAAATTACATGGAGGCCAGTTTCTTAGAAACAGTTTGAGCTGGGTTTCCAAATGTCTTCACCTATAATGTGTTACTCTGGTGTTGACAATTGTTTTGTTTCTGTGTTGTAATCACTTGTATTGATTTAAAGTTAGTTTAATTCAGTAGAAATAGTAAGAGGTGTGTGAGAACATGATGTATTGAATTAAATAGCTGTATTACACCCTTAGAGGAACAATTGTTTTATGTCACATGTGTGTCTTATTTCTTAAAAAGGGACTGTGTTTTATTCCCAGTTCTCAAAGTAAAGAAAAGTGATCTTTTTTTGTTGCCCCTGCATATTTCACTAAGCCTGGCACTTAAAATCTACCTTAAAATTAGATATTTAAATTTTGATTTATAAAATACATCTACATAATTATTTTAGCAAAGTTTATTTTAATGTATCCTACATTTTTAAAGATTATTTGACATGTGAAGTTATGATTATAGTTCATTGGAAAGAGAGTTCAAGGCATTGGTGAAAAAGAAACAATAAATGTGAAAAGGTGTTACAAAAATGTTGGAATTATTTCATGTATCAGTACTTAGGAGTGCAATATTATTAGTGTGTACAGAATACCTGTCATTAGTGCGCATTGTGGTGAAGTGGGACCCATTGCTTGCAAGAGTATTATGGTTGTGTCCGCTGTTACCACCACTACAATGTGCCATCGCTGCAGTTGTTACGTCTGTGTCAGATCCTGGTTCCTTGTGACCCACAGTGGCAGACACCTCAAATCCAGCTGACACAAGAGCACCTAACCAATCCAAGCAACATAATTAGTCATCCTGTGTGTTAATGTGTTCTTTTATTTATGGCAACATAAAGGCAGCTGCCAAGATATCCCATGGATTTGTTAATTTTATGCTAAGAAGTTAAATAATTAAAGCTGTATTATTTGTTTGTGACATGAACATAACGGAGTCCCAATTATTGGACTGTCAACTGAAAAATTCTAAGCTGATTTGGAATCATTTTTTTAAATTTTGATGTAAACTTCAGTTTCTGAGACAGAAAGGCCTTTCACATAAACAGCACTACAAATGTGATAAAACAGGATTCATTTTTAAAATGATTGCATCAAAAACTCTGGCTTCCCACAAAATAAAATCATTTCCTGGTTTCAAAGCAGTGAAAGGACAAATGATGTTGATGCTTGCAATTAACTGGAAATTGCTTTAAATGGAAAATGCAAAAATTTTCGTGTTTTCAAAAATAGTACCAGCAGCGGAACAGTCTGGTAGGATGTCCAACTTAATGTGGAACCTGTTGTTTAATGTACATTAATGCATTAATGCACTCTACAGGCAAACTGCAGAGTTTCTGAATGTGGTATATATCACTAGCCACTGCATTATTATGTTCTTGCACTCCTTACAGTAATAATTACAACCAATATCTAGAGGTTTTTGTCACAAGTTTTTGTGTTAAAAGTCAAGTACTAAATTATATGTTGTCATATTCCAGAAAAGTGTTACTTTAAATCTTCTATATTAGTGCACCAATAGTAATTATTAAACAAGGCATATTACACAAATTACTGAATGTATTATTGCTCTTATCGTCATCATGTCCAATGACATATTTTTATATTGTTTAACGTAATGGACTGAGTTTGGCATTTAGGCAGCATACTAGATTCTATCCACTTATGTCTGAATGCTGTTAGAAACCTACTGAACACACACTGCCAATTACCTGTGGAAGGTTTTCTTGGAGCTGAGGATTTCCTTGAAGGTGGTGGAGCTGTTTCATTTGTTTGATTTGTTGAGCTACTTTGTTTCCGTTTTTTGTTGGCAGCATTGTGGTTTTCCTGTGTACAGTAAAGAAAGAATGTCTGAAGTGTTCAAGTATTTATTGTTCATCGTGCCCTTCCCCATAATGACAAAACATTGCATCAGAACATTATTATCCAATTAGGTGTGGTGGTAGAAGGAAATACATATTGTAAATATAAAAGTATGTGAAATCAGAGTGACTAATTGTAATTTTTTGTCAGGAACAGATACAACTCTTCACTTATGAGGGTCTGGCTGTGATACTAACAAACACATTTCAAAGTCTAGTTTCCAATCATATAGTGAATACAAGTCCTATATTGTTGTACCCTTTTAATAACACTGGTGTAGACTGCTGAAGAATTATATCTGCAATCCATTATAATAACACCAAATTACCATCTTTTGTGAATTCGTGAGGTTTGTTGTAATTGCATTCGTCTTACCAAGTGTCTGTTTAGGATATAATTCAGACATCATTGATGGCACACAATATCTTTATTTATTAAATTATAATAGGAACCCTACACATTCTGATTCTAAATACTGGGGTTCATAGGTTTTGTCTGATTGATTGTAACAATTTCATTGTGTTTATTTTATTGAATGCCATTTTTACTCACTAGAACATAACTAAAAACCATCAAGGATGTACAGTATCTTTATGCATTAAATTAAAGCCCTGATGATGATTCAGTATTTGGAATTTAAATATGAAAGGTTTGTGTTATAATTTTAATAAATGCAAATATTGTGATGCATTTGATGATATTTAAATTATAGTATATTGAATCATCAGTTACGTGTTTGAAATATACTTGTACTGTGTTTCAGGAAACATGATGTAATGTTGTGTCATTAATTTTTGTGACATACATTAATTCATACAGTCATACTGAGGATATCATAGGAGTTCTGTTATTTAAAGACTTTAATAGACCAGGCAGGTATGGTCACGCTGCAAAGGTAATATCATCATCATTATTGTCGTCGTCATCATCATCATCAACATCATTGTAATATTTGTTGACAGTGTGGACTGAATAACCTCTGCATCATTTTAAATTAAGACACCATGAAAATATAAACAGTAAAGCATGTCAGAATAGAAATTCTATCAATTCTGCAATGATATATTTGACAATATATGAAGCTAAATTAATTTCACTCTGCAATTCTTACTTGCTTAGTTCCTGTCTCCAAGTAACTGAGCAATTTCTGCTGCTCTTGTGCAATGGCCCGCTTCTGTTCAGCACCAAATGTGGACATGGCAAGCAATGGTGATGTTGGTGGAATTGGTCTGTATTTTGCTCGAGGTATCATGACTGTCAGAGAGCGATCTCGCTGCTCTGAGTATGGCATTCCCTCTTCTGATGATTCCATTGCAGTGGACACCTTTCTGCTACCAGCAAGGACCAAAGCTGGCTTCATCTGTGATCCAAATGTGCTGGCAGGCTGTAATTTGGTAATTTTAGTTGCAATATATGATCACTGAATGCAGTATGGATACATTTCCTTTGATTATGTAAATTTTATTTGTGGACCAACGGTACATGTATGTTTATAAATCATAGTACATTTACAGTGCAGTTTCTGTTGGAAGCTTATGTGTATGAAGTCACTGATGCTTAATGTAGCCCTTATATATGTTATGGCACTGATTCAGTCATATGACATAATTGATGAAAATTGCAGTAACAAAAATGGAGTTTATGATCATGGAGAAGTTGGTGTAGTGGTGGTGGTGGTGGTGATGGCGGTGATGTTAATGAATATAATGATAAAGATTTAGTGGCAATGATGATTCGGTTCAATGCACATATTAAAGGGTTTTTGAATACAAAAATAAGCCCATTACAGGCAAACATTCAAAGAAGAATAAAGAGCAAAATATATGCAAAATACAAATAATATAAAACATTTGTAATGAAAACTACAGTTAATGTTAAAAGTACTGTCATGCCTGAGTCTACAGATTCTGGACACTAAAATAATTTAGAATTAAATAACCTGTGATACCCAGTGAGCTGTGTGGAGAAGAGTCCTTGAGAGGCTGATAATTACTTACCAGCTTACATAGTTTTGTGACTTCTATCAGACTTGAATTTAAGCATTTGTATTTCATTTAGTGATGTTTTCAGTAACTGAGATTACTTAACATTTTGGAGCCGGAATTATTTTCTAAATTTTAGCACACCCTGTATATAAAATATGAATAATACAGGTACCAAATATGTTAGAATTATGAAACAAACTGCATTTTGAAGAGAACAAAACGGAGAGTATATACCGTGTTTAAAATATTCAGTACCTATATTTGTTGAATAAATATAAAATGCAACTTTAGAGGTTAGCGGTGCGGTACGACCACTATAGTTGACATTAGGCGTCAAAA
>Ga0131853_10004083_pt1 | contig 26194 bp, 21 predicted proteins | sample TergutLab28metaG_FD_92764 | JGI IMG/M metagenome (GOLD analysis project Ga0131853, IMG submission 92764) | Labiotermes labralis P1 segment gut microbial communities from Petit-Saut dam, French Guiana - Lab288 P1 (version 2) (version 2) | ecosystem: Host-associated > Arthropoda: Insects >... | reverse complement strand
TGTGTGACGACAGTCATGCGGCGTATGTTGGATATTCGCCGCTTGCATGATGTCGCGCCACAGTTTGCGATAGGTTGTGCTGCCGCATTGTCTGCCATTATGAGAAAACAAAAATTCGCCGTCTTCTTGCATTCGCGCCTCGACGATATGGCAGATTTTCGAGTGGATAGGCACGACCCGATTTTTACCCGCTGTGGTTTTCGTGCCGCCTGTCATCGTGCCGTTGTCGAGATTGACATTTGCTTTTCGCAAGTCGAGCATCTCGGAAATACGAAAACCAGTATACAGCAAGAACAGCACGGAGTCAACCCACGGCTGGCTTTGTATTACCCAAATTGCGGTGATTTCGTCACTCGAAAACGGCTCTCGACTTGTTTCGGCAACAGCAGTCGCGGAGGTCAGCAAAGTACCATAGTTTTTGCTTGTGATGTCTAGCTCTAACGCAAACTTGCCCATGTTACGCCAAAAAACCTTGATGGCGTTCTGCGTGGCATAACCGCACCCGCTATTGTCGATGGTGTCCTGCATATGGTACGCTTTGATGTCGATATATTTCGCGTTGTAGTGTGCCTTACAATGGTTGTACGCCGTTTTCATCATGTCGTGCGTAGATTTTGGTTTGGTAGCTTTTCTTTCTTGCCACAGGGCGAATAAATCGGCAAGCGTGATTTTGGACTTTTCCACGTCCCACGGTGCGTTGTTGAATTGCGCGAGTAAAATCATACCCTCCTCTCGCGTGGTGACATAGGCTAACGTCTGATAAATCGGGTGCTTCTTCTCGTTAAAGCCTACTGTTTTTCGGACTTGATAGGGTCGGCGGCGGTTGCCGTGTAGCTTGATGACCGACCCGTAACCGTTCGGATTTCTCATGTTCTCTTGAACCTCCAATTTCGTAAAATTGTCAGTTTCAAAAGCCATGATTATCATAACAAAATGCCGACCATCGCGCAAGGATGACTCGACGATTTAACAAGTAAGCGGATTGTGTCCTTTAATCGATGCCGAGCAGGCGTGCCGCGATAATCTTGTGCGGCGAGGTGGCTTTGCTGCCTCATAGACGCAAGATTATTTGCGAAAAAGCACGCCGTCCGCGAGGCTCAGACAAACACACATTTTTGAAAAAATGTCAAGGGTGGCTTGTTGAAAAACTTGTTCGCGCAAAACAGCAAAAATAGGGCTTGCACTAAATGGCAAGCAATGCACCTGGCAAGCCACCTGCACGAAAAGCGGAAAATCCCAACTGGGATTTTCCGCTTTTCTGCTTGCCGGGGTTGCTCCCCGGACCCGCTACTTCGGGACAATTTGTCCCGAAGTTCAGTCGCGCCCAAGGGCTTATTTTTGCGCGGCGGCGGATGTGAGGTTTTGGACTTTTTTGTTCTCGGTGTGAGTGTGAAGTTTTGATTTTTTATGACGAGCGCAGGTGTGATGTTCGCGAGATTTTTCGTCAGATTTGGCAGTCAGTGCGAAAATAATTTCGATTTATTTTTGAGATTTGCGGTTGGCATAAAAACACAAAACCCACTGAATAAGATAACACTCCGTTATCTTATTCAGTGGGTGTGCAGGGGTTCAAAGGGGGTGCAGCCACCTTTGAGTGTTGATAATGTAGCTACTTACGATGTGGCGTTCATGCGGGGCAAAGCTATGCCATATGCTTATTTGGCGCCTTGTTTTTCTGCAATAATCAACGCCCAATTTTTCATTAACTCTTTTATCTTTTCTACTGCTTCGGCATCGGGGGTTGACCATTGAATCACGGAAGAACAAACATCTTCAAAATTCTTTCCGTAAACGACTTTATTTCCACCTCTTGGCCAGTCAGCACAACCACACTCACCCTCACATATCCGAACACTCTGATGAACAAAGTCGATTAAATCGCTGTCTAATGGAAAGTTCTCGTTTTCGTTGAGAGGGTAATTAAAAATACCCCAATAACCGTCGGGAAAATTTTCGCTGTGCGGAGCAATAATAACGAGAAAAGTAATCTCGCCCATATAATAAAAATCGATAGTGTCGTTTATCTCGATGTTATATCCTATCGTAATCATAGAATTAACAAAATCGAGTGCATTTTCCAACGCTTTGCCCGTTAAGTTGTTATTCATGATACTTTCAAGTTTTTGACGTTTACATTCTGACATATTCTTTAATCCTCCCACAAATATAAAATTTCGTTATTGCCTGATACGCCATCGGCGTGGTCGATTTTGTTTATTCGCCACCCTACAACTCCGTCACGCGCAACGACTCCACCGTTACCGTTGAACTATCAAACGCCCCAACAGAAACTGCCGACGCTAAATTGTATTCGGGGTTTTTTGCAAATGCGGCGATATATTTTTCATTTGCGTCAAAGTGCTGTATTTCGCCGTTGATTTTAATAATCATTGCCTGTTTGTCAATAATCCACTCAATATCAATAAACTCGCCGGGCGAAAAAGCAATCATATTGTAAAAGCTAACCTCGCCGTCAACCAAATCATTTACCGCCATCATGCCGGGCAGATATTTATGATTGAGCATTATTCGGCCATCGGCAAACGAAAGCACAATATCATGACTGTCTGTTGCTGCCCGCATCTCAACTTTCAATGGCGCAATAAATTTCTGCAGCGTTGTCATTTTATCAAGCCCCGCCGATTTAACCGTAAGCAAGCCATTCGTATAGCTAACTTCGGGGTTATCATTTGCCACAAGTGTTGCCAAATCAATTTTTGTTACTTTGCCGTTTGCCTCTGCCGTGGCAATGCTCGAAAGTATAGCGTCTTTTTCTGCGTTCGTATAAGTTTTAATTTCCTTGATAGGAATCATCAACTCCAAGAACTGAAACCCGAGTTTGTTATTGTAGCCGTGTTTCAACCCGTGCCTGTTGAACATATTGATATATTCGTGCATAATCGGCCTGTTTTCGCCGCCGGCGGGTTGCCATGCGTAGTCGCCGCTAGCATTCAACCAGTCCCAAAGACCATCCTCGCCTTTACACATTGCGTACAGACCGCCATCAAACTTCATTTTTAATAACGGCGCAGGCACGTCAAGGTCATCGGGTATACTTGCCCACAGCTTGTAGCTGCCCTCCCAATGCCCCTCGTGCCAAAGTTCACCGAAAAACCGCGTATCCAGCTTAATCGTAAACAAATCAACATCATCGATAAATTTTTTCATGTGGTTTTTTACAACCATTGCCCGTTCTTGATACGGCTTATCATCTTTTGCATCAATGTCCGCGTAACTCGATACCACCACCGTCATGGGCGGCAGATATACGACACGCACATTTTGCTCATTGTATTTCGCCAAGGTTTCGCTCGCTTTGTTTAGTTGTTCCATTGGAATGTTCTCCTCTATTCTTGATATTGGAACAGACAGAGCATCCACAAGCGAAATCATGGATTTATCGTTCAAAATGTCAAGTTTCAACGACACCTCAGCTTTTTCTTGCAACTCATCAACAAAACGCGCCAAGAGCGACTTGACCGTAGATAGTGCTGTTATCTTTTCGTCAAGTTCGCTTATGTTTTGCTCGAATACTTCGATAATCGTCACTGCGTTTTGGTTGTTGAGAATGTCGCGTATCTGCTTGATTGGGATTTGCAATTTCCGCAAGATTACGATTTGTTGCAAGCGTTTGAGTGCGGCTTGGTCGTAAACTCTGTACGCATAATCGTCAATGCGTTCGCTTTCAAGCAATCCCATTTGCTCATAGTACCGCAACATTCTTGCCGAAATGCCGTAGGTTTGCGAAACTTGTCTAACCGTTTGTAGTTCCATAAGTTCAACCCTCCTTTCCTGTTCTCAATAGCAAGTATAAAGTACGACACTGTGTTCGAGTCAAGCCTTTTTTCAAAAGTTTTTATAAAAAATCCGCACTCGGATTTTACCCTCGAATGCGGGATAATATAAACTACCGACCTTACCATCGGCAAGGCGGCGCATGGCAACTAACATCGCCACCACACATCGAAATCATACCATAACACAGCGGCAAAGTCAATGTTGCGAAAGGTAGCGGGCTCCGGAGGATATATGCCCCCGCCGCCGTCCGCGAAATCGCATAGCCTGCGCGAGCCAGTCAAGGGTAACCCGCCTACGGCGGCGCGTTCCGCGCCCTTGACTGGTTCACTTGTCTATGCAGTGAAAAACGCGGCGACGGGGGATATATCCAACATGAGCCGAGGTCTGTTAAGCGGCAACTTCGGGACAATTTGTCCCGAAGTTGGGGGGGGTGCTGTTTCGGAAAGCTTGAAATGGGTGAGCGGATTCTAATTCCGCTCATCGGCAAAAACCGCCCAACTGCAAGCAGTTGGGCGGTTTAATGGCTTCTGAAACTGAGAAATAGTTTGAATTTTTGTCACTAGTAGTGTATCTAGTGCGTTGCTAATGGTCTTGATTTTGTGTTATTTTGGACTGCCTGTCGTGCCTTGAAACCTTGAATTTGCAAGCGTTTCAATGGGTTGAGCGTTTAACTTTGCTATTGCTTATTTTCTACATATTAAATCACACAGTTTAATGTGTTCAATATTTTCTAAATCATAGCCATCATAAGGTAAACTCGAACACTCTTTTGCCAGTAAAGTAAACCCCATAATTTCCAAACTCTTATATCCCAGCACATAGTAGTATTGGTCGTCAGCAAGCCTCGTAATATTCGCCAAATCATCGCCGTTAAGAGCTGCTGCGAACCCATAATCAATTACTCCGCTCTCTCCCCTCATAAATCCAAGCACAAACAATCCGCCTAGGGCATCATCATATTCGATGTACTCTAACACAATAGCGGAATCCGAGAGAAAAAGTTGCTTCACTTTGTTGAACTTTGATGTTTCGTAGACCGAAAGGCAAGAGTTATAGCCATCAATATGACGTTCAATGTTATAAAAATACTTGCCATCACTCGAAAAACAAAACCCATCGTCCTGCCCAGCATCGATTTTCGAAAAACGGAACTTTTTGATTAGTTTCATTCTATTGAGCGAATAAACAGCGAGCCGTCCTTCTGTTGTTTTAACAACAAATGTGTCATGCTCGGGACAAAACATAGCTTTATAAGCGTATGTCAAGTCCTTAAATCGAGCGATTTCGTTTCCCAAAGCATCATAAACATATACCGTTTGCCCCGTGCAACCAACAGCATATTTGTCGTTTGTTATATAGCTCCAAAAGTTCGGCATTTCTGATTACAGTCTCCTATGCACCTAATATAAATTAGCTACTTTCTCTCAACCACCCGCTTTGCCGCCGCAACAATCTCCGCCGCCGTCAAGCCAAACTTCTCTTTCAAATACCCCTCGCTGCCTACTTCACCGAACGTATCATTGACACCAACACGCTCAACGGGACAGGGGGTTGTGGCGCACACCGCCGCGCTGACGGCTTCACCTAAGCCGCCGATGATATTATGATTCTCGCATGTGACAATGGCGCCCGTTTCGCGCGCGCACGTTGCCACCATCTCGTTATCAAGCGGTTTCCAAGTAAACATATCAACGACACGTGCCGAAATGCCAATTTGCGCCAGTTCCTGCGCCGCAATGACCGCCTCGGCAACCATAATGCCGGAGGCAATGAGCGTTACGTCCGATCCTTCACGAACAAGGTTCGCTTTGCCGATTTTGAATGTCGCACCGTCTTTGTAAATCGCAGGCGTAGTCTTGCGTTTTAAGCGAATATACACCACGCCGTGCATACCGGTCAATTCATCAAAAATGCCGCGCAACATAACGCTGTCGGTCGGTTCAATGAGTGTTACGCCGGGAATGCCGCGCAGTACGGCCATGTCTTCAAAAGGCATATGCGTGCCGCCGTTGAGTGACGCGCATACGCCGGGGTCAGTGCCGACAATGCGGACGTTAGCGTTGGTGTAGGCGCAAGACAGCGCGATTTGGTCGCAGGCGCGCCGCGTGGCAAACACGCCGAAAGCATGGGTAAACGGTAATTTCCCCATTAGTGACAACCCCGCCGCAATGCCGGTCATGTTTGCCTCAGCAATGCCGCAATTGATGAATCTGTCGGGAAATTGCGCGCCGAACGCCGTATAGCCCGAAGAACCGGCACAGTCGGAATCAAGTGCCATAATGCGGTCGTCTTGCTTGGCAGACACAATAAGTTGTTGTATAAATGTTTCGCGCATGAGCGCAGGCAGACCGTCTGCCCCGAGCTCATCCTGTAACGTATCGTGTACGAATTCTAGCATAGCGGTTGCCCTCCCAGTTCTGCAAGTTGCGCCGTGAGGGCGTCAATGTCTCGTTGTATGCGCACCAGTTCGGGCTGCATACGCTCATCAGCCGGCATATGGTGGTTTTTCGCCGTTTCGGCAACGTATTGGCAGCCATTGCCTTTGATGGTATTGAGAACGATCATCGACGCGGTGTCTTGCGCCTTGGCGTTAGTGATAGCGGTGATAATCGCATCAATATCATGCCCGTCAATGACTTGCGTATGCCAGCCGAATGCGGCAAATTTTGCGCCGATGTCGAGTTGGGCAAGTACGTCGTCGGTTGTGCCATCAAGCTGTTTGCCGTTGTTGTCGACAAAAGCGATGAGATTGTTCAGCTTATGAAAGGGAGCAAATTGCGCCGCTTCCCAAATTTGACCCTCGTTGAGTTCGCCGTCGCCCAGCATGGCGTAAGTGCAAGCGTTGTTATCAAAACGTTGCCCCAATGCCAGTCCAATGGCAATCGACAACCCTTGCCCCAATGAGCCGGTGCTGACGTCAATGCCCGGCGTTTTTTTCATATCGCAATGCGATGGCAGCGATGTGCCGTTTTTATTTAATGTACCCAGCCAATCGAGCGGGAAGTAGCCTTTGAGTGCCAAAGCGGCATAGAGTGAAGGGCCGGCGTGTCCTTTGGACATAACAAAACGGTCGCGATTCGGGTCTTGCGGGTTGTTCGGTGTGATATTCATTATGCGGCCGTATAGGACGGCAAGTGTTTCGACAATCGACATCGAGCCGCCGATATGGCCGGCACCTGCCGTGACAAATGCCTGCAAGGTTTCCCGCCGTATGGTTTCGGCGAAGAGTTTGAGTTGTAGTGTTTTGAGTGTCATAGTACCTCCTGCGGCAAGCTGCCACTTGCCATCTGACAGTATAACATATAATTCGGGTGTAAGGCAAGGGGTAATTGCCGGACAGGGCACAATTTCATTGATGAGACCGAACCATAGTGTAGTGGCAACCGGGAACAGTCGCCGCTATAAATTAAATCTGCATGATTTTGCCCATGCCAAAACCACCCCTTCGGCATAGCCTAAGCTACATCAAAGGAGTGGTTGCTTATCTCTAAATGATACGTAATTACTTACACTACTGCTCGTGTCTGTATTTCGCGCTCAACAAATGATGTAATACAGGACTTGCTTATGTCCGTTACCAAAAACTCAAAGCAGTTGTATCTGCACTTTTGATAACGCTCGTTTCCGATAACAAAATCATAGCCTGCACACTTTGGACTGCAAGTATTGTGAACCAATCGTTTGCATATCCCTGCACTCTCAATGGATTGCACCATTTCCTCCGGCAATGTCTGCAAGAATTCGGGGTATTGCCCTATATGCTCTCCGTAAATACGAACGAGCACACCTTTTTTTCTGAAAAGAACGTTAGCAACAGCCCTTGGCGGCTTACCATATTTATAAGAGGCGAGATAGCCGCTTTTCTTTTCTTCAAATGTTGCCTTGCAACCGCTGTCTATTAAGCCGGTGTGTAATTCTTGAATAAATGCTTGATTGTCGGCATCCACTGCATCTAAAAATTGTTCAAAACCGATTTTTTCTTGTGCCATAACAGTTCACCTTGTCTTGCTTATTTTGCGAGTTCAAACGCTGCGGCTTTGTCGTCGATATATAGCGACACTCGTTTTGTGGTAAATTTAATGATGCAATAATTAGGGTCTGTTTCGCCGCCCGGGTAAACTTCTATAAACCAATTTTGCCAGCATTTGCTCTTTGTTTCTTGATCGGTAAGAATTTCCGTTTCGCCGATAAGGGTTATATTGTGCTCGTTCGTGTTGCAACACACGCTTGCCTTGTTATTTCTTTGAAGGTTTTTTGCCTTGTTTGAGTCAAGCGTTGTAGATAAAAAAACTTCGGAAATATTCTCGGGGTTAATAAGCGACATTGACATAACCACAGGGTACCCATTTTCGTCAACAACACCTAAATGAACGTTTGCAGTTTTTTGGATGATTTGATTTGCTCTTTCAAACAGTTTTGGATTCATAATTTGTGTCCTCCTAGATATTTAGTGTGTAGATTCATTCACATAGTACCACACGAAACACGACAACAGTATGTCCTGTTCAAAACATAAATTATCCCAAATCTTAAATCACACTATACAACAGTGACCCATAATCCGGAAACGGCCAATATTTTTTGGCAATCAGCGTTTCGAGTTCATCGGCAATCGGGCGCAGTTCGTTCATGGCGACAAAGATTTTGTCGCGGCATATCTTGGCTTGGGCGAGAATGCCTATGCCGTCGCGGTTTATGGCGATTGCGCTTTCGAGCGCCGTCAGCTTGATGAGCAATTCGCCCGACAATGCCGAAATTGTCTCTAACAACGTTTTTTCCAATGTTGAGTCAAAATTGCCGTATTGTTTTGAGCGTTCATAGAGTTTCCACAAGTCGTTCTGATAGTCGACAACGGCGGGAATGACACCGCCCTTGACCATGTCAACCATCGTCAACGCCTCAATGTTGATGGCTTTGCAATAGTCTTCTAACAGAATTTCACAGCGCGAGTGCAGCTCGGACTCACCCAAAACGTTGTGTTTAGTAAAGAGCGCGACGCTTTTTGGTGAAATAAACGCAGGCAGTGCGTCAATAGCTGTTCTTAAGTTGGACAGACCGCGTTTTTCGGCTTCGGCAGTCCACTCATCGGCGTAGTTGTTTTCGTTGAAGACAATGCGTTTGTGTGTCTTGAATGTGTTTTTGATCAATGCCGCCAAGTCACTGTTGAAGTTGCTTGATGTTTCGAGTTGGTCAGCAAATTGGCTCAAAACTTCGGCAACAACAGTGTTTAAGATAATATTCGGGCCGGCAATCGAAAATGAAGATCCGGGCATACGGAATTCAAACTTGTTGCCGGTGAAAGCGAACGGCGAAGTGCGGTTGCGGTCGGTGGTGTCCTTGGGGAAGTGTGGCAGAGCGGTGACGCCGACTTCCATCGACTGCTCGCCCCTGTCCGGACAATTGCTTCCTGACTCAATGGATTCGAGAATGTCGGTCAGTTCTTCGCCTAAGAAGATGGAAATAATGGTCGGCGGGGCTTCGTGGCCGCCCAGCCTATGGTCATTGCCGGCGTTAGCCGCTGAGAGGCGGAGCAGATCTTGATATTCGTCAATGGCTTGGATGACGGCGACCAAGAAGAGCAGAAACTGCGCGTTTTCGCGCGGCGTTTTGCCCGGGTCGAGTAGATTGACGCCGCTGTCGGTGCCGAGGGACCAGTTGTTGTGCTTGCCGCTGCCGCTCATGCCGGCAAATGGCTTTTCATGCAACAAGCAGGCCATGCCGTGAGCGTCGGCGATACTCTTCATCAGTTCCATGGCAATTTGATTATGGTCGGTGGCGATATTTGCCGTTGAGAAAATCGGCACAAGTTCATGCTGGCCCGGTGAGGCTTCGTTGTGCCGTGTCTTTGCTGTCACGCCGAGTTTCCAAAGTTCCTCGTCCAGTTCTTTCATAAACGCCGACACAGATGGCTTGATGCTGCCGAAGTAGTGGTCTTCTTTCTCTTGACCCTTAGGCGGACGCGCACCCAGCACCGTGCGCCCGGCATAGACCAAGTCAGGGCGTTGCAAGTACAGGTCTTTGTCAATCAGAAAATACTCTTGTTCCGGCCCGACATTGGGAACGACGCGTTTTGTAGCCGTGTCGCCGAAGAGACGTAGAATACGCAGGGCCTGCATATTAAGTGCTTCCATTGAGCGGAGCAGGGGCGTTTTTTTGTCCAACGCCTCGCCGGTATATGAGCAAAACGCCGTTGGGATACACAGCGTACCATCTTTGATAAAGGCGGGCGAGGTCGTGTCCCAAACCGTATAGCCGCGAGCTTCAAATGTGGCACGCAAGCCCCCCGAAGGGAAACTAGACGCGTCTGATTCCCCGTGCACAAGCTCCGAGCCGGAGAACTCCATCATCACCTTGCCGTTGCCGCAAAGTGAAATAAAGCTGTCGTGTTTTTCGGCAGTGATGCCGGTCATGGGCTGAAACCAATGTGTATAGTGCGTCACACCTTTCTCGACCGCCCAATCTTTCATGGCACCGGCCACGACATTGGCGACGTCAAGCTCCAAGTGTGTGCCCTGCTCCATCGTTTTTTTGAGGGCATTATAGATGTTTTCAGGCAGCCGCTCACGCATGACGTCATCGTTAAAGACCATGCTGCCAAAGAGTTTGGGAATATTTTTCATGGTACACACCATCCTTTCTTCACGCGCCGTACGCGATGTAGGGGCGATTATCAATCGCCCGTGGCAGTAGAAAAAAGTCGAAATATCATGGCTTAATGCGGGTGGGCGGCATTTTGCCGCCCCTACAACATCACACCACCATAAAGCCCCACAGCACACCGAATTCATCCATAAAATTACCCACCAATGCACTATAAAATGTTGTGACAAACGGGTCGATTATTCTACCATTGTCCTTGAAATGCTCGTAGCAAGCCAGCAGTTCTTCTTTGCTTGCAAACTGCACAATCAAATGTGGCGCGCTGTTGAGCGACTTGTCTTTGTTGGCAAAATCATCCCTGTCGTTGAGCATAAGTGCTTGCCCGTGGATTATCATACGAGCATGGGCGATTTGCTTGTCGTTCGCACAGCTTTCGGGGTCGTTGCGAGAATAATCGTCAAATGTAACATATTCTTCAACTTTTGTGTCAAACGCTTTCTCGTACAAGGCAATGGCGGCCTTGCAATCACCGCAGAAGTGTAAGTGTGGTATCAGCATAATTTAGACCTAGTTCCTAACGCCGCGTAACCGAATCCCAACATCCCGCAATTGCTGCTCCGTCACCTCGCAGGGTGCGTCGAGCAATAAATCCTGTGCATTGCTGTTCATTGGGAATGCCATGACTTCGCGGATATTTTCCTCACCGGCAAGCAGCATGACAATACGGTCGAGTCCCGGTGCCATGCCGGCGTGGGGTGGTGCGCCGTAATGGAAAGCGTTGTACAATGCTGCAAATTTTGATTCCAATTCTTCTTTGTTGTACCCTGCGATGGCAAAGGCTTTTTCCATAACTTCAGGCAAATGGTTTCGTACCGCACCTGACGACAATTCAATGCCGTTGCACACAATGTCATACTGCCACGCTAAAATATCGAGCGGATTTTGCGTTTCCAACGCTTGCAAACCGCCCTGCGGCATGGAAAATGGGTTGTGCGTGAACTCAATGCTACCGTCGTCAGCCAGCCCGTACATGGGGTAATCGACGACAAAGCAGAATGAGAATATATCTGTGTCAATCAGCTCCAATTGCTCACCCAGCTTTGTGCGGATTTGCCCCGCTAAGCCATCGACGGCCTTGGGTGTGTCGGCGATAAAAAAGAGCGTATCGTTGGCTTGCAGTGATAGCATTTGGCGCAATTCTGCCTGTTTGCTGTCGGACAAAAACTTGACGATTGGGCCTTTGAAGCTGCCGTCTTCCAGCACCGAAATATAGCCGAGACCTTTCATGCCGATGTCGAGCGCGGATTGCAGCATACGCTCGAAAAATGATTTAGATTGTGTACTCGCCCCTTGCGCCACAATGCCGCGGACGGGAATATCTTTAAACGGCGCGAAGTCAACGCCTTGGAAGAAGTCGGTCAAGTCCTCAATAATCAATGGGTTGCGCAAATCTGGCTTATCGGTGCCGTACTTCATCATAGCTTCGGCGTAAGAGATGCGCGGGAAGGGTGCTGAAGTGACGGGTTTGTCGCCAAACTTGGCAAACGTTTCTGTCAGCACGTTTTCGGCGATTTCAAAAACATCCTCCTGCGTGGCAAACGCCATTTCAAAGTCCAGCTGATAAAACTCGCCCGGTGAGCGATCCGCGCGAGCATCTTCATCGCGGAAACAGGGCGCGATTTGGTAGTAGCGGTCAAAGCCCGACACCATCAGTAGCTGTTTGAAAATCTGTGGTGCTTGCGGCAATGCGTAGAATTTGCCATGATGCTTGCGGCTGGGCACGAGAAAATCACGCGCGCCCTCGGGCGACGATGAAGTCAAAATAGGTGTTTGAAACTCGGTAAAACCCAGTTGTTCCATCTTTTGACGCAAAAAAGATGTCACTTGCGAGCGCAGCAAGATATTTTGTTTGACGGACGGGTTGCGCAGGTCTAAGAAACGGTGGGTAAGCCGCACTTCTTCGCGCACGGCTTGTGATTCGCGTACTTCAAACGGCAGCATACGTGTCGCTGCGCTTTGCACGATAATGTTTATCGCGTGGACTTCGACTTCGCCCGTTGCCAAGCGCGGGTTGACAGTATCTTCGGCGCGTTGTTTGACTTCGCCTTGTACCGTGATAACACTTTCACGCGAAAATTTTACGCCGTCGTCATGCAACACGACTTGCGTGATGCCGTATTGGTCGCGCAAATCGACAAACTCAACGCCGCCGTGGTCACGGATATTTTCTACCCATCCCGACAGCGTGGCAGTCTGTCCGATATGTTCAGGGCGCAACGCGCCGCAAGTGTGTGTGCGATACTTCATGGTTTCATTCCCCATGAGACAGGTCTCGCGGGGACCCCTTTCTTATTTTATCAGTGAGCGGGTCGATAATTGATGCCGGTCCCTCCGGCGAGCGTTAGGTTTCTTTCAGTTTCTCTTCCAATGCTTTTTTTGCAGCTGTCGGGTTGCCGCTGCGTCCAAGCTGCTTCATAATCTGCCCCATTAGGAATCCGAACGCCTTGGGTTTTCCGTTATGATGGTCTGTCACGGCGTCGGGGTTGGTTGCGATAACGGCCGCCACAATGCCTGCTAATGCGCCGTCGTCGCTGACCATGAGCAGCCCTTTATCGTTGATATATGTCTCGGGGTCAACGTTGTCGATAAAAACGGCCTCGATGGTTTCTTTGTACGCCTTGCGGTTGATCTTATCATCAAGAACCAGCGCAATCAGCGTTGCCAGTTTGCTTGTATCAATGTTCAAGTTTTCGGGCAATGTGTCGTGTGCGTTCATCAAACGCATAATTTCGACAACGATCAAATTCGTAGTTTCTCTTGGTTCGCAACTGTTGGCAATCAATGCTTCAAATAAATCCGATACATTGCGATGCGTCGTCAAAATATTGGCTTCGACATTTGATAGTCCGTAATCCTGTACATACCGTGCGCGCTTTTGGTGTGCCAATTCCGGCAAACTGTCGCGCAATCGTGTCATCCACGCGGCGTTGATTTCAATAGGTAATAGGTTGGGGTCGGGGAAGTAGCGGTAGTCTTGTGCGTTCTCTTTGGAACGCATGGCGTAGCTTTCGCCACGGTCGTCATCCCAACGGCGCGTCTGTTGCATGAGCTGTCCGCCGCTTTCCAAAATATCAATTTGTCGTTCGGATTCATATTCAATGGCTCGTGCAATGGCTTTGAACGAGTTGAGATTTTTCATTTCAGTGCGCACGCCAAGCTCGCCGCCAGGTCGCCGTATCGACAAATTTACGTCTACGCGCATAGAGCCTTCCTGCATCTTGCCGTCGCAAATGTCGAGATAGATCAGCGTTTCGCGCAACTGTTCCAAGTATGCTATAACCTCATCAGCGCTACGGAAATCGGGTTGCGAAACAATCTCTAAGAGAGGCACACCGGCACGATTGAAATCCATCAACGTGCGATGATTCGCGGGGTCGTGTATCAGTTTGCCGGCATCTTCTTCCATGTGTATTTGACGGATGTGAATACGCTTTTCAACGCCGTCAAGGTCGAGATCGATATGCCCGTTTTGGCAGATGGGCACGTATAATTGTGACACTTGATATGCCGCGGGCAGGTCGGGGTAAAAATAATGTTTGCGGTCAAATTGGCAGGGTGAAGTAATGTCGCAATCCAATGCCAGCCCCAGCTTGACGGCGTATTCCACTACGGCACGGTTGAGTACCGGCAACGTGCCCGGCATACCCGAACAAATGGGGCAGACGTGCGTGTTAGGGGCGCCGCCAAAGTCGTTGGGGCAGCCGCAGAAGATTTTTGTCTTGGTCGAGAGTTCGGCGTGGACTTCCAAGCCCATTACGATTTCCCAGCTCATGTTTGCCCCCCCCTAACATGAAAATCGGTGCGCTTTTGATAAACTTGCGCAGCGTTGACCAATTTCGGCTCGGAGAATGCCTCGCCAATCAACTGTAGACCAATGGGCAAGCCGTCGTGGCTAAACCCGCATGGCAGAGCAATTGCGGGCAGTCCCGCCATATTGACCGAGCAAGTAAAGACATCACCCATATACATTTTAATCGGGTCGTCAATGTTGGCACCGATTTTGTATGCAATCGAGGGCGCCACGGGCGTGAGAATAATGTCAAATTGTCCGAACAGCTTATCATAAGCGTCTTTGATGAGCGCACGGGTCTGCAATGCTCGCTTATAGTAAGCGTCATAATGGCCACTCGATAGCACAAACGAACCCAACATAATGCGCCGCTTGACTTCCAATCCGAAGCCTTCGCTGCGGGAGTTGCGATACAGGTCATGAAGATTGTCTGCATCAACTCGATGCCCGTATTTTAGGCCGTCATAGCGCGATAGATTGCTCGATGCTTCGGCGCAAGCGATGATATAGTAGGCATCAATGGCATAGTCAAGCAAGGGCATATCGAATTCCTCGACAGTCGCGCCCGCCGTTGTAAATTCTTGTATGGCAGTGCGAATGGCTTTGGCGGTATCCTCATCAAGACCATCGGAGAAGCAGTTCCGCGGCAGGCCGATCTTCACGCCATCCAACTGCTCAGACAACGAAATATCAAAGGCAAATGGCTTGTCAATGACACAGGTGCTGTCGCGTTCGTCCGGGCCGGAAATGATGGCAAGCATTGCGGCACAGTCGTTGATATCTTTGCCCAATGTGCCGATTTGGTCGAGTGATGAGGCAAAGGCAATCGCACCGTGGCGCGACACTGCGCCATATGTCGGCTTGATGCCTGTCACGCCGCAGAAAGAGCAGGGTTGGCGAATACTGCCGCCCGTATCCGAGCCGAGTGTTAGCGGTACTTCCCGTGCCGCAACGGCTGCTGCGCTTCCGCCCGAACTGCCGCCGGCCACGCGTGAGGTGTCATGCGGATTGCGCACCGCGCCGAAGACGCTGGTTTCGCTTGAACCGCCCATGGCAAATTCGTCCATATTCAGCTTACCGATGACAATCATGCCGGCTTGTTCGAGCCGCTCGACAACGGCTGCATTGTAGATTGGCACATAGCCGTCGTGCATCTTGGAGGCGCACGTTGTCGGCGTCCCTGCCGTCGAAATATTGTCTTTCAAGGCAATCGGCACACCCATCAGTGGAGAGAGAATCTCACCTGCGTCAATTTTTGCTTGAATTTCTTGTGCCCGAGCCAACGCCTTGTCGCGCATGACAGTGATAAATGCGTTGTGCGCGTTCTTTTCAGCGCGTTCAAGATAAGCAGTCACCACGTCTACAACGTTGAGCTGCTTGTTTTGCAGGGCTTTGCTTAATTGTAATGCGCTCATGTCAAACATTTTCGCCTCCACGGACGACCACAGGTCGCCCCTACAAGAAATAGTTTACTCCACCCTCAAACAGCGGCAGAAATTTATTGCCGGGTACATTTTTGCCCACATATTTGCCATAACGCTCGGTATGCGCCATTTTGCCTAAAATCTTGCCGTCGGGGCTGCATATACTTTCAATCGCCCACAGTGAGCCGTTGGGGTTGTGTGCGACGTCCATGGACGGGGTACCGTCATAATCAACGTATTGGAATGCAATCTGGCAGTTGTTCTGCAAGCGCTCCAGCGTTTGTGGCGTTGCCATAAACTGCCCTTCGCCGTGGCTGATGGGCTGAACGTACAGTTCGTTGGGGTCGACACGGCTCATCCACGGCGACAGCATGGACGCCGCACGGGCCTTGACGTAGTATGCCTGATGGTGTCCAATGGCGTTGAAAGTAAGCGTGGGGCTGTCGGCGGCCATATCAGTCACTTTGCCGTATGGCAGCAATCCGAGATTGACAAGTGCCCGGAAGCCGCTCGAAATGCCTAAAATCAAGCCGTTGCGTCGATGGATTAAGTCCTCGACGGCGTGGACAAGACGGTTGTTACGGAAGAGGGCTTCAATATACTGGCTAGAGAATCCACCGGGGAAGACAAGCATCTGCGTATTGTTAATGGCCTTCTCCAAGGCGGCAATTGATTCTTCTAACATGGCAGGCGTAAGATTGCGTACAAGTACAATTTCAGATTGTCCTCCGGCACGTTCAATCGCCATTTGTGTGTCATACTCGCCATTTGTGCCGGGGAAGGTTGGGATTATCGCCTTTGGTTTAGAATTCGGAATTCGGAATTCGGAGTTCGGAGTTTTGGGCGTGAAAGCAGGAGTTTGTGGGAGTGATTTCGAGCCATTCGGAATTTCTACATTCCACACTTGCGCCAACGGCGCGTTCCACGCTTCAATCAATTCCTCTAAGGCTACATCTTCGTCACCCAATGTCAAGCAAGGCTTGTCCTGTGTATGCCCGAGCAGCGTAAAGTCATCTAATTTCTCTGTTGCCTCAAAGACAATCGAGCCAAACTCGGGCAGATTCTTGTCGAAGTTACCGGTAAAGCCAATTTTGTTGCCAAACGCCATCTTCATGATGCCACCGTAAACGCCGTTGCGCTCACATGCCCATGCTGAATTGATTTTACCCGCGCGACAAAGTTTGGTGTATTTCGCCCAAAGTTCTTGCAGGGCAGGGTAGTTGGGTAAGCCATCACTATCAAGCGGTGTTTCAAGCAGATAGACAGGGTTATTTGCCGCTTTGAATTCGGGGCTGATAATGTGTGCCGCATTTTGAACACCAACGGCAAAACTAATCAGCGTTGACGGCACATCCAGTTCGCCGAAACTGCCCGACATCGAGTCCTTGCCGCCGATAGCCGCAATGCCCAGTCCCATTTGCGCTGCAAATGCGCCAAGCACCGCGGCAAAGGGCTTGCCCCAACGGGTCGGGCAATCACGCAGTTGCGGGAAAAATTCCTGCAATGATAAATGCACGGTGTCCAACGGTACACCTGATGCAATCAGCTTGGCCACCGATACAACGACTGCCCAAACCGAGCCGCCGAATGGGTCAGCTTCTGTCAATTCGGGATCAAACCCGTATGCCATGACAGATGCCGTTTGTGCGCCGACACTTGGGAGGAGTGCTGCCATGACTTGTGCTTCAGTCAAGGCATACTTGCCGCCAAGCGGCATCAGCACACTACCCCCGCCAACCGAGCTGTCAAACCGCTCAACCAGCCCTTTTTGCGAGCAGAAGTTGAGGTCTTGTGCTAATGCAAGCATGTAGGGCGTGACGCCCTCGGCACACTGTGCTCCCGGTGCAGCTTGCGTCGCGTCGGAGGCACCGCGCCCTACCTCAACTGCGGCATAGCGAGTCGCGCCATTGGTATCCAATAAATCGCGGCTGATATCGATAATCGTCTTGCCGCGCCATGTCATGGTCATATATCGCCGTTCGGTGACTTGCGCAACAACAGTTGCTTCAACGTTTTCGGCGTTGGCATATGCAAGCAGTTGCTCAAAATCATTTTCGGCAATCACAACTGCCATGCGTTCCTGCGATTCCGATAAGGCAAGCTCCATGCCGTTCAGCCCATCATACTTGGTTGGCACGACATCGAGATTAACCTCTATTCCATCGGCAATTTCGCCGATTGCGACAGATACGCCGCCTGCGCCGAAGTCGTTACAACGTTTAATCAAATGTGTCACATCGGGATTGCGGAAAAGGCGTTGCAGTTTACGGCCTTCGGACGCTTCACCTTTTGGAACTTCGGCGGCACAGTCGGATGCCGTGGGACCGCTTTGTGTTTCAGATGAATCTGATGCAGATGAGCCTGTGGCACCGCCAATGCCATCACGTCCGGTTTTTGCGCCAAGCAGTACAACAACATCACCAACGGCCGGATGCTCACGTCGCACCCAATCTTTGGGTGCGGCACCGACAAGAGCGCCGCATTCCAAACGCTTGGCAATGTAGCCCGGGTGGTACAGCTCTTTGGAAAAGCCTGTTGCCAAGCCGACGTGGTTGCCATATGCGCCGGAGCCTTTGGCGGCAGTAGTGGTGATTTGATATTGCGGTAATTTGCCGGGCAATGTGGAGTCCAACGGCATACGCGGGTCGCCCGAGCCGGTAATCCGCATGGCTTGATAGACATAAGACCTGCCGGACAACGGGTCGCGAATGGCACCGCCGACGCAGGTGTTCGCGCCGCCGTACGGCTCAATTTCGGTGGGATGGTTGTGTGTTTCATTTTTGAAAAATAAGAGCCAGTCTTGTTCGCCATCTTCAAATTCGGCACGCACTTGAACTGTACAAGCGTTGTTTTCCTCCGACTCATCCAGCATGGGTAGTTTGTCTTGCTTGCGCAAATGCCGCATTGATGCAGTTGCAATGTTCATTAACGTGGTGTCTCGCTTGCCGTTGACGCTCAAAAACAAGTCGTAGGCCTTGCGTACGCGCTCGTCTTGAATGTCGGCGTCATCAATAACGGTAAAAAATGTGGTATGACGGCAGTGGTCAGACCAATACGTGTCAATCACTTTCAATTCGGCCAAAGTCGGGTCGCGTTTTTCGCGTTGAAAGTGTTCTTGAATGATTGCCAAATCAGCTTGCGACATGGCAAGTCCCAGTTCTTCCGGCAGGGCATCCAACGCGGGCTTGTCCAACGCGATAAAACCCTCGATAACAGGAATATCGTCAATCGCACGATTGTTATCGTTTGTTAGGCTTGAGGGCTTATCTGCCGTAGCTTCGCGGCTATCCAGCGGGTTGATAAGATATACCTTGATGCGCTCAAAGGCTTGGTTGTCAATGCCTTGCAACGCGTACACTGTCGCTGTTTTGACAATGGGACGTTCGCCGCCGAGCAACATTTGAATACTTTGTTGATATGAGTCGGAGATAATGTCAAACTGCCCGGGCAAAGGCTCGACAAAAAGCAAACGGACATCAGACTCAAATTGTGGCAATTCATCGTTGCAACAAACATCGCACATGGGTTGACTGAGTACACTTGCCTTCACACTCGCCCAATTTTCGGCAGGCAAACCCTGTACATCATAACGGTTAAATAGCCGTACCGATAAATCGGGTAAACGCAACAAAGCGCGCAATTCGTTCTGCAACGACTGCGCGGCAACGTCATGTCCGGGGCGTTTTTCTATATAGCAACGGTGTATCATTTGTAAATCCTCTCAATCCACTGTTTTGGGCGCAACAAACATCTCATCAGTATGCTTTTGCGCATTTTGCAAAATCAACTCACGCGGCCATGCGGATTGTATCACATCATCGCGCATGGAGTTGGTGTAGTCATACGGATGGCTGCACTCCGAAACGCCTGTGACATCAAGTGTGCCAAGCTGCCCCATGCGCTTCAAGATTTTGCCCAAATCGTCTATCAGATGTACCTTTTCCTCATCTGTCAGATTTAGGCAGGACAAATCCTCCAAATAGGCGATTAGATTGCCGTCAATTTGCATATTGTTACCTCTCAACGCACGATAATCCTATCCAAAAATTATACTTGATGTTGGCCGGCTTGTCAAACTTAAACTCTCATCGGCCGCATCGGTACACCATGTTTCAGCAAATATGATTTCAATTCCTCTACGCTGTAATTTCGCTCCATACGCGGCGAGTATAACATACTGCTGATAATCGCGGCCTGTGCATCAGTTTGCGTGAATACATCCTTCAAATGTTCTGGCTTGCCCGCGCCGCCGGAAGCAATCAGCGGGATGGATAAAGCTTCCTCGGCAATTCGCATAAGTTCAAGATCGTAACCGTTATGTGTGCCGTCACAGTCAATGCTGTTGAGGCAAATTTCGCCCGCACCCAGCTCCTGCCCGCGCTGAACCCATTCGAGTGCATCCATGCCGGTGGCAACGCGTGCACCGTCGATAAAGACTTCAAAGCCGCTTGGGATTTGTTGCGTTTTTGGTACACGCTGCACTTGCGTAGACAACACAATGCACTGTGAGCCAAAGGCTTTTGCGCCGTCGTTGATGATTTGCGGATTGCGCACTGCCATCGAGTCGACGCTGATTTTTTCGGCACCGGCTTTGAGGACTTCATACATATCGTCTAAGTTGCGGATGCCGCCGCCGACTGTAAACGGGATAAATACGCGCTTTGCCACGCGCTTGATGGTTTCAATATCGGTGCGCCGTTTTTCAGCACTGGCAGTGATATCGAAGAAGATCATCTCGTCAATGCCGGCCTGATAGATTTTTTCGGCCATTACTTCCGCTGCGTCAACATCGATGTTGTCCTGGAATTTCACCCCCTTGGTGACGCGCCCGTTGATAACGTCCAAGCAGGCAATCAGTCGTTTGGTAAGCATGTTAATTGTCCCCCGATGCTATAAAATTTTGCAATAATTCCAGCCCCGCCTCGCCGCTCTTTTCAGCATGGAACTGCATACCGTAAATGTTGCTGCGGTTGACGGCTGCCGTGAATTCACCGTTATAGTCGGCAACGCCCCAAATGTCTTCTGCAAAGGCGGATTTTGCATAGTATGAGTTAACGAAGTAGAAGTAGTCCTCTTGGGTTGTATCATCGTTGAAAGTAACTTTATTCCAGCCTATCTGCGGCACCCGAACCTTGTCTGTGTCGAATTTCACAACTTGGCCTTTCAGCCAGCCAAGACATTGCGTATTCTCTTCCTCGCTATGCTCAAACAAAATCTGCATTCCCACGCAGATGCCTAAGAAAGGCGTTTTTTTGACTAAAACCAGTTCTTTCAGCGCAGCCAAAACGTCCATCTCAAAGAGCGAATCCATCGTTGCCTTGGCACTGCCAACGCCGGGCAGAATGATGTGGCTTGCACTTGTCAAATCACTGACACAACGAACAAATTCTGCCTGCTTGCCCAAGTGACTGAGCGCGTGCATGACGCTGGGCGCGTTACCTGCTTTATAGTCGATAATTTTAATCATAGAGAACCTCCAAATGTCGGTGGTGGCTGTCGTTTATGTTCGCTCATCGCATGATATCGCTCAATAATCGTCAAATCTTCGGCTGTTGCCGTGCCTTCGAACAAATATTTGTCAATTGCTGCATACGTCACGCCCATATCTTGTTCATCGGTTTGCCCGTCAAATAATCCGGCTGATGGAGCTTTGTCAATGATACGGTCGGGTGCACCCAAATGGCGCAGAAACTCGAACACTTCCGTCACCGTCAAGTCGGCAATCGGGTTGAAATCAAACGCGCCGTCACCCCACTTGGTGAAGTAGCCCATATATCGCTCACTGCGGTTGCCCGTACCGGCAACCAGTCGATTTTCGCTTGCCGCAATGGCGTTGAGTGTTGTCATACGCAAGCGCGGTGCGATGTTAATATTTGCCGTGTCTGTAACCGTTGCTGCCGCTGAAACAGCCAATAAAAATGCCTCACGCACGGGTGACAAATCGACTTGGCGCGTTTCAATATTATACTGCGCGGCAAACGTCAGTGCGTCGTCGCGATCAAGTGCGTAATTGCGCTTGGAGCCGCAAGGCATAATCGCACCGACAGTATTGTCGCAGGCCTTTTTACATAAAATGCCAACCAACGCACAATCTTTTCCGCCGCTGTTGCCGAAGACGATGCCTTGCGCGCCACTCGATTGCAACACATCACGGATAAAAGTGACACGTTGATTGACTTCCATGGCATAGTCTCTCATGCGTGATCATCGTCTTTGATAGATTTTTGCAACTTTTTCTTGACAAACATGTTCCAAAAAACCGTTAAAAACACAAATGCGCCGCAGAGAACAACGGTGCGAACGATTGCGCCGGTTAGGTCGAAGCCGCGCCCATCGGTCAGTGCAAAGATGAAGTTGACGACAAGGAACCCAAGGAAGTAGTAGCAATATTCTAAGAGTTTCATGTTAGATCTTCTCCTTTCATAGCAGCCTGCACCAACCCCACAAACAGCGGGTGCGGGTGGTTGGGACGACTTTTGAATTCGGGATGAAATTGTACGCCGACAAAGAAGCGCTTTTCAGGCAATTCGATGGCCTCGACAAGACGATTGTCGGGCGATGTGCCGGAAATGACCAGCCCGTGCGCTGTCAGCTGTGCACGGTAGTCGTTGTTGAATTCAAAACGATGGCGGTGCCGCTCTTCGATGTTGGGCATGTTGTACAGCTTGTATAACAAAGTATTCGGTTTGACTGCGCACGGATATGAACCAAGGCGCATTGTGCCGCCACTGCCAACGAGACCTTCTTGGTCTGGCATAAGATCGATGACTTTATGCGCCGTCGATTGGCAGAACTCACCCGAATGTGCGTCAAGACCGCAAGCATTTCGCGCAAACTCAATGACAGCAGCCTGCATGCCCAAGCAGATGCCTAAGAATGGAATGTCATGTTCGCGGGCGTATTGGCAGGCCCAAAGCTTGCCGTCGACGCCGCGGTCGCCGAATCCGCCGGGAATTACGATGCCGTCAACATCGTCTAAGAGCTGCCCGACAGTTTCGCGCGTAACGTCCTCGCTGTCAATCCACTTAAAGTTGATTTTTGACGAGGTGGCGAAGCCGGCGTGGTGCAGGCTCTCCATGACCGACAAGTAGGCGTCGTGCAATTGGACATATTTGCCGACGATGGCGATGGTGACTGTTGATGTCCGTGTGGCAATACGCTGTGCCATCATCTGCCATTCGACCAAATCGGGTTGCGGCGCATCAATGCCAAGCTGGCGGCAAACAACAGTGTCCAACCCGTTTTCGTGCAACAGTAACGGGACTTCGTACAGTGACGGCGCGGTGATATTTTCAATAACGCAATCGGGCTTGACATTGCAGAACAGTGCCAACTTGTCAGCGATGCCGTTGCTCAGCGGTTCGTCGGCGCGCGTTACGATAATGTTAGGCGTGATGCCTGTGGCGCGCAATTGAGCCACTGAGTGTTGTGTCGGCTTGGACTTATGCTCGCCCGAAAATTTGAGATAGGGGATGAGTGTCACATGGATAAACAGGCAGTTTTGTGCGCCTTTTTCTAATGACACTTGACGGATGGCCTCTAAAAACGGTTGGCATTCAATGTCGCCGGTCGTGCCGCCGATTTCGGTAATCAACACGTCGGCCTGACTGCTCTGCGCTTTGGCGTAAATGAAGTTTTTGATCTCTTCGGTGACGTGCGGAATGACTTGCACCGTGCCGCCCAAGTATCCGCCGGCGCGCTCACGTTCCAGCACGCGCCAATAGACTTGACCCGCTGTAAGACTGCTGAGCCGGGTTAGATTTTCGTCGATAAACCGCTCGTAGTGCCCCAAGTCGAGGTCGGTTTCGGCACCGTCGTCGGTGACAAAGACCTCGCCATGCTGAAATGGGCTCATGGTACCCGGATCGACATTCATGTAGGGATCGAGCTTTTGTGCGGCGACTTTGAGTCCACGCTGTTTGAGCAATCTGCCCAGTGACGCGGCGGTAATGCCCTTGCCTAAGCCCGATACTACGCCGCCTGTTACGAAAATGTATTTTGTCATATGTACGCCTCGTTATGAAAATATCCCTTATTATACACGGATTTCTGCAAGATGGCAAGGGGAGAAAAGGCTTTTTCTACTCCCACTCGCCAAGTCTATATCAATATTAAACATTTTTGTTTTTGTGATATTACAGATTTTGATTCCCATTATCCTCACTCTTACTGCTATTTGGGGCATGAGGATTTTTTAGTATCAAAATAGTATCACGGCAAATAGCTTTGAATAAAGAATTTGCGAATCCATCTTAACACAGATGAAATTATTTTGCAACGGCTCGAAAACGCATTGACAGTTACCTATTAAAAGGCGAACCGCCCCCTATATTATGTATATAGGAAGCGGTTCGTTTAGCTCATATGCCCATCTACTTCAGATACGTCACTTGACGACAATATGGACACTTTGAAGGATTGCCTGTTGGTATAAGCTTCCTACCGCAACGGCACCGATAATAAGTATATTTAATTCTCATTATTGAACTCCTTTCTAAAAATGTATAACATCACATTTTTAGAAAAAGCCTGCGTTTTTTACCTTTCTGGATACAGATTTCTATTGCAATTTGGAATAGACCATGATATACTTATGCTTCTGACGCAAGTATGAGGTCGTCTCATGCTTCTGTTATCCCGCAGAACACCGAGTTGTCGCTCGGTGTTTTTGCTTTTTCACGTTCTATGTGTTGTCAAAAAAAGATTCTGGATTACAGCCAAAAGCTCCTTCGAGAATGCGATTTGTTAAGCCTGCTTTAGCGTTTGAGCTTTTTAGCGAGCTCATTCTATGCAGAGAGCTTTTTCCGTAATCATCTTTGCTGACTACCCAAACTTGGTCGCGCCGGAAATTTTCGCTTACAAGTAGGGGTTGGTGTGAAGTGCAAATAAGCTGGGCGTTGTTAGGATTGCTTTCTGGATTGATAAACAATCCAATAATTTCTTTGGCCAAAGATAGATGCAACCCATTCTCTATTTCGTCGACAACAAGAACTCCTCCATGTTCTAATGTGTCAAATAGATGTGGTAATGCTGTAAATAATTTGATCGTCCCTAACGATTCATCAGCGAAAAAACGCATAGGAACCGGCTCCATTTCTATTCCATCTGTGTAAATTGCATGTTCAGTGCCAACTCCTACCGTTGTTTTCTTGGTAATAATTTCTCGGTTTTCAAAATCATCTAAGGCTATATTTTGCGAAGCCACTTCTTCTTCCTCAAAGGATATATTCAAATTTCTTATGGTCGGATCTGCCTTTTTAAGAATATTAACATACTTCTCTCTTCGAGATATAGAAAACGATTCTTTGGTTTCTGCTGGGTGAATTTTTGCAGCCGTCATGCTGATAACTTGAATATTGGTAATAGCAGAAACTACTTTGTTGGCAAACTCATTGTTAAATATAGCAGCAACGGGTAAGCACAGAGCTTCTTCATTTACAATATGTTTTGCGGATTCAAATCCTTTCAACTCTGAGCGTAAAGAGATATCCTTAAAGGATGGTGATGTTCGTTCAAGTATTTTTTCCGTTCGGCGGTATTTCTTTGTAAGTAGCTCTGAAACTATTTTTTTTCCATGAATGCAGAATGAATAGCTATAAGTAGTTTCGCCCAAATTTATAGATATTGCGAAACACGATGGCTTATCCTTATACGCAGTATCAAATGCAAATTTAGAAACAGAGCTGTCCATCCCCTTTATTTCGGGAATTGCTAAAAGCTGAGGGTTGTTCACAGCAACGCAAATAGGTGACCATTCTAATATTCGTTGAATTTCTCTTAGAATTTTACAAAAGAATGTTTTTCCAGAGCCATTTGCACCGTAGAGAACAGAAACTTTGTTTAGTGTATGGTCTCCGCGCTTAAAAGTGTTTTCCATATGCTCTTTTTTGCCCGCCTCAATGACCGTTGTAAAAGTAGCGCATTCAGCAAAAGAAGCAAAGTTTTCAGCAGATAGAGAAAGTAAAGTTGTGTTTTCCATTGTCCTATCCTCCATTTCGTTTATAATATAGCATACGCTCGCATATTTGTCAAGCAGTTATTTGCAATTATTTTTATAAAATATAAAAAAACAGCCTATAACATGGCTGTGCTTCATAAAGAAAAATTGATTTATTCATGTGTATGACGAAAAATAAAGAACAACAACATTTTGAATGATTCAATTAAATTATTGCCGATAAGATAGGGAAACCCGCCCACCGACAAATTATAATTTGAGTATGCGATTATACTCATGCCAACACACCCAAATTTTTGAGCAACCAAAAACTTGTCGCTACGAGTTGTCAAGAGATTTTTCAAAAAGTTTTGCTGTTATCTTTCATGGTGATTTCTCGTGCGCACAGTACGCGCCGGCGTTTGCTCTGCCGTTTTTGCTTGTTCTATAATCACATCAACTTGTCAATGACAATGATAAAATGCGTAAAAAAGGCAAGGAAAAAATGTAGTTTTATGGCAAGATGAAAACGTACAAGAATTAAGCGTTGGCGTCAAAGAGCGTATTCACGACATGCTGTTTTTG
>Ga0131853_10004082_pt1 | contig 26195 bp, 11 predicted proteins | sample TergutLab28metaG_FD_92764 | JGI IMG/M metagenome (GOLD analysis project Ga0131853, IMG submission 92764) | Labiotermes labralis P1 segment gut microbial communities from Petit-Saut dam, French Guiana - Lab288 P1 (version 2) (version 2) | ecosystem: Host-associated > Arthropoda: Insects >... | reverse complement strand
ATCGAACCAGAGCAATACAACCCATGAAATAACTCAACAAATAAGTCGCAAGCTCCTGAGGATGGATGTATTAACATCCGAAACATGTTGAGCATTAAATAATGAAATAAAAAAAGCAAGTGATATCAAGTTGGTCTCTCTTTATTCAACTATCAAGATGACGCACGGTCCAATAAACATAAGATAAGCAGGGAACTTTCTAAAGAAGAGCACCCAGTGCAGGTATTTGACGTGGATACCGTACTAACGTTAATGCAGTCCTAAACAGCTCTCCCAACCGGCGTGTCTTAAGCATGAAATCCGAAATTCAGCTTCTAATAACGGAGGAAGTGAGAGGTGGTTCATGTTTATATAGCGCGACATCGTGTTAGAGGTGATAGAACTTGTCTTTGTCTAACAGTATTTCTGTTTATTTTAAAACAAGCGTGTCTGTGTTTGTACAGTGCAGTGCAAAGCTTAGTGTATCAACAGCGACAAAAAAAAATGTAGACTGTGTAATGAAAACCAACTTGATGAACTAGTTATCCCCAGTTTATTTCGTCAATCAACTTCTACATGTTTCGGACATATCTGTAGCCCATCATCAGGAGGTTTACTGTACATATACAGCAATTGGTACTGTTGTGTTTTTCAGTTGACTGTCTGTTGGCCGGCCGGCATATCGTGCGAATTATTTAAAGTGGTGCCTTCAGGGTGCTATGATATAGATCACTGGATTAAATACGTACCTCTTGGAGCTTTGCTAGAGTTTGGAATTTTCAGGATTTCCGTTCTAATACTCAGTCGACTTCCACATATTCCAATGATATTCATGCACGTGTGCGGCAAACCTATCGAATTCTGTAACATGAGCTAATTCGTAGTGGACTCGGAGTTCGTCACAGCATTTTAAGACATCAGTTTAAAAGTGATGTAATTGGCCGTCATTCGCGCAGTAGTTTGGTGGCGAGCTTAGAATATTCTATTTCAAGCAGCTCTGTATGAAGAATAGCAGGAACACTTAGTCCGCCCGAATTAACGAAAAAGAAACAAGACGTGTTTTCGATAGAGTTGACTATTAAGGGATTACAAAATATACATTTACAGACGTTAAGAATTCTGAGACGTTTGTCAGAAACATTTTTCAGCCGATTTTGAAAGGAGTTCAGTTTTAGCAAGTGCAGATCTTAGTGATATTACGGCTACAATTCGATCTCTTATGGTTTAAATTTTCGACCAGCGTGTTAGGTACATTTATTTTGAATTTTTGATGTCTGTCGTCCCTCTAAGTTATCGCACAAAATTCAGTTTGCATCTCACACAGAAGCAGTACAGTGAGCCCGGTAGCTCAGTCGGTATAGCGACTGGCTACGGGCTGGACGGTCTGGATATCGAATCCCAGTGGGGGCGAGATTTTCCGCACCTGTCCAGATCGGCCCTGAGGCCCACCCAGCCTCCTGTACAATGGTTACCGGGTCTTTCTCGGGGGTAAAGAGCGGCCAGGGTCTGACACTCACCCCTAACCCCTTCTAGTGCCGTGATCAAGAAAGAGTAGAGCTATCCTCTACTGTCAGTATGGGCCGTACGGAATATACACATCCTCAGTGCCTGTGTAAGGGTGCAATTTTCCTTTTGGCTACAGAAGCGGTACATATTCATGGTAAAGAAATGCATGTCAGTGTTTTGTAGGCAGACAGTTGGTACGTATTTTTAAAATCACAAATATCCTATGTGGGCAAAATGCAGAGTTTTTTAACATTACAGGTCTGATTGAACTTCAATATATTCAGCCTATAACCTGTCATGATGTTACAGGTGGGGTGTAGAAGTATAGCTCTTCTCTTCCTTTATCATCGGCGTTGTGTAGATGTCGGCTTTTAACGTAATGCTCTGACTGCTTTACCCCGGAAATGACCCGGTGCTCTTTTTATAGCAGGCTCTTTACATCTGTGCGGAACCGGATCCCCACGGGAATTTCATCGCCAGAAGTCAAGGCCGTAGACAGTTGCTATAGCGACTATGGATTTAAAATGCAAAGTGCAGTTTGTTATATTTTACTCCTATTAGTTAATTTAACATTATTTTATTATCAATTTTCTTTTACTTTCACTACTGAGTAACACGTTTTTCCTTCAAAAGTATTGGTAATTTCCTTACTTCATTACTCAATGTCATTCTATGCATTTGTGACCCAGAATTCCTGATTTGGTATTAAGTAATAAGGATTAATTTAGAGACTAGAATATAAATGTCTTAAAGTGATCTTACGAGTGTATGCAGTGAATATTGCGAACGGAATATCAGCATTGTTTTGAACTGAAACAGGTTTTGCATAAGATGTTTGAAACAAATTTAAAAAAAATTAGTGTATATATAGAAAGCTTTACATGACAAGCAATTCCGTTACTATGCCATAAAGTATGCATTGCTTTCAAAATGTGCAATACGGTACAACGTTTTATATGGCGTACCTTACGAAGCGCTTTTTACTTTTTCGTTACAAAACAAATTAAAAGACAACGTGGCGATCTGCTGATGATAAATTTGTCCTGACTAAGACGTATACATAGCACATGGGTAGCAGATGGCCTACATCAGACCTCCAGTTAGCAAGGGTTGACATTTCATCATTTGTCCCACTGTGACACCAATGCTTGTGTCCCATCCTAGAAGAAAATTTGTCAAGTGCGCGCATCTGTGGTCAGGATGTGACAGCCTGCTGCTAGCCGATGGCTGTTACAAATCGCTTGCTAGGCCAGGTGTTTTGCAGGGGTCCAGATAGATGGAAATCACTGGTCAAGAGATCAGGGCTGTAAGGAGAGTGTTCCATAACCTATCCTAGCGCCTTAACAAGTCACACTTCCGGTTGGTTGTAAGAAGCCTGGTGTAAAAAAGGTAAAGCAGTCCCGTTACAGGCCTGGAGTGGCCTAGAGGGTTGCAGGAAGTTAAGGTTCCCAGATTACATGACAAAGGCACAGGATGGTGGTAAGTTTGTCAGCCTTACGCACCGGCCGCCTTTACCCCTAGGAAATGCTCCTGGTACTCATTTCTGTTAGAGGCTGTGTCGACCTCAGGGCCATAGTGCGATCGGAAGGATTATGTCAATAAAAAATTCCAATGACACCATCAGGGATCGAACCAGCGACCTTCCGATTTGTAGCACAGCACCTTAACCACTATGCTGCCGCGGTCTCAAATGCAGGCTTCAGCCCGCATCCGGATACCACACCACCCCAGCCAAACCACAACGTAACACCGACACACATCGAACCAGAGCAATACAACCCAATGAAATAACTCAACAAATAAGACGAAAGCTCCTGAGGATGGATGTACTAACATCCGAAACATGTTGAGCATTAAATAATGAAATAAAAAAGCAAGTGACATCAAGTTGGTCTCCCTTTATTCAACTATCAAGATGATGCACGGTCCAATAAACATAAGGCCCATTCTTATATTTAGAGTACTTTTGCATGTGTTCAGTCGTCATTTGTCTGCACACCCATTTCGAGAGCCCGACAATTTGAAAACCGGTAAAAGAAAGGTTTTCTTCTGTCGGTCCAGGCAGCGATAGAAACTATCAAGATATTTATTTCCTACGCTTTTGAATAAATACGTAGGGCTGTAGTACCCAACAACGTTACTCCACTGAGAGGAGCGAGTTAGACTGCACACCTCGCACGCAAGGCAGTGAAGTTGCCGCAGAATCGCGGGGACACTGTGCTGGCGGAGATACGGACTATTGATTTTAAATTCGATGTTCCGACACGTGTAGCTCGGCGTCAGGAAAATTCCTGGAAACTGAATGGACTGTAAATTATTAACTTGACAGTGCGACAGTAGTCCGGAGTTTCAAAATACTTTCTGAATGCATGTAATATTAATACTGTAAACTGCAAGTGCACCCTAGCAGTTCGGGTAAAGAATGCAACTAAACCGAACATTTAACTAACTTCATGCAGTACAGCCATTGAAAAGCTGATATCTTCTATTTAATTATTAAACCACGCTTTTTTTTATGGAACACGGGATTTATTCCCGCGCTTCCATCACCACGTGATTAGGATCTGTCATGGGCCAGGTAACTCAATTAAACACACTTAGAACATTTTGCTGAACGTTAATTTGATTAGTATAATTCCACATACAACCAATTTTCAAATTTTTCTCTTAATTTCAGATTTTTTTTCTCACATTTTATAAGGATATATGATGTTTATCCTGCGTGCCAAAATCTTTGAACTTATCATTCACAAATTTTAAAGCTGCTCATAATTCAATATTCTCAATTTCCCTATTTTTATCCCTTAGTTCATTATGCTTTCTGTGGTATTTGATTGTGAAGCGTCCTCTCAGTCTGCTTTCTTTCCATACAGCGGTGATGTCCAAATTGTGCTAGACAAACCCTGGGGTTTCCGTAGGCGATTTCCTCGACTGTACAAGAACACGTCCATTAAATTTAAATAATAAATTAATTTTGGAAGTTTTAAGTCCCATTTTATTTGTCTCTCCGTCTGTATGTATAATAGGCGCTGGATGTGTTGGTTTTAAATCACCAAAAATAATATATTTTTATAAATATTTTTACGTGTTTTATTTTTAAGTAAAACATATATTTGAAATACTTTATTTCATCTCTGCTTTCAAATGCAGGCATTCCGCGAAAAGTCAGATTTAATCACAAGGATTGCGCAGATGTTAGGATTTTGAGGAACACTACCATATAATAGGGCAAGAAGTACCACATGCATATCAAGGAAAGAGAAAAGTTGTATGGCTGTATGTAAATTTCTGTAAGTTTCTATACAGGAAATAGAAGACAAAGTATTAAGATATACGAAGCCCACTACACAGGATAAAGTTCATTTTGCAGCCCTACTAGTTTATCAGCTATTCACAACATTTCCAGCCTTTGACGGAAAGCGAACTTTAATTTCACAGCTTAGTTCACCATATCCCGCCACTGACTGCTATCCCTTGCATGCTACGTGTCTTACCACTTTCTTTCTTCTTAACGTGCAAGAATTCCACATACCGCCATGCTTATAGTATATTCATGACTGCAATTGCGTTCCTACTGTAATAAGCATTTCTGCAAGTTTGTTTTATACAATAATATATATTTTCTGATTTCGCGATGAACACTTTTATTTTACCATACATTCCTTTAAACTTGGGACTACAGGAAACCTTGCGAATAAATTTCCACTGCAACGGGCCTCAATATTACATTTTGACATAAAATAGCAACATCTAAAGCTTACACTTAAAAAAAGTTTGCCTTGTGGTCTAGCATGCTGTATTTTTTTTTATCTGTATCCCTAGATAGTGCCAGAGAAGTAACTCATGTGTAGGTAGTGGCTTTCTTTTTAAAATAACATTTGTCTGCAGCTAGCTCCACATCGGCTACTTATAGAGTCAGTGGCCTGCGAACTTTGATAAGCAGTCCAGCATAGCTGAGTACACTCGACGGTGGAAGAAGACTGTGCTCGGCGGTTGCCCGCTGTTTCCTGTTTAAAACGTGTTTAGGTGATAGGTCTGTGAATTTATCGTAGGAAACAGACGACTGCAGTACGTTACACTCCAAATGAGCCGGTATCTCTTCGCGGAAGATAAAAGCCTATAGACATATATGGACACGCAAACGTATCCCACGCTACAAATTGAAAGTAGTTACAGTAAGCTTCATGATTTCAAAATTTGGTTTCATATTCCGCGAGACTGGTATTCTGATTCAATCCAGTTGCTAGCCAGCAGTCAGCATAACTTGTATGACATATACCTATTGCTCTGTGTACGATACTAGACTACTTATGATGGACAGAAAACCTGTCCGAAATGTGTAGAGTTCTATTCCCAAGTAATTTAAGAAATTAGTGCATCTTTCTGGTTTTATTATAAGAATATATCATGATGCACGGCCCTCTGAATGTCAAAGTGAGTGGTCAGCTTCATGCAGCGACCACTTTAGTCTCGGGGAAGGAACTTGGCACCCACTGGATGAAAAGTTGCCTGGTTGTAAGAGCAGCTGTCAAACATACCTTAGATGAACAGACCATCAGTGGCAGAGTAACTTGGGCTTGGATCTGAATTTTGGAACAGGTTAGAAGGCAGTACACACTGGTCCTGCGACCGGCCATCTTGACTTGTCTTACTGCATGTACAGTGTCTTCACTTAAGGGCTCAGGTCGTTCCCAAGATCAGAGATGATACTGCATGTCTCTCATGCAGCCCTTCCGACTTTTATTTGGCAGCAATAGTTCTGCTATATTAATCCCCATATCTATAGCCAATCATGAACCTTTACAAGTTATTCGTGTTTTAATTAATCGTAGAATCAAACTTCCGCTGCATTTGTGTCAATCAACTATTTCTGTCCCTTCTAACTCCTTTGTTTTGACACTGCTCCCATTAGAAGGACGAGCGGGCTAAGTTCCCCTTGCCTCCGTAAAAAGTGTCTGTCATCTCTCTTGTACATTTTCTTGGTCCCTGATCGACTGTTTGTTACTTCGTCCTCAGATCATGAGTCTTTAAAGTTTTAATATAATTGGCTTACATATTTTAACCAGATTGTCTCTGTGGATTATAGTCCAGGAAATTTATTTGAAAGGACAGAAACGCTGTCTTAGGTGAGGATGGTAAGAATATTTAGTGTCGTCGTGCGTCTCATGTTTCTTTTTTTTTTTGACTTCAGGTCACACACATAAAAACAATGCAATTTTTAAGATATCCAGAGGCTCCTACTTTTTATCAGTTTAAAATATAGAGAATTACTCCCTGGAGAAGTGCTACGTGCTATAGACATCCACACATAACACACTTGGGACTTGCGCTAGGCAAACCTCAGTCACTGTAAAAATACAGTTACAGCACAGGATTTAGGGAGGAGCTCAAACTTTCACCACAGTGTGCCTCAGAAACAAGGCGACACGACCTGAGTCCACAAGTCGCATGTATGTACACACACAACTAATTCTATGGGGCAGATTCCCGGTGGTGAAACTGACAGCCATTTCGACTGTAGGGAAATCTCCTAGCTTTTGTGAAACCTTATTTTCACAGCAGCTTTCAAAAATAGTTCGATCTGAATCTTGTCCTGAACTGCGAGAAAGCAGACATTTTTTTCCTTCCTTGCTTAATATCTATTTTAATATTTATCTTTTCATATACGCTTATTTCTTTGAATTTTTCTCCTCCCTTCAGGATTTTCTGATAAGCAGTTGACACCTAGTGGCTTGTGTATATACCGCCAAGTTAACGCTAAAATCTTTGCATTCTACCCACACAGCACATATATGTGAACTGTACAATACCCCTAACAAAGAACCAGCATTTCTTTGCCTATTATTGCACTATTTTTCTTTCTACTGGAATAAAACTGTTCTCTGTGAGGGACGAACTGAATCTTTACATAGAGAACGTTCCGTCCGTTTTATCTTTTTCCTGGACAAGGAAACTTTACTCCACAGAAAGCCTGCCTTCATAGATTAGAGCGTTAATTTCTTGACTGAAGTCTACGAAGTTCGCAAAATGAATATTTGCTTTTCTTTATGAGAGGGAATTTAGGAATGTTATGTTACATTCCTTACAAGTGAGCTGGAGTGTATCTGAAAAATTGCTTCTGACATCACACTTACGCACATTCGTGCTATAAGATCAGCCGAGTTGGAAGATACACACTGTGTTGATTGCAAATCCTCTTTTGAGTTACTCGGTTTGAATCCCAGAAGTGTGCTCATTGCAGAAATCAGAAACCTATCTTCTTGTCCATATCTTATCTAGCAGGCCCCAATGCCTCTCCCTGCAGAGTAGAACCCCTTGTCTTGAAAAGCTGAAACAGCGTTGTGGTTATGAAATTGAGTAGCACAAAATGCATCATTGATCTTTCCTTGTGAAAATGGATTCTGTACAATTAACTTCCTTGTAATGAGACTGCGTGTTGTAACGTGAAATAAGCAACTGAAGAGATAGGGACAGATAATCCATATTCTCAGGAGATGTATTGAGATATATACGCATAGTTAAAGAGAAAAAAGCAATTACTTTCTACTGCTGTGCTGAAGAGGGTCAGGCGATCTGTTGGCAGGCATACGAATGGCGAGCTTGTGCCTGAATAAAACTGCGCTCCTGGAAACCCTAATTAGAAATGTGCCGCATGTTAATTTATAACACAATTATGGTTTCAATATAAGGGGTTCATGCAGTTTATTGTGCTCTATGACAGCATCTGATTTGTGAGGCTTAGTGTCTGAGGAATTCCTCGTGTTTCAGCTACAGAAGCCCCTGTGCAGTCACAAGAGCAACATAAGGCATGATCCGCTTAGTGGAAACTTACGTTAGACACGACGACGTATCTACATAACGGTTCAAACGACATCATAGTTTACTTTTGTCACCAAAGATAAGCGTATTGAAAAGACGTGCAATTCGGCTGATTTTTCACGTAACGCACTATGTGCCTCCTCTGTCACAACGGATGTGAGGTTATGGGAGCGAACAAGATTTTATTGATAATTTTCCGATCCATCTTACCCCGTTTAAAACGCACGACTTGCCCCAGACCTGCCAGTAACTTCTATGTACACGCCGTCAAAGAATTTCGTCCTAATAATTGCACTTCTCCTTAATCATAAACATCATATGTAATATACTCAGACTAATAAAATAAGGTGGTGTTTGTAAAACGTATTTTAATAACTGTACTTTTCATATACGGGATACGTCACGGGATAACCTTCGCCTAATTACACCCTCTTGGCAGTCTGTCACATTACTTGCCGGCTGCGACAAGAACGAAAATTTAATTGTATGTGATAAGAAACAACATTTAGCACGCTTTAGTAGCTTGATCTGAACTGCAGTTTCATTCGTGGTCACATTTTCTGCAACAGAAGCATTCTGAGCAGCGCTGTCTTGGTTCCGCCTCAACATTACATGGCGCGGTTTCGGGTTGCTGCCGAAGGAGCATGCCTGCACCTCTGTACGGTGGGTGCAACACACACAGGTGGCTTGGGGATGACAAATTCACATTGCTGAGACGTACATTACGTAAAATTTAAAGAACCTTGGAATTGCTTGGAATTTTGTAGAACGGTGTTCATCGTCGGACTCCTGTATATGTAGGAAAGAATATTCGTTTTCCATAGCAGCTGAGAACTTTCCTGACAAGGTAAATGAATCGCAGTTTCTCAAAAAGTATTATTTTATGTCGGTTTTGTAATTTATTGATATAATTCTGAGTAAGAAGTGGAAACACAGCTGTAAAAATTCACAAGAATGAATGCATGTATCAAAATGTAACATAGAGGAGGGCGTTCCGAATTACTGTAACAGGCGAGTTCTGCCTTTTTGTTGAGTCAGTTAAATAAGTAACTCATTAACAACCTATTTTACCCGTTGAATGGGAGATAGAATTAGGTTATGGCATTACGGAAAGGTCCATTCTATATAGCTATGCTTGTTCTCTAACACCGTTCCCATATAATTGGTCCTCAGAAAGACGTCTTTATGTACGCTGCTTCTCTCTTCACCACAACTTCCCATCTTCATTTAAATTCATTAGTTTTTTCACCGCTGAACATTCCAAGTCCCGTGAGCCAAATTTAAAAATAGTGCAGACTCTCTTAAAGGCGCGAAGAAAGTGTGAGAAATTAACTAACATATCACTGAAGAGAAAATAAAAATATGTAAGAAATTCAGCGAAAGTTAGAACTTCTACTTACCACTCGAATTTGAAAGACAGAAAGTCACGTGTTGGTAAGAGAGTGATACGGATTCGGCTTGGAGCAAGAGTGTTATGAGGAAAGTCATTCTACATCGGTTTAATTGATTTCTTATCTGTTTCTTTCATTTGCTTGTACGTTTCCTATTATGTTTCATTCGCCACGATGTGGAATTGAAGGCACTAACAGCTATGCATGTTCACATAAGCATAAACATAGTAATCTTTAATTGGGACATTCCTTAGCGCTGCAGTTATACATATTGTATACTTATATTATAAACCTACAAATTCACATTTATAAATGTGTTCAAACACATGTTATTAACCGGAATCAACATGTTTCCGTCACTCCTATGACGATCATCATGGTGCCTTATAAAAATTACAGTAAATACACAAATAATCGTACAAAATATATTATACAATCACTCAATATTACACTTGGTTTTCGCCGGCGAAACTCGTCGTCACAAAATATAAAATTATATTATAATGAGTTTACATTTTTGTTAAAGTTTAGTAAAGCCGAGTGTATTTGTGTTGTTTGGTGGATGCATATCTTTGATTCTCTTCCTAGTAGATAAGCAGAATTGTGCACAGTATTAGGGATGGTTTGATGTGGTTGGAGGAACTTACCTTCCATACCACTGTGGAAAACTCAACTTATCTACTAACAGGATGTGAGTCAGCTATACACATGCACTAAACAACACAAACATACCCAATTTTACTATGTTTTAACAAGAATATAAACTTATAATATAATTTTTATATTTATGTACATGAGATTCGCCTGGGAAAACAAAGTGTTGTATTGAGTGGTTGTATCTTACGTTTTGGTGCTGTTACTCTATATTAATTTTATTCTTGTTATATGACACCCTGATTGTGGTCACAGGATTGACCGAAATATTTTGGGGAAGAAAAATTACATGTGATTGAACATATTTCTAAAAGCGCATTTGTTAATTTATCATAAAGTAAACAGCAGTTATGTTTATTTTGAGGCTTTCAACTCCGTGCAATCTTGCGGGCAGTTTCTTCTCTTTATCTCATCTAAATGCACATCTTGTGTTAAATACATATATTTATCACCTATTACCTCCTACATGTTTCGATGTTTGTTACACCTTCTTCAGAAAGACCATTGCATTATTTGCTCAAGACTGTGTATGGCACCAGACATTTTAATTAAAAAATGAAATAGGGTACACTTTACATTTTATAGCACAATCTGCGTAACAAAATTGCGAAAAGCACACATTTCTTGGACAAATAACGGAATGGTCCCCCTGAAGATGGTGTAACAAACACCCAAAACAAGTAGGAGGTAATAGGTGATTAATATATGTATTTAACATATTCTATGTATTTAGTTGGGATAAAAAGAAGAAATTAAGCGGTTACGATTCTTCATGATTTTCTGTCTTGAAAATAGTGACCATTGATATAAATTGTTTGTAAATAAAGTACACAATTTTGTCTCCTTTAGATTATAAAACACATTTTCGAAAAATTGGGAACTTTCATGAATGCTCTGGACAGGATACAAACGTTCACCTTGGAAGGCAGAGCTCCGAATATAAAGGAGCAGTGTGTGTATGTGCCAGTAATTCTGAAGCCGTGTGCAAGCCGTATTTCAGTTATCAGTAATGCTGCAACCACCAGCCATCAGCATCAATCCTGACGTGCTGAACGAAACCCCAAGTTTGTGTCTATCAAATGCGGCTCTCCCGCAGCTTATTATAGTTTCAACTATCGTTACTTTATTTTGCGAAGCCATCAGAAGTCCAATGTAATTATTTAGCTTATCTCTCCGAAATTCTAGTTTCAACACCGTCCCTTTAAAAGTTTTGTAATACTCCAAAATATCGCATTTATTATAATTTTTTATATTTATTTCTTTCTCACAATAATGAACAAATTTTTCCCGCTATGTTTCCTTAAGATTCCGGAAAATTTTACCAGTAAATAATATGGGTTTATATGGAAATAAATAGAGAGAGTATTTATTCCGAATAGTTCCCGAATGGGAAAGTGTATATTTTATATTCCTTCCTGCAGTGGACTATGGCTTTTGAAGTTCTTGGCAGAAAGAAAGAATGGATGAACTGGAAATGCTATCGAAGCCATTACTAAATTTTTGGGTGCCTAAAAATGCATATGTAATACAGGAGAACCACTTCAATTTCCTGTCTCCTAAATAAATTTCCTGTTAAGTTGACACTGCTATGACGCAGTTCCGACGTTATGTTCGCTAACAGACAGGCTCTCTGGAACAGTGTGGAACGGTCATTTCCGTGTAGCGTTATATTTAATTCATGAACTTCTCTCTTGCTGTCTAACAAAGCGCTAGTTTATTTCTCACCTTTCTGTCTAAGTGCAGTGTATACTCGTAGAAGGAAAAGTGCGCTCGTACATTTTTACAGCTTACTTTCTACGTTACACCCAAAATTCGGACGCCCCGAAGTATCACTATGCATGCATAAGTGAAGGTACAAATAGTTCGAAAGTCGGTGGAAAGTAGGGAAGTCTCCTTAGGAAAGAAATGGAAGAACTGCGTAACTTGTTTCTTTTATTCCCTGAAGTAGTGACGTTAAATGGTGACGTCACATTTTCGCAATATTGTGCAGTATATGACGTTCAATTTACGGCGCCTCATGTCTCCTTAAATTCACTGCTGTCTGTCTGTCTGTCTGTCTCTCTGCTTCTCTGTCTCTATCTGAAAGATGAAACTAGAAAGAGATAAGGAAACTGTCCACCGGATTTATTGTCCTGTACCTACACCAAGGTACACAGTCAAAGAAAGAAGAAATAAGGCGGAGAAGAGTGGAAAAAAGAAGATCATGGTCTATAAAAGCTGGACTAAATAAATGTCTATGTATGTGTGTAGAAGCACTAAATTTTACTGTTTTCGGCAGTGGAACATTTAGACACCGTCATGTACATTTCACTATCGTTGCTAGTCCTTTGAAATAGTTAAGGATGTACACCTTGTAGAACATCGAATCTAGCCCTTTTTATCCAAAGGACAAAATAACGCCCTTCGACTTTATTCCTATTTCTTCAAAAAAAGTGGCCTTTACAAAAGATGTCGAATACTTCATCGGTGCAATTACCAGTATATGGAATTTTCTTGTTGAAGGCTGATGGAACATGAAGTATTTAAATCCTCCTTACAACTACTTGAAATTAATCGAAATAAGGATTATGCAAAACCTTTTTACCCATTAGAGAATGGTAGGTCAAAATAAAATTAAAAAGTTGAAACTATTAACAGAAGAGCTGCATGTACTTCATACAGAAAATTAAATTCCAGTGAAACTTATCCCTTTATATAAAAAGGAGCCAAAACCGGAAATATTTAGACCAATGGGGTTGTTATAATGAATAACTACCGCAGTTTCCCCCACCATCAATTTTTCATAAAGCTTTGTTCTTGCCAACAGCGGTTCAGCCAATTTTGGCGTTTGCGAGAAAGTAATCGTGCTGTTAGCGAGGGATTACTCTATAGTCTCGGAGTCTAATGACATTCGAAACAAATGATCGCATTATTTTATTTCCGAGAAAGGTACACCGACTGACAGCATGTCTCAGATATATCTAGTTTGCTTCATGGAACTGTAAGAACATTCGTATACATTACTGTCATCATGTGTTCCTACGAATATAAGTCTGCTTAAATTGTTTAGACTTTAAGTTCTAAATTAGCTTACTCGGACATAATGTTACTGAAAAAATATTAGCTACACACCATAAGCCGCTGAATTTGGAGAGAATTTTGAAAATATTTTAAGGGGAATTTTTGTTGTATATAAATGCATTAAAAATTCATTCGCCTCTCTAAAATACAATTTACAAACAAATTATTTGCATGAGTTTGTGAAATTTATGAGGTTATTATAACAAACGACAGTTAAATTCTTGCGTATTAAGTAATATAAATAGTTGCTAGTTCAGAACACTTAAGACTCCAGCTTCATGAAGGCACAAAGTGCCTAGAGTGGGTACGTTTATATTTTATTCTACACGTTCCTTTAATTCAACAGTGTTGTAACAAAGAAGTAAAAATGGAGGGCCGTGAAGGATTGTTTAACTGTTTGATGGAGACACTAAGTGCACGGTCTCAAAAATGTAAAAGTAAAGGCATAATGTGTTTTTTGCACAGTACATTGTGATACTATTATGCAACATATACCAACAAAATACACACTTTTCAAATTAATGATTTAATTCGATTTGTGACTTCTTCTACATGTTTCGAACCTCGTGGGTTCATCATCAAGAAGACAATTTGTACAAGCAGTTTTTGTACGGTATGTTTATCATGCTTTTATGTAAGCAGTCTAGCAGGCGGCAGAGAGTGTTCCATATCGAAGTGGTTCCACTTTTACAGTTTTGCAGTTTGTTTTATTCTTAGTACTCTTTTACAGCCACCCTGTTGATGATAATGATGGCAAAAGCGATCGAAACTTGTTGGTAATTGATAATGTGTCATGAAACATATTTTGTACTTGTGCATTTGTTGGTTTTGTTACATAACTTTAAATATTCTTTATACAAATTAGTTTTAGGTTCAGCTTTACAAATAAATATATTTTTTCTTGGTTTTCTGCTCATCTCATTTTAGACATAATGTTTTGCCAAGAACTGTGCTGGTAGACATCTCCCACGCTGTAACATAAGGATTTGCCGACAACTGTACTGGTAGCCATCTCCCACTCTGTTACATAAGGTTTTGCGGACAACTGTACTGGTAGCCATCTCCCACCTTGTAACATAAGGTTTTGCCGACAACTGTACTGGTAGCCATCTCCCACCCTGTAACATAAGGTTTTGCCGCCAACTGTACTGGTAGCCATCTCCCACCCTGTAACAGAGAAAGGAGGGTTGGTCCTCTTCCATTAAGACGATTTTGATAAATCGCAGCGTCAGCGCATGGCGTGTACGAAATTTTGAGCAAGATAAACTTTGTGTATCTGTCTGAACACAAAGGATATAACTTGGTTTCGTTTTTAGTTATACATCTCATGCACTAAGGATTCTCCTTCCTCCGGTTAAAGTTTGTCGGATTGTGTCGATATTATTTTCTCTACCTTTCCCTCCGTTTATGTTCATGTAGACCTTAGTACTAATACTTTACCTCTACTGTATGATAATGGAGGTATTCAGCCCTTCCAACTTCCTCCTCTTTGTAAACCTTCCCTTTTTCCTGTTTACTTCATAATTCGCCGTTTTCCGACGGCCTTACTTTTGAACGTAATAAAATAAACGAGTTGAAAAAAAAATTTAAAATTGTGAATATCAGGAAGCAAAGACTTGTAGAAGACAGACAAGCCCTAGTCTGGCACTTGAATTATATTGTCCTTCGATGTGATGGCATTAAGGAACAGAAATAACAGATTATCCTGCAACATACCTGGATATGGGGACGATGTGACTGGGTGTATTAGTCTCTTGTCATTTGATGGATTTTTTCCGCTCTACATAATATCGCATGCCTCTTATGATTTTAGTCCTTACTTCATTCACAACTGTAGGTCCGTGTAAGTACTCGCATGGAGCCAGAAACCCTGCCCACACAGAAAAGAACGTGGTTGAAGATTGGAATGCGAGAGACTGGTGGAGTTCTGAGTATCTGGGCAATTTGACATTCAGAGGACCGTGCATCGTGATATAGTCTTACAATAAAAACCAACTAAATACACTATTTCTCAAATTTATTTTGGTATAGAACTCTACATATTTCGGACAGTTTTACTGTTCATCATTAGGAGTCTGCTAGCGAGATCGGGATGGAGCATCCCGATCTCGCTAGCAGACAGTCAGCATAACCTGTACGACAATTACGTATTGCTGTGAATACAGGACTAGACTCCTGATGATAGACAGTAAACCTGTCCGAAACATGTACAGTTCTATACCAAAATAAAATTGAAAAATAGTGCATCGAGTTGGTTTTTATTATAAGAATATCTTAGATTGTGTTATATTAAAACTTTAAATGCTGTACTCCATTTAAAGTGTATGTAAATTTAGAATTATGCTCATAGAGATTTTATTCCTTAGCCAATTGAAAGACCAAACGATTAATGCTGTAGAGGGCAATATTAGATGTTTATTGTGATAATCATATTTAACACACAATTGCAATGTTTGACAAAGCAGTTTCTTAATTTTCATCTGGACTTTAAAAGGTTAGTATTTTTGTACTTTTGTGTAGTTCTTTTGTATTCGTCTGAGATGTGTAAATGTCGTGTGGCTCGCTTTCTCTCCACATCCTTTCATGTTCACGTTGTTAATTATGTGACTTGAAGTTAGACACCTGTAATGAAAGTTTCCTTTACAATACTGTAACTATTTCAGTTTCAGCATAATTCCCTTTTGCATAAAAATAGTGAATGGATGAAGAGAAATATAGGTCGGTTGTTAGAAAAGGACAAGGTAAGTGGTTGAAGGAAGTGTCCATGTTTGCACTTTCTCGTGACGCTTATTGTACGTCATCCCATCTCTTTAGTGCAGCATGTCACTTCTGGTAGCTAATCCATCACTGCGAATCAGACGGAATATCATCATCGGGTTACGGCAGTCTCCTTTCAGAATATTTTCATTTTCACAAAAATAAACAGAAGTGGCAGTTCACATCCCTTCTAATACTGGTGGGTGTCTATACTCATATTCTTTTACTATAATCTATGTGCCACACCGGCGCAACAAAGAACGTTCGTTGTTTGGGGAATTTGTGGGACGTATATATGGCACATACGTTCCTCTAAGTTAAAAGTAAATGTTCATGTGGTTGGGTCACATGCTTACCTCTTGGTATAAAAACCGGATAGCCTCAACGACATGTTCATTTCCAACCAGAATATGCTTGAATAATATTCTAACCAGGCCATGGTAGCTTTTCCAAGAATTATAAATTCATCATTCTAATTACTGTATAATTTGAGCACGTATAAACTCTGCACTCGGTAAAGTGACTGGAGTGTAGCTGTATTGTTTGTGTAACGATTTTTATATTATAGAAATATATTTTTTTATGTACTGACTGCCTTATTACGGAAATGTGTCGTTTTGTGGCGTTCTAGACATTTAAAGCTTCTTATTATTTATGTTTGTGGTTTTGTGGAAATTTAAAAATAAACACATATAATAACTTGACCTGTTGGCTGTGAAAATGAAAGTAGTGATCATATGCCTGTATGAAATAACAGGACTGGGGATTTGCTTCTCTGTTGCTAAAATTACAGGAGTTTCTGATACAGAAGGCCACTTAATGCCAAAGAAGCGTTATTAATGAGCTGACTGTCCTCTCCATTTCAGAAATACACAAGGAAGCGGCATAATTTAGGTCTTAACAAATTAAGGAGCATGAGATGATCGATGACTGTAGTAGGCATGAGGAAAATAGAGAGAAAGAGAAAGATTCAGTCGAAGAACCTGGCGAGAAGAAACACATTAGAGACCTAAACCTAGGTGCATACGTGTGCAGATGTACAAACATGTGCAAAAAAACTAGGGTATCAAGTGTTCTGTTCTAGACTGGACACTGCCCAGTAGCTGGCTGTTGTGAGAGGTCTGACGTAATAGTGAATGTAACAAATGGCGTGCAGATTCTTCACGTAGCCGCAAGACTGTCGGCTTCACAAGAAGCAATACACTATCACTTTCTAAAGAATTGTTAGCGCTGGTTGTTTAATTGGAGGAACAGTATGTTGCGCGAAGTTATGAGCACAATTTCTTGTATAATATTCGAATAAGTGCCTAACTGTTTAATTATTTTTGAACTTTAAAAGAATCTGAGTCTGGCAACAGACAGACACGTCAAAGCAGAATGTGGATGCAAGTTTTATTCTCCTGGTATTTTATTACTCTTACATTTTTGTATCTGTCTCATGTGGCATACGAATTTGAAGAAAAAATCTACTACAAGAAATATAATGTGTACCACTGCAATTTAAAATGGTTTAAAATTTCACTATTTATCCGTCACAAATCACTTAAAGATTTCATATCTTTGAGAGGTGATCAGAACTCTTGAATTTAATTTCGCGAGCTCGAAGACACGAAAAGTGGTCTTTTAGAAAGATACAGGAGCAGTGAAAGCATTTTTGTGAGATCGATAAGTCACTGTTGTTGAGGTCAATGAGAGCCTAGCTATTGTAGCTGTAATCAGCGTCTACGATCAGAGAGTGTTGCCTTATAGCAAACAATGTGGACCAGGAGTGAGGTGAACTGAGGGAAAGATAAGCAGTGAAGGAGCAGAAAAAAAACTGGAATAAACTAAGAAGAAATTCTTTTTTCTCACGACTAAGCCTTACAAAACACGTAACTGCTTTTGAAGATTCCTGTAACTTCTCCCCCCAGATTAATATACTAGCAGTAGCGCCCGTACTTCGCTCGGGATTCTCTTAAAATAAACGGTAGCAAAATAATTAAATTGCTTATTTATTGCTGCAATTTTAAGAATACATTTTCCCCTTATCCTCTGTTGTGTAATATACCGCTCTGGCGCCGCATAATGATAAATTTATTTGTTACAATGTTGCCAAGTTACGCATCTGCGCTGGACTTAGAAGGTTTTGTTCCCTGAGCCCTATTACGTTTGCGTAACAACAAGATGGTGTGAATTATAGCAGGCATGCAAAGTAGGATTTCCTTAAAATGTACTTTCTCACTTTATACAAGGGAACTCCAGAAGGTACTGGAATATCTTTACAAATTGAAGCTTTAACATTTGTCATCGCCTCTTGTTTCCTTTTGTGAGGAAATAAACATTAAAACGAATGAGCATGGAGGCTACACTGTCATTGTCTGTCCTCGGTGAAATGGAATAAACGCTGCCCACACTTTACAGCCCATTTTGCCTCTTTTCCACGAAAGTTTTCAAAACTGTGTCCATTAGTTCCATCATGTTTGACAGAAAACAACAGGCTTAGAACAGCCGAGAGATCTGTAATGAAATTTTATATGGGACAGTTACACAAATAAATGTCAATGCTCTCCATTTTTGTAGCAGTCGGACAAAAATGGAGGACTCTCGGTATTAAAAACGAGTTACATTTTTGTTTGATTCTCGAGTTCAATTAATAGGGAGATCTAGGCGTAGATGGGCGAATAATATTAAAATGGATCTTAAAAAATGTGCCAGGAGGACGCGGACTTAATTTTTATGACTCTGGAAAGGTAAAAGTATTGAATCCTTGTGAAAGCAATAAGAAAATTTCTTGTTCCCTAAAATGCGGAGCTTTCCTTGACTGGGAAACTGTAAGTTTTCAAGAAGGAATGTGCTCCTTGGAGTTAACTTATGGTAAGGAAATTTTCTCCAAACTCATATTTTGGATAAGAATAAAAGCGAGTTTTTATGTAGTTTGTTTGCTGCGTCTTACGGTTTTCGACTTAATTAAATAACAAGAGGATAAGCTCCTAAACCGCTACGTTGTGCCTACGTTTAGTAAGTATGAAACTGTCTCTCCATGTACAGTACCTATATTTCTGTGATTTGTAGGTCTTGCTAGTTTTGATAGTCTCTAGAACTATATCACCACTCTACTCCTCCAAGTTCAGTTCTTTAAGATGTCACATCCCCGTTGCTATATTAAATTCAAATGAATATTACAGGCAGTAAACACAGAATTATATTCATAGAAATAAAGGCTACATGTTTCGGCTACAATAATAGCCATCATCAGGCCTATTGACAAGAATACAGAAGTTTAAAATCATACTCCTTTTCTGTTGTCGTATTGAGTTCTGATGATGTCTCATCATTTTTAGCCGAAATATATAACCTTAATTTTTCATGAATATAGTGATTTGTTAAAGGACTGCATTACTCATTCATATATTCAGTCATTTTGTCAAAGGTTAAATAATCACAAACAGGAAACCTGCTGATTAAACTAGTCGAATTTCATCATAATGAGACGACCTCTCGTTACCGCGCAGCAACTTCATCTGTCTGCTCTGTTTGTAGCCCAAGGCGCTGTCCCCTGAACACTGCACCTCTCATAAACTTTGTCTCCCTTCGTGTACACAAAAACATCACTGCAAATCCCACTGAGAGTTTTGGTGTCGCCGTGGGAGCAAGTTGAAAGAACGCGGTGGTGGAATTTCAAAATGTGTCTGAAATTCGCGTCATACTTTTTGTACGAGAGTGAACTCGGACGTGGCTTTTTTATTGGTATATTCCACTACAATTATTAAAATGGAAGAGAAGTTCCATGTCTGTGGAACTAAACTTAATCTAAGCTTCGTGATCTTCATGCTTCTGGAATGACTTGGAACCGGTATGAAGGATTAAAAATGTGAGCAGAATTAATGTTTACACGCTGACATTTGTGTGTCTGTAGAACATAAGTTTTTTGCAGATGGGTGGGCTATTGACAAAGGAATCCGAGGATTCTATTTGCACAGGACATTTTAAAATACCAAAATTCGCTCCTTAGTTCAATAATTGTTCTACCATTTGCGTGGTACATGTTTCACTTGCCCAATTAAACGAGCATCTCACTGGTGATTATTCAAATTCACAAGAATAGAGTCAATATTAACACACACACATGCACACCACACACACACACACCACACACACACACACGCACACCACACACACACCACACACACACACACACATCACACACAAACACCGCACACACACACCACACACACGCACACCACACACACACACACACACACACGCACACACACCACACACAACACACACACACAAAACACACACACCACACACACAACACACACACACGCACACCACACACACGCACACAAAACACACACACACCACACACACACACACACGCACACCACACACACACACACACACACCACACACACACACACACACACTTCACTTAATTTTTTTCTTGGTAATATTTTCCATTATCCCACAAAGTCACTCCAAATCATTACTGCCTTTCACATTTTTTAATTAAAATCATTTTTCTTCTTTTCCTTGTGCGCTACAAGCCCCGTCCATTTAATTATTTTTAATTGTTCACCATAAAACTGTGTCTTGGAAATTACGGAACTTAGGACTCCGAGCTGTGCGGACATTATTACATTATAGCAGCTGCAGCAGCCAAATCATCTACAACAGAAACAACAGCAAGAGTAGTAACAACTGCAACGGTAGCAGCACCAAAAGAAGAAGAATTATAATTTTTGAGCGACGTGTTTAAACTGCAACATTAAATAGTAAACATATTTCTTTTAAAAACCATTTTGGAAACTTGTGAAATTGTAAAAGAACAGATGTTTCTGAACCGTGGACCTATATTTTCTTCAACAATTGATGCTACACTTATTTTACAAAAACATATTTCGCCAATAATCTTATTTTGACAATAACGGATGTACTAATCGTACATAGGTGGGGGGGGGGGGAAATAAGTACCTATTTCAGGACACACAAAAAAAAACAGGATGTCATTTGTGCCAGAATGATATGGTAAATGGCACAAGCATATCTAGATTGTGCAAATGAATGAGTGGGCGTCAAACGGAGAAATTAGCACTTACAGTCACTGTAAAAATCTAGACCAATGAAATTGCTCAGCACATGTGAAAGTCGGTGTAGCAGGCAAGGACAGCATTATACCGAACACGTTGTCATCGGCGGTGTTAACAGGCCCCTTGTATACAGCACATGATGCAAAGTGAACAGTGCATCTTACGGGCTTGTACGAATTTCCGGCTCTTGCCAGTTTCCTGCTTTCTTCCGTATTCGTTCTAGATGTAGTTTCTAGCGACCAAATAACGCGCGGTGTATAAAACAACCTAACCTAACCTAACCTAACCTAACCTCCACTGCCGTTTCGTTGCTTGGCAGCTGCTGCATAAAAAGCTTTCCCTTTCCTCTCCTACGCGGTGAAAAATCTACTTAATTTGGTGTTTCATACGTAGTTTTATGGAATTCAATCTTTTTTTTTGCAGAACCTTTACGGGTTTATTCCCGCCATACAAATGTTGTGTATTGTAGGTTTGTATGTTACGAGCAGAGTGTGAAAACGTTTGAAATTTGTGTATTTCTTTTGTTAACTCATATTACTATTTATCGCTGAACACATCTCCTATGTGCTGCATTCAGTAGAAATCTTAATTCCGCTCTATTCTTTATTCTTAAAGCGTATGGGCTGAACTAAAGAAAGCAGCAGCAGCAGCAGCAACAACAACAACAACAAAAATAACATAATAATAATAATAATAATACGAATAAAATTCCTCTGCTCTGCTCCGTTTACAAAAATTCAACCAACATCTTCTAAACTCCCGCTGTTGCTAATGTTGCTGCTAACAACGCGCGCGTCTCATTGTAGCATTGTGCCGTTACGTAAAGAAACGAAGACAAACGGGTCAGTAAATCTGTATCATCTCCTAACTTCAACAGCACTTGGCCTAAAATTTAATAACTCCTGATACATTTCATTTTAAATGCTTATTGAAATACTACGGTAAAAATAATGCTTTTAACATTGATTAAATTTGTACCTGTGAAACTAACATGTCTCGTGTGTTAGGAATTTTGGTCTCTAATGGTACAACAGTTCAGACAAGCAAATGTCAGATTTAGGAAATAAAAACCAGTTCCTGTCTGCAATATATATATACATAAACATTTTAGTTGCTTTGTTTATGACAAAACTGTTCAGACACACGGACTGCCTCCGTTGTCACGGCAGAAGCTTGCTGTGGTGACGGAGGAAGTTTATTCCTCTGAAACGTCCCTCAATATTTACCAGACAACACGATGACATAATCCGGAATGTCAATGGATGTCTTCCTTTATTTTGTAAGTTTATGGAAAGATGATAATTTACAAACAACACTTTTAGGTTATACACGCCTGTGGTTTCGTGCACCATCTCAGGTTTTCCGTTCTAGTAAGGTGTGCTGTTGGTTTTTGCATAAGATGGAAAAACATTTCAGAAACAGATGTTAGACGATACTATCGCGATTCGAATAAAAAGCATTCGAAATCTTTAAAATAAGATTGCATGTTGAGTATGATGAGAAGCCGAAAGTATGTTTCTATTTCCAGGAAACCCAAGTGAAGGCACGTACACTGCCCTTTATACACAAAATGGTATCGGATTTTGTTCAAGATTTCGTGAGAAAAGGAAATCTTGGAGCCTGCAGCTGTGATAAGGAACTGTGAGTGTCGCCCACCCCCTCGATTTTCTGTACATTTTTACCCACATAATAAAATGAACACGTGCGAAGGCCCTGAGGCTAGGTCACGTGTATCAGGATTGGATGTGGTGCTGACGGCTTGCCAGTGGCGTCTTTTCTTTCAATAGAACAGCAGAACCACTACTATTCCATTCGTGGCCATGTGGAAAACCTTTTGTTTAGCGGGATCATTAATTGTGTCAAGTCTATTCCGAATTACAAAAATGCAAAAGAGGCAGTCGCTCTTTTTCCCTGGATTGGACTCTGCACTATGACAAGCACAGACAAAAATTATTGTCAGAAATAACGGATCTCAGTTTGTTAGTGTGACAGATTCGATTTTAATCGGATGGATACGCATTGATTAGTGTGTGCACAGCCTAATTCTGAAAAGTGGGGTCTGGCTTTTCTGTTGCTTAAAATTAATTCGACTTCATTTGATTCGATTAGTTGGCCTTTAACTTCATTAACGTGAGATCTGGAAGACCCCGGTTCATTTCCGTATTCTCAGCAATAAACACTTAAAAATACGGTAATGCCTGAGATTTACTAGTATGTCAGTAATATATCATTATTTTTATAAGTTCCTTAAATTTACCAGCATTGTGGATTTTAATATTGTGAGGAATTTTTAATGGCAATTATTTTTACCACTGTATGTAGAAAACACTAAAATTATTCTTTTAATAATTCCAAAAATTAAGAACTAGCGGTATTTGTAACGAAATATCGCTTCAACGCAAACATTTCAGCTTGTTACTAAAAGCGGTCTTTTATATTAAAATGTTATTCTTTCTTCTCTCTTGTGACTAACGTTGCTTACGCTAGCTGTTTTTTCTGCTCTTTGTCTCCTCGTGCTAGTGTTTGTACAGTACTAGAATAGTGAGTCCTTACCTGTTTCCATTCTCCGTCAGAACACACAGTGCCTGTGATGTAGTTCATTTCTTTCAAATATGTATAGTGCTTTGAAATAAGACAGGACCTCATCCTCGCCATGTTTTTTATGTCTTAATATTTAGCATACCTAACATGTTGTGTTATGCTAAATGAAGCGCGAAGTTGACAGAATGTCATTAAATTGCGTGTCTACTGAATGCGACTTGTTACGAACTGGAATCGTTTGCTAGGTCTATTCTACCAGTTCTTGTATATAATTTAAAGGAAGGGCATTTTGCACTACAAGGATGTACGTGTCGTTTAGAGGTTGAAACTAAGTGGCTGAATGAGCAATCTGTATGAGAGGTAGTTATGTCTCCTAATTAACACACACTGTATGGACAACCCATTTTAGACTACGTTCGGTATGAGAAGTTGTTCCTAATTTATAATGTAGGATTTATTAACGTTAGATTGAAACAATATTTGATCTGGGGTTTCCAATGTCGACGTGGCATTATGTTATGTGCATCAGTATGGATTATATTAACTTTAAAGTACAGTGGTTCCTATAAGTACACACACACACATACATATATACATACACACACACGCGCGCGCACACACACACACACAAACACGCACGTTCACGCGCGCGCGCGCGCGCGCACACACACACACACAATACATATATACATTCACACACGCATCACCGCGTTTTTCCTAAAACTCTCTGCACTTTTCGAGAGAGTACATTAATGTGTTAGTTGGGAATACTGAGGTATAGTAGAGACTTTTTCCCCGAAAACATTATCTAGTTCGTTTTTTAATCAGGACCAAGTCTATGAAGAACAAACAAGAATTTGGTACATCCTTTAGGTCAAGTGTAATGTTTAACGGGTTAAACTTGCTGCATTCCAAGTACGAAGTTTTGTAAAACTCGAATCCTTCATTACATTTTGTGTAACAGCAGCCATCTCTTAACACCCACAAAGGGAAAGAAACGAAGCTGTAACAGAGGGAGCTATAACATAGGTAGCTGTATCGCTGTGGAACTGCAGCGACCTAATGTCGTGGAACGGAGTTATTCTTGAAAGTTTTTAAGGGACAGGAGATGTACCTACAGCATAACACTGAGGCGCGTTCGCGTAACCATTGTTGCCGTGGAAAAGCAAAAGTATTAGAAAATGTGTGTGTCTATATTCTTGCCTTAGCTATCCGATATAACAATTGCATCATTTCTGTGATCTTAATGCATTTTTATCTGTGGCCTGTCTGACTGTACTATGTTTTTTTTAATTATCTCATTAAGGCGCGATTTTTTAGAAAAAGTTACTGAGCGTAAAATGTGTGCTTTGATTTTCTGCACAACTGTCGTCTGAAAATATTTCTCATTCCGCGAAGAATTCAAAGAGATATTATCATAAATGTACATTGGTCTTCATGTAATGTACAGTTATTCTTGCCAGCTTTTCATGAAACTTGAATCTTATCGAGAGATTTTCGAACATTTCTCAAATATCAAGTTTCACAAAAATACATCCGTTGAGAGCCGAGTTGTCTCATGCGTTCAGAATGACAGACGGACTGACATGAACCTAACAGTAGCTTTTCGCAGTGTTGCTAATGAACAAACAACGATCAGCGCAAAGCAATCCTGTCCTTTAATGGAATTTAAAATTTCGCTAACATGCTCATCATTGGACCGTATTTTGAATCAGATGAATGCATGCTACACCCTCATACGCCAGTCTTTAAAAACCAGATTAATATTATCCTTCTCTCTCTAAATCAAGGACTTCCAAATAGTTCTTACTTTCAGGTTTGTAGATTATTATTTTCAGATTTCTTATTTGCTTCATGAGTTTTGCCTGTTCCAGCCACGTAATACTTCTTGATGTAAACATCCTGTACTATTTGCAGAAGATTTCAAAGTATGTACCTATTTTACTACGAACTGGTGGTACTGTTGTGATTGAAATATCGGAGATTTCCGACTACGAAACACGGCACCATGCGGATTGGTAAGTAAGTATCACAGTTTCGTAGGTATGCTACCTCCTCAGGATAGTCCACGAATTCTTATTTATGAATCCAGATAGAACATTACTGCTTAACACTAAAACCTTCAGCAGTCTGTCAATGAGAACTTTTTATCTCGAATAGCAACATTCCTGAAATATTTGTTATTTAGTATTAATTTAATTTTTTCATCTATGCCTATTATGATTATTATTATTATTATCATCATCATCACCATCGCTATTTTACAGTTTAAATTTCTTCTCCTGTACCAGTCTAATGGCTGCAATAATACAAACTATCGAATTTCGTTTATGTCGCCAACCACCCCCCCCCCCCCCCTAGTGGGGTTTTTTTTCCCCAAACTTTTTACCATCTCCTTTTTTTCTTTTTTTCCCTT
>Ga0131853_10004080_pt1 | contig 26200 bp, 13 predicted proteins | sample TergutLab28metaG_FD_92764 | JGI IMG/M metagenome (GOLD analysis project Ga0131853, IMG submission 92764) | Labiotermes labralis P1 segment gut microbial communities from Petit-Saut dam, French Guiana - Lab288 P1 (version 2) (version 2) | ecosystem: Host-associated > Arthropoda: Insects >... | reverse complement strand
TGAGTGCGGTAATGAACCTTCGGGTTCCATGAAATGCGGGGAATTTCTTGACTAGCTGCAAACCAGTTAGCTTCTCAAGAAGGACTCTGCACCATGGAGTAAGTAATTAAGTAAGTAAGTAAGTAAGTATGGGCGTACATCGTAATTTTTATTAGACCTTGGCTTTTTGCATATGAATTTTGTAACTTATTAAAACTCACATTCTGTGGAAAACTTCTTTATTATCTGTGTCACTTTTCGTCTTCTGTATCTAAGGATAATTGAATAAATTAATTGTTTTTTAAGTACAACTGTGAACTCTGCACTTTCCAGCTCTCTCTTAACCCTTAACCCGCTAACGTGGAGAATATGGTGAACTCCTAATAATGGCTGCAGATAGCAGTTGGGATTTAACTCGGCTTTTAAGGGGTTAACACGTTCTCAGTGGCCGGATCACCTAAATCGTGGACACCGCAATAAGGAAAGATCACAAATTTAATAAGCAGCATAATAAAATTGACTGTGTTTGCTATCGTTTAGTGGTGTGTTGCTTTGCTGAGTAACACATGCAAATGATTTTATGTAGCTTGCGGTGTGCTTGTGTTATCTTGATTTATTCTTTTATCTGAATTAAACAGCTTCCATATTAATAACTTTGCCTTGTCAGTTGAAGTTCAGTCCACTGCATAATAACAACTCTACATTTGATATTGTCTGTATTCAGTCTTTAACAATACATTGATCTTGAACCATTGTTACTGTGTTTCATCTACCGCTCTTATTCAAATATGTAAGACCCAGCTAGTTCGACATGATAACAGGAACTCTCACTTGCCTGATTGCAATCTGGGTGACCGTTAATTGCATGTCCTGCCGGAGGGTTTCATCCCCGCCCACTTGTCCCACGAGACACATTTTGAATCATTGTTTCAGAATAGCTTTGAGAACTCGTGTTTCCCTAGTCAGAGTGTTTGAACCAATTTCTTATCTTGTACATGCGTACTTGGTGTCAGTAGCATATATAAGCGACAGTCAGCAAAACATCTAAGAGAAAAGATTTGTAGCCATCTGCTATAACTTTAAAGAATCTGCATTTTACCCACTAATAATATTCACGTAATCAGTCATTTTCTAAAAAGAGATGGTGATTACTTCCCTAAAAGTAAATGACGAATTGGTATTTGTAATGGAGAGTAAGTGCGTATTTTGTGAGCTGAAAGCTATACTTTAATAATGAGTAATGTAAAGAGTTCAAGTGGTGAACTATTTTATATTTCGACGGGTTTTGTGTTAGAAATTATTTTGTGGAAAACACGAATTTTTGAGTCAGGTAAATACTTGGTCATGAGAGAGAGGAAATAAGAGAAGAGGGACGATAGAGCATAAGAAGAAACATGATGCAGCATGTTACTGAACTGCAGAAATCTAGGAGACTGTGCCTAATTTGGGACATGAAAAACGCCTATAAAATTTGCGTCTTGATTGGGAGAGAATACTTTGGAAATATATGAAAAAAAATTGAAGAGTAATAATGAAGTTTAATTAAATATTGATCACACGTGACTATGAAATTACTGACTAAAGATCTGTCATGGACACTGCAAGTTACTCTTAGTTTTCTCAGATTGCTTTTCCTGATGCTGTTCTTCATGACAGAGACAGAAACAAATCAAACGTTGAAGTTCTCGTTCCTCTGGGATATGGCCCCGGGTCACTGGATAATTGGTTCTCGACTTTTGGAGAAGACTCGGTGGTCTGACCTTCTCCAGACGAAACGTCCAAGCTGCGAAAGTCTGAGATTTCGCATATCGAATTTTTTGTGCAATTTTAATAAAAAAAATATCTATGTTATTTACGTTTTATTCGGATTTTATATTAGGTTAAATATTTGTTTCTCTTCATTTTTCCTTTCCAATTGTGATTTCTGCGTGTATTTATTTTTAATTTAAGCAACAGACCAAATCATATTACTGGCATGTGTACAACAGCACACATCACCTAGCGCCATGTGAGCCACTCTGGTCATCCCTTAGACTGCGCACATTTACACAAACGGTATAAAGTATTGGCGCATCTTTAAAAAGATGGATGGCCCCTTATTTAGGGGCGTGAAGAAGGGACAGTTCCTATTTGAAAGATACTTGATAGGTCATCAATCTATTTTCTCTACCAACGTTACTGCTCCTACCAACACTCTCCGGCCGAAACGTGATGTAATTCACACTCTACGCGTTACTGGTGGCAGCTAGACTTTCCGCATATCTCTGTCGCTTGTTGAACATAGACAGATCCTCCCCTACTATATCGACGGTGGCACTGAATATTCATACACGCATTTTATATGTACAGTCATGTAACTTCTGCGGTAAATAAAGTTTTTAAAAGAAGCCACTGAATGGCTAAAAAACAAAATAGATTTTAACACCGTGTATAGCCCCGCGGTAACTACGTGTACAAGGTTCTGTAAAATTTTAAAGATTCTCCTTTTTTCTACGCAGGATATTTCTTCTTATGTTTTCCAGCATAGTCCCACATATTCCGCAAACAGCATCAATCGAATTGTCTTTTTTAATGGATCATAATTGTGTTCCCTCTCAGGTAGGAATTCAAATCTTCATTAATCGTAGAACAGTTTTTCTAATGGCCAACCCACGGTGTTGTTGGTTCACAGCCGGCTTGTCGTCGTGAAGAACCTGGCTCATTCCCAGGTCAGTCCATGTGGGGTTTTTATGTCAAAAACGTGGCACTGAGACAGGTTTTCCACGTGTACGTCTGGGTTTTCCCTTGTCATTGTCATTCCACCAATGTTCCACACTCATTCATCTACCCCGACGCCATATAATCTCTGCAACTGATATTGTAGTAAAATGACGCACTTAGAAGCCACTACCACAGCTGCTACCGTCATCGCCACCATCATCCCCATCACCGCTATCACCATGCTGGCCCAGTTTCTAGTATACCAGAACTATTATTGTTGGCCTCACAAGCACACCCACCTCCACAAGTGCCGCCACATCTCTGTCATCACCATCGGTACTCTCATCACGACTAGCATACTGTCATCATTGTCATCAAGCTCGGTCATCGTGGCAGAAAAGAAACTGGATTTAACACTGAACATTACCTTGTTCTGAGTGCGACTGCTTATTTTAAGTAATAATGTGAGCTGTTGGGACCGCTGTAGCACAGTGGTTAAGGTGCTGTTCTACGAATCTGAAGGTCGCTGGTTCGATCCCAGATGTTGTCATTGGAATTTTTTATTGACATAATCCTTTCGATCGCACTATGGCCCTGGGGTCGACTCAGCCTCTAACAGAAATGAGTACCAGGAGCATTTCCTGGGGGTAAAGGCGGCCGGTGCGTAAGGCTGACAACCTTACCAGCATTCTGTGCCATTGTCACGTAATCTGGGAACCTTAACTTCCTGGAACCCTCTGGGCACCTCGGGCCTGTAATGGGACTGCTTTACCTTTCTATAATGTGAGCTGTTCTTTGTAACAGTGAAGGGTATGAAGTAAATTTTCGTTCTAAAGAAACAAACTTAATATGACGGGAAGATCAGAACGCAGTTTCATCCCTTACTTTACGCTTCCCTCACACTCAAAAGCAGACGATATTCGCCAGCATTTATCTTACATCTAATCCAGACGGTAATGCTGGGAATGTTGCGTGGTGACAGGTTTGCCTGTGCAGGTTAATGAAGGGGAAGTTCGGGATGCAGAAAATTATGTTCGTATATACTACACTTTATCCTCACATATAGTTTAAATGTGGAGTAAATCCAGACTTCAGAAATTAATAACTTAAAATGTAAACAAAGTGCAACATGCGAAGGTAAATTATCTATGTCGCTGAAAGTAAATGACCGACCCTGAGTTTTGTTAGGATTCATGTCAGCATAACATTAATTCTGCTTTGCGTGCAACAACATACCGCTGAGAAAACCTTTGAAATGTACATGCTTATACATGAGCCCCATTTTTTATTTTTTTGCAAATTAATTTCGATTAAGTGTAATCGAAAATTTTACGTTAAAAGTTATAGGCTTCAAAATGAATTATAATTATATTTCCTATATGAATTTGATGTTTATTGGACCGTGCATCATTGTGATAGCTGAAGAATAAAAAAACCAACTAGAGATGCCACTTATTATTTTATTGTGCTTCTTATAGGCTCAACATGTTTCGGGCATAATAATGCCCGAAACATGTTGAGCCTATAAGAAGCACAATAAAATAATAAGTGGCATCTAGTTGGTTTTTTATTCTTCATGTATAATTCCCATAATTTTACATATTCAAAATCTAAGCCGTGCCATAAGTTTCCGTCGTGTATTCTTCGCCATTTAATACGTATTTCTTTACCAATATTTGTGTCAATTCATGAGAAAGCATAAAAGATATACTTTTTGCAGATAATAGCGCAAGTCGTCCCTATACACGCCATGGTGGCTCCACTCACTCAGTACACCAAACCTAGGTGGGGGGGGGGGCTTGTAGTCATCTGTACGTCTGGTTTGTTGAATGCCCTCAGAAACAACTCCAGGTGTAGTCTGGGTTGGTCCCTGACTCGGTGTGGACGATTTTGGACGAGAGAAGTATCTTACGCTTCTGTCGTGTATTGTGCCACAATTCATCGAAATACACCATCCCGTCTCACACATAATAGCGAAAAGAGGTTGAAGCTTACATTTATCATGGTACTGTTTGAAGAGTAAATAGCCGCTCACGTTGTGAAATTATCAGCACCTGATAGAACATTTGGATTCTTCCTAACCAATGAATTTGACTCGCTTTCGGAGTTAAAAACAAAATAACTTTTAGACTGACGCGAAATTTCCTGCTTTTTAGTAATATAAACTCCCATGTAAGTGCCTAAATTTGTAATTATATTGTTCGTCTCAATTATTTGTCACAAAATTACTCACTCTGGTGTTTTATTCAACATAATGTATTGGACTCTAAGAGCCTTACAAAGACGAAGATTTGAAGCGGCAGAAATGAAGTTATTGAGACCTCTGGCAGGCTACAACCTTTTATGACCACAAGACAAACGACTACATATGCCGCGAACTACAGATTACAGGCATACTAGACACGATGGATGAATGCAGACGGAACTGGTTTCAACACTGCAAATAATGCCACGAAACCGAATCCCTTTGAAATCATACTACTACAGACCACAAGGAAGGTGAACAATTGGAAGACCGACGATACGCTGGCGCGAACAGTTGTAACTTTGGAGACGTAACGGATCAAAGGGTCCAATCCTTGATGTTTATGATGATGATGATGATGATAATGTTTGTGATTGACGCAGTAGCATTAAATAAAATACAAGAAAATTTTGCAGTGTAATGCGTAGTCTGTTGGATTTTGTGAAGTGTATTTTTGAACTGGAGACATTCATTTCCGAGTACCTCATAGATTGCTTGGAGGAAGTTCTAGGGCTTCTGTGGGGCACGAAGTACATGTCTTATGCTCTGATGGTCCTTGCCTTCACTGTATTCAGTACATTTTGAAAATTAACGTCAAGTGATTAATTTAACCCGAATGGTTGTATCTAAATGTTTTGAACAGAACCAGGCCTGAGTGATTAACAGAGAAGTCAGAAAAAATAACCGAAGATATAAAAACTCCATGCAATATCTTAATGTTGAATGGAAAGCTGACTGTACCTGACGTTGGAACAGATGTATTGTTTAGCTGCAGGCCTTTCGTATTGATCGTCAAGATGGTAGAGGTGCTTGGTTTGTTAAGCCCATGGCAAGAGGAAAGTGTCGAGTAAGAGGGAGATATGAAGCCCTCTTCGAATTATGTGATGCTCTTCTTCTGGAAAACAATGGACGCGACTCTCAGCAAAAGCGCAGAAACAACGAGTACCCTAGGAAGAATTTTATTTTGTTCTTATGTGAACAGCACCCCCCCCCCATCCCCCACTCAATACTACCTCACGCACGTCAGCATTGCTTTCAGAGCCATATTGATTATGAAACCCAAACAAATATTCCGAAATTTTTTGTTCAATGGGCTACAGATTTTTCATTTTATACTTTGTGCACAATAGGTTCTATACCCAGCAGTTTTGTGTCCCGGGATTGTTTGCGCTTGTATTGCACAGGTACCGATTTCGAAAGTTAGCAGGGAAACCATCTCTTCTGGCTGCTGGACTTCACGGTTTTATTCATTCCGTCCAAGCAAGATCCATTACAGTTACTTTATTAGGTTAAGGTCATTTCCTTCAAAATTCCTTCCAGTTCACTGTGTGCCAGTCGTCTACTACGGAAGCTGTAGAGACCAGTCTTAGATACTGACAGGGCAGAAAAATACAACAAAATATTCGGTATTTTTTTAGCTTGTCTAATGCGCGTAAATTAAGAGGCATGTTTGGTCAAGTCTCTTTCCACACCATGAAAGCGTATAGGGAGATTGTAGTTATTGATCCACTCATTCTTAGCGTAGTCCGTCTTACGACCGGACCATAGTCTCTTCCAAACCGAGTTCCCCACAGTTTGCGATCTTGTACTTCACTTTTCAAGGTCATCCAATAGATTCTTACATCTTCTTCCTCGTCTTCCTGCCACTTCTATTCGTCCCTCTATCTTTCCTTCAATAAGGTGTTTTAGAAGACAGTTTCCACGCAAGCTAGACCATCCCAATTAGATGCAGAATGTACTAGTTTTATATTCCTCTTCTTTCAAATTGGTTCTTGTGCACATAATTCCTAGCCTGTGTACGGCGTAAAACCTGTCTTACGCCGTAAGTATGAGTGTTCGTAGATGTACAGTAAAACTTGGGTGTTCATTCTATCTTACTAGAGAATATAAAAATATTGCCACAATTACGAAATATGGCCGGTATAAGTCAGGGAGCATAGCTGGGGGCCCACAGTCAGAAGGACCAGGAGTCAATTGCCGGCAGTGACAGGGATTTGTCTCTTCGTCACATCACCCAGTCCAACTTCAGGATACATTGGCACGGTGTAGCCGTTAGCGGCAAAGCTTTACACACACACACACACACACACACACGCGCGCGCGCGCGCGCGCGCGGTTTCAATATACGTTTTCACGGCACGGTAGTTATGAACACGCTCAATTTCACCTTCGTCAGAGTAAGATTCTGTTTCAGATAATGTCCCTTTTTTCGGTTTGTCTCTAACGTTGAATAATATATTGCGAAATTGGCTTGGGTAATATTTTGCGCTTGATCAAGTTTCCTTCTTTTTTATGGCGCAAGAGTCCATCTCGGGCCTAGACCAGCTCAGTGTTGCGTTTTCTAGATCTCACAGAATTAGACAAACCCGGTAGAACTCCTTTAAGCGGGTGACCAGCTCGGCACGGAGGCCGCTACTTCGCGCAATACACAACAAACACAGGAGACGAAAATCCCTGCCCTCAGAGGAATTTGAGCACGCGATTCCAGCAATCCAAGTCCGCAGAACCACGCCTTAACTGCACGGCCACCGGTAGCGGCCAAGTTTTCTTTACCAGTCAAAATAATTTCGATGGACACCAAACAGTGAATATCGTAAAAAGGAACCCAACTAAAGAAAGCATTTGTGTGTGTGTTTAGCGTTGTGTTGACATCACAATGTTGTACATAATCACGCGGGCAATACAAGCAGTGATTATGCTATGCATAAACATAAAGAACAAGCAACAGTCATTAAGGCACTTAAGTTTAGGATGCCATCAAATATTAATTGGAAAATAATTAACCCTTTCTAAATCTGCATTATTTCACCTCCAAGTGCAATGGAATTCAGCCAACTGCCTTTCCTCCTTTTTGGATCTCGGTAGAAATGTGACAAGGTTTCTGTGCGGTAATTGGTTCCCGCCCTGTGTGTAATGCCTATCCTTAGCATGAATACACTTGTCGAACAGTTCCTTTTCTGACGCCATCTTTCCGTTAATGACGGGATAATTACATTGCACATGTTATTATATTGCAGTTATTTCAATGGTCTCTAAAAGTCTTGACCTCAAGTTTCAATCTCTAGTAGTTTCATGTATTAAGTAGCTAGCCAGTCAAATCAACTCAGTAATTGGGCAGCCAATTGAAGCAACGTATTAGTAGCAGAATGAAAAGATACTTCACTGTGAGTACCAAAGTCAGGCGTTGAACATAGTCTGGAGTGATATCCACCTACTTCTTATCTTGACATATTGTTTCACTGAGATTTGTTACAGTGTTATCCCTCTTTGTCATCGTTGAAAGTGATTATTCCAAGAGGTGTAAACACAAGACTTTCACTTGTGTATGAACTGTTTTCCTGCTTCCTGGTAGTTACGTCCTAGTCTCTGTGTTAACAGTGTCTTCTAAGTAAAGTAATAAGTGACGCCTTTTAAAATACGTTATTGTTCTTTATTCAATCCCCAATTTCGTCACTTCTTTCCTTTACTGTAAAATATTTTTCGGAAAAGTCTGTCTTTTCAGAAATCTGTGTATTATTACATTTCCTCAGAGCACAAGACATCTGACCCTGTGCAAAACGAATGGAAAAGTCTTGATTTCATAAACTGGAATTGAACACCTTGAAATGCAGGCGTCATAACAAGTCGTGAATATTTTCATTGTTAAACCGTGCATGTTGTCGAGTTACTCAATTAATACACCAACCAATGCACTTATATAAAATTTACACATTAAAACACTCAAACTGCTCCCACAAGTTTCGGTCCCCAGACCATCATCAGGGAGCTATATTTTCCTTGCTAAAGTCACATTAAAAATAGTCACTGATTAACTTCGTTGTACTAATAGGGTGTTGTGGCAGCATGTCGTGTTGTGTAAGGTTATGTTGCGAAGAGTGCCCTGCAGGGCATTCTTCGCAACATAACCTATAGGTGTGATGGTAGCAGAGGCTGTGTAATGTAATTTTGACCTCCTGATGATGAGCACATATGCTCGAAACATGTATAGGCATGAAATAAACTTATTGTAAAACAAATTTTTGTGCATCAAGTTAGTTAATTAATGAGATAAATAAATTAAGGTTGTTACAGAATTAACTGAATTCTATAAAATTATTTTAAAACATTTGAAAGGGTGTGCTAATTTCAAAAGGAGATTCTTTCCCCTTCATTTCTCGTGAGATGTATTGTATGTAGGTTAATATTAAGGTAAACGTCTGAACAATGCCAGTTACTTGACCTGGTGTCTGTGTTATATGACATATAACACCATCCACGCCTTCGTTACAAAAATCAGACGATAACATTAATTAGGAAAGGAGAAGAGAGTAGAAATATACGATCCTCTACTTTGGGACTGACTTTTTGTTGGAACTGGGAGCGGAGTGGAAGAAATTTGAAAACGAAGGGCTACGATTTGCACAATAAAAAGGAAAAAAGAACTATGTGGTTTGTGTAAGTGGAATGAAGAATAAAAAATAAAAGAGACGGAAAAGTACAGGATGGAAAAATATGTATCAGATGGTAAGGAGACAAAGAACACTAAATTGAGGTTTAAATGCATGAATTCTGACAGAGAAGGAAAGATCACGAAAAAGAGTGGACTACAAAAGAAAATGGAGGAAAACGTACGGGCAGATGAACGTTTTGTACTAGAAAAGAGGTATAAAATACGATTTGTCTTTCCCAACAGCATTGCCGTTTTGTCATTTATATATATGTACGACGACTAGCCGAACGAAATTGGATTGGATTTTCTATTACAGTATCTGCCACTGTTTCTACTGTTTTCATGTGACCATTTTTCAGTTCATTCATTCGATGACCAATAAAACTACCAGTTTTTATTCTTCTTTACCTCGTAACAAATTATATTAACGTTCCCATATAATATCCGCAGTAATTTAGCTTGTCATGCGCAGTAATACCGCTGGTAACATGGGCTCCTTCAGTATTTATTACGTTTTACCATGCCGAAAGTTTACCTGGCTATCGTTTCTTTCTCTTTTGCACGTGAAGAGAACTAAGTCTTTTTGACGTCAGTGCACGCAAGCGTTTCTCTGCCTCTTTCATCTGTCTTTTCTTGACTTTTTATTTTTTTATATTCTTGCTCTTTATTAACTCTATTTTGTCTAAAAAATGTGCGTGAGATATCCGCCTGAATAAAAACTTGACTCTTCTTCGAATCTTTGTATTGCAACGCAAACTTTATTTACTAATGACGTATTGTATCGTAATTTATTTAATTAAAACGTATCTTGAAGTAAAATCAGGAAAAGGGGAGAAGGTTCTGTTAACTTTATGTGACAATGAAGTCCAGGTCAGTTTGTAATGCATTTTAGAAATGCAGATGAAAAATAAATTGATGGACAAAACAAAAGATTTAGCTTAATTCATTCGACAGAGCCTGAAATTGTTACCTAAATTCGTTATTGCGAGAATTCTTTTGTACTTACCAAATTTGACTTTATGATATACACACATTGCCGGTCCCAGTGTCGGCGCGGTCTAAGGCGTAGGTCTGAGGTCCCTCGCCTGCTGAGACTGTGGGTTCGAATTTCACTGCGGGCATGGATGTCTGTATGTTGTGACTGTTGTGTGTTGTCCGGTAGAGTTCTCTGCGACGAGTTGATCACTCGTCCAGAAGAGTCCTGCCGACTGTGGTGCGTCGATGTTTGTAATCTAGAAAACTCGTGAATGAGGTTACCCTGGCCCTCTGGGGGCTATTGCGTTAAATAAAAAATATAATCACATTGTTATATATTTGTAAATACAGTTATCATTGTGATTATAAAGAAAAAATTTTGTTTTTTTTTTATTACTGAATATTTCCGAATATCTGACTCACTTGATTGACTTGTAATCGTATCGATTGACATAAAACAAAAACAGAATATCTGTCGCACTGCAGTAAGAAACTGTCAAGGGGGGGGGGGTACTTTGTTTGTGCCATCGGCAAAATTGCGATTTCGATGATATACTTACGTGACGCAGGTAATTAATGAAAACGATGAAAATGAGTTGTTCCTGAACTAATATTTATGGCACATAAGACAATATTGCAAGAGGCGATGAAAGAGACTCGAAGGAACGGATATTTGATATGTTTTCAATAATAATAATAATAATAATAATAATAATACCAAAAGCCTGTGTAGTAGAAATTACAAAACTGATGGAATAAGTAGAGAGCAAGGAAGATCCACTAATACAAATTGTTAGAACGCACCAACACGACAACCACCCAGCACTGTTACAGGCAGCTAGACGCCTCTAGACAGAATTACTAACAAGACCAAGACAGATGAGGGACAACATAGCAGAGAAGACCAAAGACAGATGGCGAGGAAGAAGATGCATGGACAATTCCCACGTAACTGGAAGAAAACTAGTCGATAATGAACGTTATATTAATAGCTAAAATTTGGAGACATAAAGGGAGAAACAAAAAATGCAATAGTAGCAACTCAAGACCAAGCAATTAGTATAAACTACTTTGAAAATAATATTTTGAAAGACGAAATTGAGAGTACGTGCCGCTTACGTAAACAGCGTAAAGAAACTATTGTCCAGATAGCCTCAGGTTTCTCCATTTTGAAGAAGAATGAGTACGTAATGAGACACGATAAAGTTTATGCACAATTGCGTTACTCGATATGCCAAGTCCAAGGCATCGAAAAGACAGACAGATGGTACACACAAACACACACACACACACACACACACACACCACATGCCACACACACACATACACACACAACCACACACACACACACATACACACACACACAACCACACACACACACACACAAAAACAACCACACACATACACACACACACATACACACAAAACCACACACACAAACACACAAAACCACACACACACACAAACAACCACACACACACACACACAACCACACACACTCACACACAAACCAGTGTGTGAAAATGAAGATGTTACAGTATTTTGGAACCAAGGGTACACACAGGTACAGACAAGTTAGAGCGAACAGGACAGGTACAATAATTAAATACAAAAAAGAGAGAACATGCATAGTGGTAGACGTGGCAATCATTTAGGAAAGAAATGTCATGCAAAAGAAAGCAGAAAGGAATCTAAATGCAAGAGTTTATGTGGGACATGAAATGAATGATTATACCTGTAGTAATTGGAGCCACTGGATAAGTAATAAAAGTTTTAAAGAAAAATTTGGAAGCCATATCAGGGAAACATTCAATAGATTCACTACAAAAGACAGCTATAGTTGGAACATCACACATAATAGGAAAGTACTGCAGTGTGAAACTTGAAGGCTGAGAGGTGGGGATCCCTGTTGGTTTAAGAGAGGTACCAGGAAGAAAAGGCCTGTAACAGGAGACGACGAAAACAACACAACAACAACAACAACAATAACAACTTAATAATAAATAAAGTAAAGGTAAAGTGATCCCGTTGCAGGCCCGGTGTGGCCCAGAGGGTGGGTAGAGTTATAGCTCTACTCTTCTACGACCGCGGCACTAGAAGGGTGTGAGTAATGAATGAAGTAATAATAATAATAATAATAATAATATCACAAGTGTATATACATAAAAATAATTTTTCCATCAAACATGAAATTGTATACAATAAAGAGGCGAGAATGGTTAATTCAAGTTTTAGCAAAATTTGTTATTTTTCCATCGATTCCCATTACATTCATAGAAGTCAAAGGGATAAAATGTTGTTCCCCAAGCTACTGGTGCGGCGGCAGTGTCTTAGGCCGGTTAATTTTGACCGTTTTCCACTACTTTACTCCGATGGTCTTTATTGTTTCTTCTGCCACGTCTGTCCGCACCCAGCGAGCTGTAAAAGCGATCCCACGTGATGAAGCAGCTCCACATTGCCAAAACTTCACTTTAGAAGGTTTAGTATTTGAAGGAACAGATTTCTGTCTGCTCTTGTTTCTCTTAACCTTCCCTTTCCTCTCATCTCTCTCGTTTCTCATGTTCCTTCACCGGATCTCCTGTTACCCTGAAACAAATCCCTCCTGAATCCTTTTTTTCTTTCCTGGTGCTGTAGTATCTCTCAGAAATTCCCTTCATTTTATCCCCCTTCCCATGCTTTCCAGTTGGGTTCCAGCTACCACATGACGCTTGGGGTAGTTTTCACCAACCCTTCTGTTGCAGCTTTGGTCTGATTGGAAGGGGCAACTTCTAATCTCGCCCTGATGATGCCCAACAAAACAACAACAAAAAAATCCACCTAATTACAAACTAATTCAGCTGAGCGATGTGCTCTGAGCTCAGATCAGTCCAGTGCTTCATGGTTTGCCGGCAGAGAGAATTGAATTAGTTAGCAACGTTCAGGATAACATAGGGCTTCAGTTTCGCTCACTTGTTCGTACATTATCTTATGGACGGACTTGCGTAAGTAAATCTTAATTAGTTTGCATTAACTGTTGATTTCAGCCATGAAACTTTATTTGGAAGAGACACTCAGTGAAAACTTTACTTTATATAATTAGAAATTGTTTTTCGCTTTCCTAATGGAGTAATTGACCAGTTAACTCTCATTACACTAAGGTACACGATCTTCTACGGAACTGTGGATGGTGCAAGGAAGCTGGTCCCTGGACTGAAGGAACTTTAAGTACACTTTCTTAAGCACTACCACAATGGTTTTCCAAAGACAATGACAAACATTTGCCAGGTATCTTGTCATGACTTGACGCAAAGAACTAAATAAGATTTCTCAACTCACAGGTTTGATTTCGATCCCTGTTTATGTAGAGCCTACAATGCATGAATTCATTTGTGTCAGGAAATGCTGCTTAATATCAGTATTCCCTTCACGTTGCAATTTTAGCAGTAATTTGCCCATTTTGTCTTTGTTATTTAACTGCGCTGTCAGTTTTTCTGATTGAGTAAGGAAGATCACACGTGAATGAGTATGCAGTGCTTGTGGAATAGTACTGACAGGGAAAACCCAAGTTCTCGGAGAAAAACCTCTACCAATGCCACTTTGTCTACCACAAATGCCACATAGAAAGGTCTTGGTATGAACACGGGCATCTGTGATGAGTGACTGACAACTAACCGCCTGAACCACAGCACGGTCTCGCTTTTCGCACTAATTTCAATTTTCCAGTAATTGTTATTGATTTTTTGGGGTTATTTTATATTAATTTTATACTGCTTACCTTATGCATCATAACGTGGTTGAGTGGTTGTAAACGTTTAGGTTTAGCGTGGCATCATATTGAAGGACGTGGTCATCGCCTGTGTCCCAGTATTTTCTGGAAAACCGAAAGAAGCTATGGAATAACTAATTTCAGTCAGAGAACTGGAACAGCATTTCACGGGTGCACAAATTTCCCAAAAATCTCGGAGTCAAATGAAAATTCTAGACGCCAGAAATTGGGCATGGAAAAATTTCCCTGTTAAGTTACCGAAAATATTAGACGCCACCGTACAAAACTTAGTCGCCTGGGCGACCAGGCACCCGGGAATTGTGAACATCTGGGACGGTTGCCGGTCAGCGACGTTCAGTTTTGTGGAATAGGGCATTAGCTCGTCCGTTGTGTCCGGCACAGGATTTGGCTTAGCATTACTCAATATTTTAAACGACTCGAATATTCCAAATAAATTAACCAGGTTAAGTGGGTTATATCTTCACCTTAACTACTTACAAATATCGTTTGCACTGTGTGACTTCAAGCTTCCCCTGCATTGTGATATCTGCGCTCTAATGGGACGTTATGCGCCGTTTATTTGTAGTTAATTACTGACGTTGCGAGACAATCTATCGGTCCCATCATCAAGGATCAAGTTGTCCCGAAATGTTTGTACGTAACTACCAATAAAGGCTTGGTAACATCCTACAAGGGCGAAGACATCAACTAATGCCGTTCTATTCCACTATCGTAATTCGTTTCGCCTTATGTTTTATGCTTCAAAGAGCAATCATGATGATCGTCTTGAGATAGCTGGAAGCCAAAAGATCAAGTACGTGGTAAAAGTTTAAAAGCTCTCTTTAAATTAGTAAGCATACATGTAGTAATTAACATAATGAAATATAACAATGTTTTAAAGGGTCATATTGTTAGATTTTAAATTGAAGGTAAAATCTGTAGTGTAGAAGATACATTGCTAGTTGTATTGAATGACTCCGTAGAATACGAAGTCCGAAGTCCGAAAATGAAGTAATGAGACTAATTTTCTCGTAGCTCTACACGCCATGCTACAGTCCGCTAACAAGGACAAACTTTGACCTTGGTCATTCCTCCTTCCATCGCCATTTGCAGTGGCATGACTGTGCAATGTCTCAGTGTGAAGTAGGTGCTTGACATGTCAGGGGGTGTTTGTGAACCTCGTCATGAAAATGGAAGCATGGAACTACGCGCTGCTCTATGCCAACCTTTATTTTTTGTGTGTTAAATTCGGTGGTAGTGCCACCACAACACATGGAAAACTTCAGCAGGCATTTGGAGATGATGCAATGTAAAGAGCACAAGCTCTCGCTGAAACAGAATGTTTTCTGAAGGCAGAACCCATGGTGAAGGTGAGCAGAGCAGCGGACGACCATCAGCAACACGGACAGGTGACAGACAACACAGCATGGATTAGAGAAACTTTTCGATCTTATCGACGATTAAAAGGCAGAATGATTTCTGATGAAGTGAACATGAACGGGAAATCGTTCATTTGTTGCTGACTGAAGAATTGGGGATGAGAAAAATTTGTGCCAAGATGGTGCCCAGGAATCTCACAGAACAACATTTGGATGCGCGGTTGAGAGAAGAATTAGACATCCAAATGCATTACGATGATGCCGCAGCCTCCTTACTCACATGATCTCGCAGCTTGCTACTTCTTTTTATTTAAAAAGGTAAAATCGACAGTAAAAGGACACCATTTTGAGTCAACAGAAGGCATCCAGAAGTCTGTAAGGCAGGTCTTAAAGGACATACCACAAAATGTGTTCCAGGAATGCTACAAACAATGGCAGCACCATTGGTAAAGATGTGTGCAAGCACAATGGACGTACTTTGAAGGTGACCACATTGTAGTTGCTGAATAAATAAAATAAAACTTTTTTTTGAACCAATCTCTTTACTTTAATGTCCGACCTCGTAAAGAGACGCTCAAGTGATGTAATTTTACAGCACTCATTCCAGTAGAATTCTGGTGTGTTAACGTTGTTCCTTTGAGGACAGTTCCAGGAAGTGAACATTCAGAAAGGGGTGCAATACTTAAAAATAGTTTGAGTTGTGTTTCGTTGTTACGTGACGTTTAATTCAACGAATTCAACGGCATAATATATTGGCTGAAACACAGAGATGCTGGCCGGGAGTAATAGATATTTTCCCCCGAATTTTTAAGACCTGGCATTTAGTGAAATGTACAACAGCTTGGTTTCAAACAGGAAAAGACAGAAGATCGTACATAACTGGATAACATTCCTGATTGTTTTGAAACTCGAACACGTGTATTGATTTTAAACTTAGTAATTTTAAATTTCGTTGAGCGAATATTTTGCGTAGTGGTTTCTAAAGTCTTTGTATATGAGGCCCAAAAATTTTGCGGGAAGCCATACAATAATGGCTGTACTTCAGGTTCCAATAATCGCTATGATCGAATTTACATGTTATTCCTCATAATAATAATGAAAGGGTATATCTTAATAAATCAAGCGCTTTTTGGAGGTTTAATGCTTGTTAGGAATTTATGCGAATTTTCTCGGCCCTTGGGATTTCCTTTGGATCCGTTGCCTTCGCCCTGTGGTCTCCCGAAGATACACGACCCACAGGCTGGGATCCATTGTTGTACGATATTCCGGTGTGGACACGAGTGAATAACTTTTTTATCCATTTAAGCGTAACGTAAAATTGTTATGTTTCAGTAGAAAGAAATCGGTTACCAAAAGGATTTTGCTACTGCAGCTTTTTTTCCGAAAAATAACTGAAGTCCGTCACGTATTGCCACTAGTAATTTCTTCGTAAAGAAACATTTATGACCCACAATAAGTGAAGGACAAAGAAACCTTTGAGTTATGATTTGTTTATTTTGTGGCAATATTTGTATAAATCCTTTATAAAATTCACTGATTTCATGTTCTTTCAGCCTCTCGCATTTAAGAGTGTGTGACTGTGTAAATTTTAAACTTGTAGGCATTATTGTAAAAGTGCAAATAGATATTTTCGTGAAAAATTTCTATTAAAAGTATTAAATTTTATAAACCGGCACAGCTTAGCCGATCATTTTATTGATATGTTTATATGTCAAACATCATGATTTGTGTATCTTGACAGTGCGTTCGCGTCCACTATTTTTCCAGAGATTTCCCCTTATAAAGGGTACTTATAATTCGAGTAAGGCACTGAATTATCCAGCGGAAGTACGCTTATTTACGAGACGCTGTTATCACCGCGGAAAGATCGTGTAAGTCTGTCCTCATGAGCTACTTTTCGAAAGATTTACAAGAGTTTTATCTGGCCCATAGAAAGGTCTGCGAAGTTACTCTTGTACTTCACGTTGCTGAAAAGTATCTTTCGTTATGTTAACTAGAAAACTACTAAAATATGTTATTTTTTTATCTTCTTCCTGAACGTCTGACTTTCAAGTAATGCACAGCAATCTTTATTTGATACGCTCCGTTGTGGTGTGCAAATTATATTTATTGGTAGAACAACGCTGGGATTATAAGCCGAAAACCCTAGATACAAAAAGTATCAGTAATGGAAGGAATAGATAATCCTGAGAATGAGACCGATAGTTTGTCCCAAAACGTCTTTATGAAATTACCACTAATCGCCGCGTAATAACCCAGAAGAGCGCAGTTCTCATCTACTTCGCGGCGGAAGCCTGCAATCACGCGAAGAAATAAGCAATTTGTGTCGACTTAGTCCAATTCATTATGCTGAAATATACAGGGTGCCCTGAAAGACGCATTAGCGATATAATGTAGCACTTGACTGTATTTATTTTTACTACGCTCAATTTGTATTTGAGGTAAGCAGCATCACAACAAGGTGGATAAAAACTTTGACAATCTCTGTAGATCCACGTAGCGATTTCACGCTGACTGTTGGTTGTAAATAAAGTATTGTTTTCCAGTACCGTGGATATAATAAGGGTAAAGCGGATCTAAAACACCAGTACATTAAGTGTTGCTCGTTGTTTAAAGGAAAGACTGCTTATTTTAGGACCAAAATATTTCTGCTTCTTTCTTTACTACTTTTTTATACTTGAGAAAGTTTGGGCTGAAAGATTTGGCATCCATATGTGTAAAGTTGTGAATGTTTTTACATTGATTATATTCAGCAGGTAGAAGTTGAGTTCAGAGCGTGATTGTTTGGGTTGGGATTTAAGCACTTGGGAAATGGCACTTTCCTAGGACGTATAAATCGAACCTAACATATAACGAATTGATGTAGTCTACAACACGTATTTACATTAATTTATAATTTATTTACATTTAGCACGCCGTAAAAAAAAGTAGTTTATGTATTTTTAATTTGTTCACTGTTAGTGTCTGTGACATAAAACGTTTTTAAATAAATAAGGGCTAGATGTTGTTCAAAATAAAAAAATTCTTCCCTTTCCGCAGCACTTATTACCATAAATTCTAACAGATGTCCTGCTGATCAACAAATTTCCTCATCCTAGTCACTTTATGGCCATCTGAACGTAATGCATTTTATCTGAAGCAGGACTTAGCATGTTCTCTGAAATGTCGGTAAAAACCTATTATGCTAGACGGTATAGTAACCAAGGAGAATGTCGTTTAAAGTTTTTTTTTTATCTGAGGAAATCTCGCATGAAAAGCACTGAGGCAAAGACCTTCTTGCATGAGGTCTTGAATTAGTGCAGTTTTCCATCGAAATCGTTTCCACTCACGTATGCTCAAATTGTCCCCCCGCTGCCAAATTTTCCCGCAATACCCAAGGTTTTTTTTCTTTTGCAGAAGCCGTATACCCTAAGTTTTTGTATCATCCACTCTTCTTAATGTTCCGCATTTTTATCACTGCTGCAACTAATGTACAGTTCGACTTCACAGTAGGGGAAGGGCACATGTTAATGCTTTGGACTTCTTGTCTTCTTTGTTTGCACGAGGCGAGAAATGACGCTATTTGTTTCTTTGTGTGAGGGCTATTATGTGAGTAGGCTGAACAATTGATTTAAACTGCATGCCTCGTGGTATATCATATTAAAAATTGATAAACTTATAGCCCTCAACTGTAACAAATTGTATTAGTCCCGTCAACACTTGTTACATGTTTCGGTAGTACTGATCATCTTCATGCTTTAAACACATGAGGTTTAAAACTCGAAACAAAATACATATGTACTGGGTTTGTAATATCTCACAAATTGTACAAGTTATATTAAATTTCATTTAGCAATTAAAATATAGGTTATCTTATTTACCTAAGTAATTAACCAACTTGATGCACAAAATTTTTGTTTTACAATAAGATTATTTCATGCCTCTACATATTTCGAGCACATGTGCTCATCATCAGGAGGTCAAAATTGCATTACACAGCCTCTGGTATTGTCACACTTATAGGTGTAATGATACCAGAGGCTGTGTAATGTAATTTTGACCTCCTGATGATGAGCACATGTGCTCGAAACATGTAGAGGCATGAAATAAATTTATTGTAAAACAAAACTTTTGTGCATCAAGTTGGTTAATTACTGAGATATAAATATACTGAGATGCACGGTCAGCGAAACGTCAAAATAGGTAATCTTATATTCCATTTTTGGTTTTCCGATTTTTTGTCTCCTTGTTTATGTAAAATCTGTTAAAAAGTTGTTAATAACCGTATTTTAATGGAGTACTTCGTTACCTGATGTTCTTGTGGGCAATCTTAAACGCTTTTAAGCAATAATGGATCTTTTTTGCAAGCAACAGATATTTTATACTAGTGTTTACGCACGTTGCTGTAATATTTCTACACGTACAGAAATCGTACATGCATTTATCTAAACCACTTGTACATTGGACATTGGGGTTTAATAAACAGACTTTTATATTTGAAATATTAATATTTCAAAAATAAAATGAATTTACCCATTTCCTTGTGTGAAACATTCAATTATGATGGTTATTAAAACATATCAATTTTGACTCTTCTTTTTTTCGTAATATAATTCTTTAATAGTCTGTCTCAGTTTTCCGAGGGCTAGGAATTGCCATCATGAAAAGATAAAGTAATTTAAAAGGATTCGAGTAAGTCCGACCCTATGAAGGCGTACCGTGGACCTGAGTTATTGCGCTACGCAATTTTATACTGGACGGTAGATAGGCCTACTGACTCACTTTCGTGCATTGGTCACTTCACTGAGGCGAAACAGTGCCCAGGGGCCACTGGTTAGGAAGCTGTAGGCTCCACAATCAGTGTTGGCGTGGGAATCGAAATCTAGTCGCCCAACCCGTAGCCACTCAATTTGGAATATTAGCAAAAGGGTATTAATTAAGCATGATCGACAACTGTTTTAAACTGACAATATCCAAAGCGTCGGATTTCAGGCTACCGCCGCGGTGTGGCTGTGCTCATAGCTGTTCGCATTTATGGGATGTTGGGCAGCCTATGTTGGTAGGTGGTTAACAAATACCAACTTTTGCAGCGCAGCACTCAACATGTATTCAGAATTACAATAAAATCCGGTCAAAACAAGACAAATTATTCTATTATTTTCAATTATGGGTTTCGTCCTAAAAGACCACCACCAGGCTGAACACAAGAACAAAAGAAAATGTACACACTTTATGTTATCCGGTAAACACAACAAGGAAAAAACAGCCTTGGGATTAGAATTTGTATAAATATATACTGTAATTTTGAAAAGACTGGATCATGAGAATATCAGTATCAAAAATAAATAAAAATATAAAGGTCTAAAATGTGAAAAGCTAAAATAAGTAGGTAATTCTTCAGAGGACGGCCAGTGCCTTCCAGTGGTTTTCCTGAAGTTTTACCGGGTAGGCTAAACAGCATTCTGTGTTAAACGTTCATTCATATTCGTATGGCGAAGTAAATGTTGATGGGACTAACTACATGGTCCTGTCTCGAGATCGGGATGCAGTACAAGTCACAGTACAAAGACTGTTAACAGTTCCTGTTAAAGGGTGGAAGAGTTCAAATATTTGGGAACACAGCTTTAACATATCAAAATTCTATTCAGGAAGATATTATGAGTAGACTGAAATCAGAGAATGCTTGCTGTCTTTCGGTGCAGAATCTTTTGTCTTCCAGTCTGCTATCTAAAAATTTGAAGATAAAATGTACAAAGCTATAATTTTGCCTATTGTTTTGTACGAGTGTGAAACTTGGTCGCTGATATTGAGGAAAGAACTTAGGCTGAGGGTGTTTGAGAAAAAGGTGCTGAGGAGAATGTGTGGGCCTAGGAGGGACGAGGTAACAGGGGAGAGGAGAAAACTACATAATGATGACGCTAATGAACTGTACTCCTAACCCAGTATTGTTCGGGTGATCAAAACGCGAAGGATGAGGTGGGCGGGGGCGTGTAGCACGTATGGGGGATAGGAGAGGCGTGTATAGGGTTTTGGTGGGGAAACCTGAGAGAAAGTGTTCACTTGGAATACCCAGGCATAGATGGAAATATAATATTAATATAGATCGTCATGAAATGGTGTGTTGGGGGCATGGACAGGATCGATCTGGCTCGGGATAGGGACAGGTGGCGTGCACTTGTGAATGCGGTAATGAACCTTCGTGTTCCATAAAATGTGGGGAAATTTTGACTAGCTGAAAACCGGTTGGCTTCTTAAGAAGGATTCTGCTCCATGGATTAAGTAAGTAAGTAAGTAAGTATTACGAAGTATTTAGTAAAACAATGCAACGAAATATCCAACAGAATAAAACATGAATATTCTGTTTTTTATGTGAATATTTTACAGTAATTCGTGTTTTGTCCATACTCTGCCTACAGATACGGTACTGTGTTCATTCGCTTCCCTTTGGGCCTAGCAAATGAGTACGTTCCAGCCAATGTTTATCAAACTGTAGGCATGTAAAGCTAATAGGAAAGGCTTACGTATAAACATTTCACTGGCTACGCCAGCGCTGCTAATCAGACGTTGGCTTTATGGATGACTTGGGAATTTCGCACTGTTTAATTAGTGGTAGTCCTAATTCATAAATGTATCTGATACCTGCAAGTTTTCACTTAGAATTGTGTGTATAGCCACTTTTAGTATGCAATTGTACCCGCTTGTAATAAGACCATACTGCGGTTGAGCGCACACACTTTCCACCTTCGTTTCTTTAGATTCTGCTTACGTAACTGAGGTTCATGTTAACTTGCTGAATGTACTAATACACTTTTGCTAATTTAAACTTGTAGCTGAGAAGGTAATCACACTTCGGATCTCAGTTACATGCCCGTAATTTTGTTTGCTCGTCCGTTACATTCATCTGCCTCCTCTACGGAAGTTTTGTTCTCGTGCGGTTTGAATCCTTCATTTTCAGTCACAGCAGGATAAAAGGGTTTCCAGGGAGCAATCCAGGCTTACATTCTAGAGGTACTTTGAGATTTTACATGATTTACCTCAGTATTTCCAGAAGAATGACAAAAAATGCCATATCACCATGTAGAATGCGAACAACTCTACCCAAATCATTACTCCTTATTCATGATATTTCAGTCGAATCGCCATGGCCTACAAATTTTAAACAATATGAAATTATAGCCTAATAATCGATTAAAGTTCACAACTACGACTGATAATTATTAAATTTCAATATAATATTATTATATATATGGATAAAATTCCTCTAAGTTTTGACTAAACCGAAAATTTGATGAAAGTAAATTTAGCAGTGATTGTAAGTTTACAGAAAGAAGGAAGAGCCTCGAATGAATTTCAACTTCGTTACGTAACTTACGAGCAGAGGGAGAATCAAAATTCCCATTCTTGTCTGTACTACACATTATCGACAACACAACAAGAGTAGAGAAGCTCATAAATAAAGAGGTTAAACATATCGTAATTCTGTACGTTCCGTGCCTCATGTTATGTATCACTGTGTACTAACCAGCATTTGTGCACTTTACTGCTTTTGTCAGATCGCACATTAGTTTCTGCTCCGAAGACGCGTTTCGGTGTCTACTGACACCATCTTAAAGGAGCCCGGCCTAACTCTAAATTCTTCGCAACACATCAGATGATTGTAAACACTTATTAACCGACCGTTATATAAAGGTGATTTTTTAAATCACAGATACACAACATCTGTCAGAGCAGAAACTAATAAGTGATTTGGTAAACACAGTGTAGTGCACAAGTGTTGGTTAAGAAATGGCGATGAAGGTTAAAATTATGTGTCTTAACAACATTTTACTGCGTGTACTTTCATGACGTCAATGAGGTTGCCCATCTCGATATTAGCCTTGTTGCCAGAAATACAAGGTTATTACGTTCTGTCCTGTTAACGACTGGCCAACTGATACCTATCGACTTTTTTGTTGATCGACTTGCATGAATTTCTTTTTTAGAAGTTTGTGTATTTCCTTCATATACTTCATTTACTGCACTTCTTTCTTTCTCAGTCTTACTCCTTCTGCCTCTTCATTGTAGGTGTAGAGGTTTTTCCTTTCCCCTGATCACACTCAGTGACACACACACTCACACACACACACACACACTCACACACTCAGTAGGACTCCTCTGGGCGCGGGATCGACTCGTCGCAGAGAGTCTACCTCTGAACACACAACGTTCACAAGAGACAGATAAACATGACACTTGGCATTTTCGAAACCAAAATTCCAGCCAGCGAGCGGCCGCAGACCTACGCCTTAGACCGTACATTGTGTAGTTCCGAACCATAAATACACATCTCAGCAAATTGGTAATAGTTCAAGGAACGCTACATAGATCTGTGACGTTTCAGACCTAATCGCCATCACCACTAAGAACAAAGCCCATCGTCTGACACGAATCCAAGCCACTTCCGACCCACAGTCTATTTACATGCAACGGATATAAATGTTATAGCACTCTCTTTTTCCCTCTTTGAAACTGAGCTTTGTTGAAGGGATCCGCACCAATATTCTGCTGACATTCCCTGTCTCCCTCATTCTGAACATTTATTCCACCCTATGCTGCGTTCTTATTTTACTGTCTCAACAGTAGCGAGCTGTCTGTTCTTCTTATCCTAATGCAACAGCGTAAATGCCCCATTTGCTTGGGCCAGTCTGAGCACTATATTTTCAGAAACTCCTGATTTGTGATCTTGGTTCAAAGTAATGTGTCACTTTTTACACCTACACACAAAAAAAAATTTGGCGCCTGTCCGCCATAGTTAAGCCGTCTCTACTCGTGATATTATAAAACAGATTTCGTTACGCACTTCTCACTTTTCTGACGCATATCACATTCCTGACCCTTCTAGCGTCCGACGTGGTGAATAGGAACTGGGACTGCACTGGCTGAACTTGTGCTTACACACTTGGACGCCGTGTGCGTGCTTTGAAATTGCATTACTACAGAAAATGATTTCCGCTTTTGCTTTTCCTTCACACTTCTTGAACGTCAGTCTCTGTCGTTCGAATAAAATCAGGACAAATTTACGAAAATGAAGAAGAAAGTATTATCTGTTTTTATTGTTACACCGTGCATGTTGTCGAGTTACTCAATTTTTACACCAACCACTGCACATATATAAAATTTATAAAATTTACACATTAAAACATTAAAAACGCTCCGACAAGTTTCGGTCCTAAGACCATCATCAGGGAGCCTTATATTCCGTGCTAAAGTCACACTAGAAATAGTCACTGATTAACTTCGTTGTACTAATATGCTGTTGTGGCAGCATGCCGTGTTGTGTAATGTTATAATGTGTAAATTTTATAATTTTTTTATATGTGCAGTGGTTGGTGTAATAATTGAGTAAGAAAGAATTAAGTTTGCAACGTGACAACAAAATTATTAAAATCAGACAAAGTTCTTTGCACGGTTAAAATAAAATTACGAAAAACACACAGAATGTGTTCATTGCAAATGCAGAATAAAAAAAAAATAAGACGAAATCCAAGCACTGATAATCGTGGCCGCATTACTTTAAAGCGCCGTGATTGGTCGAATACGAAAACGTGTGTTTAGAGTGTTTTCTTTCGCCGAAAAGGACTCCCGAATTTTATTGCACTGAAAGCGTCAATTGAGCCTTTCGGCGTTAATAATATGCATGGGATTCTGTGAGAAGAGCATCGTTAGCTGAAACGTCGGTAAATATGCCACTAATCGAGATATCACACTCCCCCTACTGAGGACGAACTCTGTGCCATGGAATTAGCTATTTAGCTAACTGGCCAGTTATTTATTTATTTACCTAGTTAGTTGTTCGTTTAGTTGGTTAGTTTGCTTGTTGGTTAGGCATGATTAGTTGATTAGTTTGTTGGATACTTAGTTAACTCTTTGGTTGGTTGTTTAGTTTCTTATTAAGCCAAGAGGCAAATTATTTATTTCAAACGTAGCTAATGTTTTCTCTTCTGTTATCCACTTGCGATTTACCACATAACAAGCCGGGACTCTGCAGGATTCTGCACTCAGCGCCCGGCTGAGCTTCTTTCGGTCGTCTGGAAGCACGCTAGTCACGATGTCGAATTGAACAGCATTATTGCACGAATGTAATGGGAGCGACAGAGACAGAGATATTATAGAAAAGGAGGACAAGGGGTGGATGGTGTTTTGACAAATGACACACTTAGGAAGCGGATGACCGCCATCTTGTTAGTGTAAGGCTCAATTTGCCCCTGTAGCAATATCCCAGGTCATGGCTTCTATTCGCCCAGCTCCTGTAGTACTAAATGCAGAATATATTTGTGCAGAAGTTTCTTCATATAAGATTGTGGGATTCAGCGTACAGAACTACTCCAGATACCTTGGATAGGCTATGTAATAAGACAGTTACACAATTATGCCTGCGGTTTCACTTTGTACCTCTGTTAAACTTGGTCTGTCACTCTATGGCAAGAAGACACCTTGACATTGTTATTCGTGATTCTTACGTCAGTGAGTATGGAAATTAAAGTCTAAAGGGATTTGATGCCGTATAGTCTGGTGTGTTGAAGAGTAAAAATTGCGAGGCTGATAAGTATGTATGGTTTTCAATGTTCCGTTCATTTCTTTTCATTATGTGACAATATTGTAAACGAAGGGAAAGAGATCACTGGGGAGACCTAGGCATAGATGGGTGGATAATATTAGGATGGATCTCCAGGAGGTGGGATGTGGGTATATGGACTGGATTGGGCTGGCCCAGGATAGAGACAGGTGGC
>Ga0131853_10004079_pt1 | contig 26204 bp, 11 predicted proteins | sample TergutLab28metaG_FD_92764 | JGI IMG/M metagenome (GOLD analysis project Ga0131853, IMG submission 92764) | Labiotermes labralis P1 segment gut microbial communities from Petit-Saut dam, French Guiana - Lab288 P1 (version 2) (version 2) | ecosystem: Host-associated > Arthropoda: Insects >... | reverse complement strand
GGGGGCGACTCCTAACACGCGAGGGTCTGTAACTGGGGGGGGGGGGGGGGAGCCCATGATTACGTGCCCACGTAATTCGCTGTCGTCATGTAATTAGGTGTACTAAGGCGTCATTAAATACTGTTATAAAAACAACCTCGATAACCATCAGCAATGTAGTTCTGGCACTATACTTCATGCTTGTGTTCCGCGCTACACATTCAATGTATTTCGACTTGTATAGTATGTAACATATACACATGTCTGAAGACATTTTGTTACATGCATCAGAATTATCGTGATAACTTAATTTTTAAACACGATTTACCCCATTTAACCCTTCCCTTCAGAGACCTAATCACTAATTCTTCCTCCCCTTAGCCTCAAGAGTAATTATAGGTTACAGCCTTAACTCCCCTTCCTCATGCCGCTACAATTTCTGCCCCTTTCCTCCAAAACCCTTGAGTTTGTACAGAGATTAAACAAAGTAGCTTATACTGGTCGTGCAAAACCTACAGATGGAGGGGGCTGAGATAGGAAGGGGGCGGAAATGCTCTTAAGGCTCAGAATGTGATGGCAACTGTGGGAAGGGGGTAAAGTTAGTTAGGTAAGTGATCGTATAATTGACCATTAAGCATAGCAATGTCAGATAGCTTGGGACTGTGTAATTTGGAGATTTATCTTTCTACTGTTTGGGGAATTGCTGACAGGGGTGGGGCGTATGGACAGGGGCTGGCTCCAACAACGTGCGTGAGAAATGCAATATCACAGTTCACTCCCTGAGCCCATTTTCAAGATACATGTATTTAGCGCAGTTCATAGCAGGAAAATGCATGAGTCTGCTTTTAACGACACGGAATGAGAAAAGACACAAATTACGCAAATTTCATCCGACTATGTAGCTGAGTAAGTTACAAACTAATGAACAGTTAACTACAGTAACCAATTATCTAAAACAGATCTAACTAAGGGACTAACAAAAGGCGAAGTAAGTACAGGTATTTGTGTAAGCATCAAATTACTAATTAAGTAATTTCATAGTAGGAGTTTAATTAACACGTTAACAGTCATTCATTGCCTACCTGTTCCCAGGAAGTCGATAGAGGCTTTAACTATCCAGTTAACTTCACCCTAAAAACAATGTACTTCAATTGAATTAATATTGGCATATGCTTCAAATGACTCCTCGGTTAACATTATTTGTACTATTAGCCTCCAGTTCGCGTTACACGGATTCATGAGATTAACTCAGTGCAAACAATGCATAACACTCTGTACATTCAAATTATACACGCGACCATTTTTCACAAAATTACCTACTACAATTACAGTCATTGGGAGAAAAGTATGAGTCATGCGTCATGATAAATTATAACCAAAATCCATTCAAGTGATCTGTATAATTCATGTACACTTCCCATGCAAAAGCTTTGTTGGGATATTTTTCTTTAATTTTAGCCAATTTATTATGCACATTAATTTATGAATCTGTCGACCATTTTCCTTGTCGTGACATGTTGCTGTTGATAGTTTCCTTATCTTACCGCATCGCGGGGCCACTGTGCTCTCACCTGCATACGTTAACTCGCCCACAATCTTTTGTTTCGTTCTAATGAGTTTATGCATGTTTCGTGCTAATAAGTCACTGTTATACATCACTTCATTTGTTACCGGTCGTTAATTAGGCTGATACTGAGTGAATAAGGGGTCAATGGCTACGTAAACATACGTGACGTAAGTAGCTTCCTGTTGGGAAAATGTGCACAGGCCTGTATTAGTCACAAAGTAGGGAAAAGGGTGTTTTATTTATCGGGGCTGGCCATTTCTACGATTACAAAGTGTCGAAGTCAGATGCTTGAGTATGGACCACTGGTGCAATGATAATTACAAGGAAACCCGAGAATTTGGAGAAGATCCGCCACAAATTGCGCACGGTCTAACCTGGCTTCCAGCCTGCGCCCACTCGGTGACAGACTGCAGACTAACCAGTTGAGCCACGGCACGGTCTATGTGTCGTCACAAAGAATTAGGATTACTGCTTACGATGATTTACCAGACATTATAAAACTGAACAAATCAAGGAGTATACGAGAACGGCATTCAGCGTGAAGATGAAGAAAATTTCACATTATTTTTTTGAAGTTACACGGAATTAAATGTAGTTACAGTAGGCAAAATGTCGACGCTAGGCGCTGCTCTTGACTCACGAGAATAGGTTTAACTTTGACAGTGGTGGTGCACGAATAAATCAAATCGTATATGTTATGAATAGTAACCGATGTGTACCAGTCACAAGATACATTAGGCTGCAGTTTAGCCGTGTCTTGTGCGTGAGAGTTATTTTTTTAAGCGGGATGAAATTTTCTGTCATGCGATTTCTAGTTACAGTTCTTTGCTGGTTATAAAGTACACAATAAACGGCGACCAGTGGAAAGTGATATATGAGTTGAGAAAAAACTTACATTATTAACAGGATCTGTATGTTTTATTCGCAAGGTTATTCTCGAAATAAGGGACTTTACCTACGTTCTCAAGGTCAAATATGTTCTCGTCTGTCGAAGACAGTGTCTACTACTCACCTTTCTCGATTGTCGTCGGTTGTTCGGCGGGGGCTGGAGTTGCTGCTGCGGAGGTGGTGGCTGCTGGTGACCCGGAAGTGCTTGGGGCGAACTCACTGGCAGCTTACGGAAAGAAAGTTTGAACTCCTCAATAGGGGTGTAACTGTTGACATTCCAACTGATGTTGTACATGTCCCGATACTTCCCCCGCGGATCGCTCACGAATATGGCAGGATTTGGCCGTCCTACACACAGAAACATTAGCGTTTTTAATACCACAAGGACGGCACAGACACTCCAACACATCATTCAACAAAATTTATAGCCTCATGGACGGGGCCTACATACACACTGATATTTTTTAAAAAAAATAATAGCAACAAATGTACAAGTTGGTATTATGTACTACATTGTTTATTAATGCAAATATATTAGTATATTGAGATTATACAGATTAACAGGTTTCTTCTTGGCGCTTTGGAAACGTATTTAACCTTTTGGCGCCGGAATTATTTTCTTAATTTTAGCACACACTGTATACAAAATGTGAATAATACAGAAACCAAATACGTTAGAATTATGAAACAAACTGCTTTTTGAAGAGAAAAAAAAGGAGCGTATACACCATGTTTAAAATATTCGGTACCTATATTTGTTGAATAAATATACAAAATGCAACTTTGGAGGTTAACGGTGCGGTACGTCAACTATAGTTGACGTTAGGCGTCTAAAGGTTAAATAATTCTATAAATGATAAAACGGAAGAAATCCGAGCTAGGATCCTGGCAGCTAAAGAAGCCTACAGCTCCTTGCAAACCATATTCCGATCTAAACAAATCCATCGAAACAGCAAAATAAGATTGTACAAAACATCAATCAAGCCAATATTATGCTATGGAAATGTGACCTGGACACTTAACACAAACAGCACAGCAGATGCTAAGCACGTTTGAACGGAAAATATTGCGAAGAATATATGGCCCAGCACAAGAGGGGGGACGCTGGCGTCTCAGATGGAACAGTGAACTGTACAGTTTATACAAGGAGCCAAACATCTTGGAGGACATCAAAATCAGAAGATTAGGATGGGCAGGTCACATAATAAGAAAGGAAGAAGATAAGATTCCAAAGAAGGTTTTAAACGGAAACTTCTACACCACAAGACCAGTGGGAAGACCAAAAACCAGATGGGCGGATGTGATCCAGAGGGATGCATTACAACTGCTGGGGATAAGAGGATGGAGGAGAAGAGCCGAAAATAGGGAAGAATGGAGGCGTCTTGTGAGGGAGGCCAAGGCCCGGAAGGAGTTGTAGGGCCATATATGGATAGATGCCGTGACTTCGCTGAAACTGAAAAGGACTTCTACTCTGATATTTTGGAATAGCGGCAACAATCGACAACCAGGAAGAACAACAATAAATTACTTAAGACGTTTCATTCACCAACGCCTGCCATACAGCAAAGGCATTCAGAGCAAACGATGTCAATATTTATAAATGAAACAATTCGTTTGTAGCACGGAGAAGATTAAATACATACTTACCGCATAAATTACAAAGTGTCCAACGAGAGCGGTGTAAATGATACACTGCGGGATATGGAAGTGAACGGCCGAGGTGAATTTCAAGGCAGTTTTATATAAAGAGCAAAGAAAAGTACCGAAGTATTCAATCATGATAATTAGGTCCTGATCTGGGTACAAACAGAGGACCTTCCGCAAACAGACAATGGCTATCTGTCTCTAAATGGTGATCTTTAGGGTCGTGGAAGAAGAAATGCGTACAAAAATTCTGTCTTCAACAATTACGGAAAAAGCCATTGAACAGTCCGAAACGAAGGAGGATAATATTAAAAATGATAATAAGAGTAATGTGATTAACGCTCGTTATACTCTCTCAGGATAAGATGAAAGGGTGTGTTGTTTTATAGTGATTATGGTAAATTCCAGGCTTTGTAGAGTAGTTAATAGTACGTTAAGTTATGAACACAATTCAAATAAAACCTTTAAAAATCAGGTAATATAATAATGTATCCTTGATACACTGCTCCTAGTTTGAATTTGATACGCTCTGTAACAATAACAAAGCCCTACACAGTATAATTCTCCGACTGCGTGTGAGGGTGCCCTGGTAACGTGAAAGTAACAAACGTCCCTGTCCCTAATTCAATAGAAACTTCTAACTTAATCTCAACCTTTCTAGGAGGTTCCTAGTTGATCATCGACTCTGCCTTCTCTACCAACATTTCCCTACGAAACGCATTTATCCTTGTATAATAGCAGAGTTCATTACATCCGTTTTGCCTCAGACTTCCGCCATTTATCGGGGGCTATGAAACCGTTTATCGGGTCACATTCCATTATCAATTATTCTGCCACTTTGAGTACTACAATAAATGTCTATCTTCTTGTAAAGCCTACAGCACTAAATTGTATTTGGGAAATACTCGCTTCAAATAACAGCTGCAATATCGTCTATTGTGATTAAAGTGTTCTGTTTCCTCTCTGATACTCCAAAAGTTAAACAGGCCCTGTGGCCTTCATCTACGCTATCACTACTCTTTCTTTATCTTCATATCTCTTTTGGCACTCAACGGCTCAGTAGTCAAACCATTCCCACAGCCAGAAACCTTTCGGTAGCGGACGTAGCAGAACTCCCCCCCCCCCTCACTGCCGGGGCGTTTTCGAAAATCTGAGAGACGCTCAACTCGTTAAGGAATTCCTTCCTTGTAAGTAACCGAAAGGTCCATTAACGTTAGCTGCGCCTCAAACCCAGTACTTACTTACTCCAAGGTGCAGAGTCCTTCTTGAGAAGCGAACTGGTTTGCAGCTAGTCAAGAAATTCCCCGCATTTTATGGAACCCGAAGGTTCATTACCGCACTCACAAGCTTCCGAAACCTGTTTCTATTCTGGGCCAGCCCAATCCAGTCCATATACCCACATCCCACCTCCTGGAGATCCATCCTAATGTTATCCACCCATCTAGGCCTAGGTCTCCCCAGTGGTCTCCTTCCCTCCGGTTTCCCCACCAAGACCCTATACACCCCCTCTCCTCACCCACACGGGCCACATGTCCAGTCCATCTCATTCTTCTCGATTTTATCACCCGCACAATATTGGGTGAGGAGTACAGATCATTTAGCTCCTCGTTATGCACCATTATACACCGTTCCCTCCAGTCCCCAAAACAGATTCATCCATTCATGTTTAGAGATTAAAATTTCGTAAAAATTTCTTATTTCTCCCATTCGTACTCTATTTCTCGTCTAATCCATTACAACTCCTTTGACTGCACTGACATTATCCGGTTAGGAAAATGAAGTTATCTCTGAGGGGTGCGTCCAGATTTCGTAGCACTTGACGAAGGCCAAAACGTGCCTGGTCACCCTGAATGAATTACGATCTAGTTGTATCTGACACTGGCAAGACGGGCATTCTTCTACAACACGGTTTCTCGAACTGTGATAAGCTTACCACTACCGATAGGCCAAGCAGTCTCTAATGGTACGCGGCCTCAATAAAAACCGACATACAAAACAGAACAAAAAATTTAAAAATAAAACCGAATCCACATATATCTGCTTATATCCACATATATCTGCTTATATCCATATATATCTGTTTATAAGCAGAATTGCTGGCAACATTATGCTAATCATTCCTGCCGACTGCAACTCTTTCCAAATTCAGCTTTTTTATTTAAATGAAAATTGGTGGTACACCGAAATTATTACATTTTATTTAGCGGTATACCAGCGAAAAAGTCACACAAACACAGGTCTTGAGAGAAGATCAGCCGGTTAACACTGCTTAGCAAAATAATCGCTACTTATTTCGGGAACAGTACGCGAAAGACTCTAATAATGTGTGGCAACATGTTCAGTTCCTTCACGCTACAGCACAAGATACGATTACCAGTCGGTTTGAAATAATTAATACACTGCAACATTGGCGCAGCACAGGACATCACTGATAGCTAATACATCACAAGTTGGCCTTATGCGGTTGGGGAAACGACGCCATGGGATTACTTTTACTGCTATCGTAGGATTAAAGTCTGATCTCCTGCATTCGGAGAACTTGCACCAGCAATACACTGTCTGTTACACAGAATATAAAAGACCAGAATTCTATTACTCAAAACAGGGCAAACTCTGAAAGTGAGAAAATGATAAACGATGAATAATGAATATAAAAAGAGGGAGAAATTAAATATAAAAGGGAGGGGCGAATCATACACTGGGGTTCAGTGCAGACACAATTATGACTTCGCTCTTCATCATTCTGAGCTCTTTCCTTCACCTTTCTCCCTTTCTTGTTTCCATAAATAACTTGAGATAAATTGATTTCTTGTTTATCTTCTTTCTGCACACCATCAACATGGAAATCAAGTTCTCAAAGTTCACTCTCTCTCCATCGGTACGAATTACAAAATATGTTAATAAATTACAAAACCCCACGCGAAGTTTTCTTCTACGTATCCGACAATCCGCCTGCCTCTTTTCCACTTCTTTTTTTTTTTCAGAAAGTACAGACATTTTGATCAATGGAAGAAAACTCTATAATTTGATAACTGTTTTTTCCTACTTTCTGTATGGTACGAATCTTCGTGACCTAGCCCCTAAATCATTACGCCGTCTTCTAGATGGGTGCTGCGAGTTACCGACGTGAATTAGGACGCTGCTTATCTTCCACCCCTCTCCCCCTCCAAATACCGAGACAATATTCTGTGTAAACACTTACCGGCGATAATGTGCAGTTTCAAGTCCAACCTAAGATTACAGAATGGCGTAACTATCACGAAATTAACCGGCTCCATACAGTTCTGTATATACATAAACAGTGTAATAAATATAGGAAGACAGGAAACGCTCAATCCGGAATTCCTTATCGACGTGTAGCTGTTTGCAAAAGTATTTTCAATCATGATTTTCCTAAAGTTGTCTTTTTCTTTTTGTGGATATAAAATAAAATGCCGTCGAGGTCGTGGTCTAACAAGAGTTCACAGAACGAGCGCTTACATGACTTAATTTGCGAGACTTGACGAAGACATACTGCAGCCGACACAAATGTTGCCAAGTGCAATACACATATTCACACGAAGTTTACCCGTTTAAATTCCGAGGTGTCTGTTTTTGCAGGTTATAAAATTATTAAACTGTAAAAGTCATTATGTAAGTCTAACTAATTATATAAATTTGTCGAACCCAAATAAGGTGTTCGGAGCGATAAGACAGACATGCCACACCCTCTCTGGCGTCTGACACGCTCAAGCTGTCTGCGGGCGAATGAATTCTCGGTGTGAGGTTTGAATTCAAAAAGTACGAGGTCAGTTTCTGATTGGATCCCTGAACTAAGGAAATGTCTATATAGATATGTACAGTGCAAATATGCATATAATTCACAGGGTCCTCGTCGGGATTCGAAAGAAATGAGCCGAACCACGAGGGGTGTTCTGTCGGTGTGTGTGTGTGTGTCTGTTTTGTACGTATGTGTGTATTTGTATGTATGTATATGTATTTATACTGTGTAAGTACGCATGAGTGTACGCCTGTATGTGTGTGTGTGTGTGTATTATTTACTATATATGTATCCGTATGAATATATTTACAGCCTACGGATGTTTGTTCGTTTAGTTATGACCCCGTATAAAGTGCTACGTTTACTTCTATGTAAATTCTAATTATCCGAAAACTTCAGTTCCGGTCTACATTCTTGAGTAATGCGCTCCACAGAGGTCTTTCTAGAAACAGTGCAATGACTACACTAAAAAGACAACTCCAATTTTTACAATCGTGCAATGACAACCCACACCAGACAACTGCAATGTATAAAAAACAGTGCAATTAATATACTTACCAGATAACTCGAGTTTCTGCCGGGTCTTGCCGATCTGGTTGTCCGCCATGCAGGTGTAGTTGGCGAAGTCTGAGGCCTGAACTTTGCGGATGATAAGTGTATGTCGACTGCCTCGGGCTTCCATGATGCGCCTCTCTGTTGTGTCCAGCCGCATGGTATCTCTGTACCACAGCACCTGCAATTACATGCACAGTGCCGTGTATATAACCCTGTAATTACACTGTACTCACTTTGAACCAAGGTATTATCATTTCCATTAACATAAAACACCCTTATTCATAACAGGTTTACACTTAATAGGGTTGAGTTGATGGGTTTACAGCAGCGGTTTCCAAACATTCATGTGTACGTTCCCGTAGCAGCAAATGGTATGTGACCCTCGAACCTACCATGGAAAACGGCAATACCGAGTAACGTGTACTATAAATGTATTAACACTAGTACTATTTAACACTAAAAAAAATTGCCACTTATTAAAAATGTATTAAATTTTATGCGTTAATTCTCAAAACTAATATTTATGGGATAATATTAAACACACAAAACATGCAAGAAACAAACCGTTATTTAAATAACTTGTTTAAAATGCTTATAATTAATAATAAAAAAATTCGGTATAAATCTTATTGTAGCTCCGTGCATTTTTGTAGAATCACTTCAATTTATCAACCAACGAATGCACATATAATTTCATATAAAACACTTTAAAACACTCCGACATGTTTCGATCTTGTCAGGTCATCATCAGGAAGCTTAGTTCCTTGCTAAAGTTATATTGTAGTATTCACAATTCGATTGGTATTTGCAAACGAGGTGTTGTGGCAGCATATCATGTTGTGTAGGAATGTGTTGTGGAGTAGTGGCTAGGTGTGCTTCAGCAATATATTTTTTCCTCCTCCAGTTGTCCCTATCATTCCAGTCTTCTTCCATTAATCCCTTTAGTCCCATCAGTCCTCTAATCCCTTCCGCCCAGGTAAGTTTAGGTCTACCTCGTTTTCTTCTTCCTGGTGGGCTCCATTTCATAACTTTTTTGGTTATCTCCCCTCGTCCATTCTTTGAACATGTCCATACCATTGAAGCTGTCTGGTTTTAATATCGTCTAAAAGAGAACTTACTACATTCATTTTTTGCTTAATAATAGTATTCCCGTGAGGAGTTGCTAGTCTTCCGTCGGGCGCCTCCCCCGGCGGCGGATAGGGGAATGCTCACCCGATATGGCGGGTACCGGGGAAATAAAGTACCCGGGGCGGACCAAAACTATCGCTGCTGCCTTGCAGTTTGATACTGGCATATCAAGGGCTAGAGGAAGAAAACCTTGATCAAAAATCACCTGATCCTCCAGGTTGGGGTTTGATGCAGCAGGCCAGCCCCCTGCTCATCGAAAAAAGAAAATTGCTAGTAAGCCTATTGGAAATGCTCTGGATAGATGCATACTAATATCCAAATTGTATTTTAATGTTATGCACACTGTAGACAGAAGAAACACAATCCTGAAAGTTAGGCACTTTTATCTACTTGTCTGCCAAGTGAAAAATTTTCACATCGCATTTAACTTTCAGGTTTTGAATAAACAGTATTTGGCGACTTACGTTTTGAATAATTAATTATTATTTCGCGACTTGCAATTCTTAACCGAATTACATCAATCGCCAAGTGTGACGTCGCTCGTGCCTTTAAAATCTCAGCTTTGGTCTTACTAAATGGCAGTAGCTGGCTTAAAGTCGATGCTAATAAAAACGTGCATGTTGTAGTAGCGTGAATTAAAAACTACGACACATTATCAATTCAAACTGATTAAATAAGCTATTAATCAAATTAATATGCCTTGAACACTTAAGTAAAGGAGAGAAAGGAGAGAATATATTTAAGATATTTTGAGACGAATATATGAATCTTTCTCTCTTGATTATGACGTCTGGAATAACATTTGCATCTATAGGTCTACCGTTAGCTCCCATCCTTCACGAGAATCGTAGAAAAGGAAGATGCAAATATCCGCGGATGAAAGGAATGCGTCTATGTCTACTGAATCAGTAAGTTTAGGAACGCAGAGGAACAGGCAAAACACGAGCAGACTCAGAGGAAATGAAGCGAAAAGGTGAATGAAGACAGTTAAAAGTAGGAGAGGGAAACCAATAAGAATAAGAAGACGTGAATTGAGTGTGGGTTTAAAAAAAGAGAAAGAGAGAATCTAAGCGGTAGAAATACAGAAGGCACGAGGAACATGTGTGGGTGTAAAAGTACTGAAAAGGAAAGTGAGAAGAAGTGCTACGTACGTATATAAAGGCGTATACAGGAAAGGAGACAAACATGATAGGGAGAAATGCTACTTGCAAAAATGGTACATGTATATAATTCCTTTCAAATAGCAAAACAGGCAAAGTTAAGAAATATAAGGTAATGGAAAAGTGTAAATTTGAATCACTACCACCATCAGTGTCTGTTGCATTTTGGCATAACGATAGGGGAAGCTAAAACACAGTATCCGAAACGTCATCGTCTAATATCGGGACGAGAGAAAATGACGCTCGAGGCACTAGCGAGAAAAGCTAAAGTGGTTTCTGCTGGATTCACAGGAAATGAAGGCAATGGTAGAAATGCGGCATATCTCAAAATGAAGGGGAAAAAAAGAAGTATAAGAATATTATGGGTATATAGTGGGTGGTATCTTGCTCAGTGGAATGTACAGAGAACAGAACACCACTTTAATAAAAGAGAGAAACTGTTTTAGCTAGAAATTGAAATTCCATGGACAGCATGAGCGGTGATCTGCGCAGGCACTTTACACTGCAGTGTGCGGTTTTGCGTGCCAGTTGATGTGCATACATTCCCACTCTCTGTGCTAGCGCTTACGTTGCTGTGTAAGATTCGATCGTGGATGATGATGATGATGATGATGATGATGTGCAGAACCTGCTGACGGTAATTATCAAGATGGCCATCATATTTTTCGGGTGTCGAATAAGGTCTTTAATTTGCCCATTTCACTCCCCACATTCACTACCACTAACAATTTTAAGGACGGCTTCTTTACACTCCGGTGATTATGATGATGATAGTGATAATAATAATAACAGTAACCGTATTATTATAATCATTTAAATCAATTCGCTTGTAATCATTAGATTAGACTCGAAATGAATTAAACTAAAAACAACAGCAGCACAAGAGAACCGTAAATGATAATAATAATAATAATAATACGTCATAACAATCCAATGCTTTGTTTTCGTACGTGCTGATTCAACAGTTTAGTGGCCAATAATGAAATCGGCACTAATACAAAAACATATATAACAAGCAGAAATTAAGACAATAACCGTGCAATATAATTAACAAACAAATCAAGACTTTGAAATGTATACATTTCATCCCATAGAAAGCGGTAGTAATACGAGTGGAAGAAACTGCTCGCTGAATATATAAGCGACGCCAAAAAACACATTTGCAGTTAGAGCGCTATCTAGGACGACAACCATGACAACGACGACAACATAAACAAAAACAACAACAAGTCCCGACGGTTAAGGTTCGCAGAAATGAGTGAAGAGACCAAAAGTGTGTCCTTCCTACACGACGACTGTACAAATCCGCCAGCGATCTGTACTTCAGATCCAAAAACCACGAAATAAGGATAAGGAAACTTCCCTAAACAAAGTAAAAACCAGGTTCATTCTACCTTACGATTCTGCGAACAGAGATAAGGAGAGTTCGAAATCAGAGCTATCACATAAAATAACCCCATCACATCAACTGACAGCTTACAGTGGTCGGCAGCTGGATAAGTGTTGGGAAGTGACATACGGATGATTCGAATAACGAGGCGAGTCTGCGGGGGGGCTCTAACCGTGGCCTGTCTCAGAAGACGAAGTGCCTTGAGGGCGGACAAAAACCGAGTGGCAACGCCATTTGCTGCAGTCAAATGGAGTGGCAAAAATTTGGAAAGTAGGAAGATATTAGTTCCATTATGTTAAGGTGGAGGAACCAACACCCGTGTAGGACACGGAACAAAACTGTAATGGCTGATATCTTGTTGGTGATGATGGCTACAGAAAGTGAAGAGGGGAAAGCGACTTCAATAAAAAGTCGCACTTTATCAAGGTGTTAATTTTATGAGCAGTCTGTTTGAGTAGATAATGGTCGTTCAGCTTGTCATCAAATTATTCTCCCATTCAGACAACCAGGAAGACTGTTACGGCATTCACACGTCCCTGCCACCACCAACGGTCGCCTACAGAACACACCAGCTCCTGTCTACACCGACGTTTATTCAAAATTCATCTTACCTTGAGAGTTTAACTGCACGTTGTGATTATCCCATTCTCAAGATGAAAATGTACAGCTTACAGAAACAATTACTTTGTCAGCCATTCTTGAATGGCTCTGAAAAGTGATCCAATTGTCGAGACAACACAAATTAACGGAACGGTCCTCGTGCTTGTCAGTGAGCATAACTCGGATGAAGCAACCAGGAATACATTATCTGTTGTCTCTGCAATAATTGCAAGCAGCTACCATCTACGTGGTGTGTACAGGGGATTGGAGAAAATAGCTATGCACACAGAGTTTTTGAGTGGGAAAACTTATTAAAAAGCCTCCATTTAAAAGACCGACATAAAGTATGGGGTCAACACTGAGGCATAAATATAACAGGTGAAGAGGCTGGAACGGACTTCAATGGTGTTCAAATGGGGATATTGTATTGTAAGTCTGTAACTTTCACGTTATACTTCAAGAAAGTTACTTTGTGGGATAGAAGTTTGAATGGCAGACTGTTAAATTCAGGAAATCTTATATGAGGGCGTCAGCGTATTCCTCACTTCCGCCTCTGGTTTCAAAGTTCGGCAGTCCGCTTTGTTTTAGGCCTTCCTTCTTCCTCGAACTTGCTTCAGAGGTAATTAGAAGAAAGGAGCTACAAGGCACTAAACTGGACTCGTAAATCATTCCTTCGAGGCATTGATTTTATTAATTTCTGTTATTTCCTTATTTAGCACGTAAGGTCTATATGACGAAGCAGAGTATAGCGAAAAGATATGAAATGCAGGCATAAGTGCTTCACGAACGCACTTATGCCTCCAGATCTGGCCTAAAGAGAAATGAGAGAATTGAGACAGTCTCTGAGAAAGACAAATGTACATAGTTGCAGCGTACGACGCGAGTTACAGGGCAAAATAAATGAAATATGGGTTGGACAGAAACTGCATAACGGACAGAATAATTATAAATTCTTTAATATATATTGTTAGAGTAACAAAGGGAGATAAGGTTAGTTAGATGTGTAGCTCATTTAGTCACTGGAAGTTCTACAAAACTCTCAGTATGCTACAGAAATCGTAGTCGAAGAGAGGATTTGGAAAATATTGGAGTGGATCGAAGGACACTAATGAAACTAAACTTATAGTCGTAAAAAAAGGAACTGGCTACGTAGACTGGATTCAGTTGGCTCAGAATAGTATTACACAGCGGAGTTTTGTGAAAACGTTGATGAACTGTCATATTTCGTAAATGATAAGGAATGCTTTGACTACTTGGCCGACTACCAGCTTGTAAAAAGTAACATTACTGCATGGTTTTACGTAAAGTGTGAAGTTGTGCGTGTGTACGACATGAAGGCATAATGGGGCGTGCAAGTACCCCTCCAAGCAGCTGAGTGATGAACTTCACACTCCGCCCGCTTTACCTCTGGGCAAAGGCCTCCCCCCCTCCTCCTACCGAATATGAGGTTTGGTGGGCCTGAGCCAGTCTCGATTGTTCGCAGTAGAGAAAAAATCCCTGCCCTGCCAATGTCCAGTCACTAGACTGGTTTAATCAAACCCGGCACCCGGTTCCAAGGTGTCAGTGTAGGAAGTGCTGAGGTAATAGACCTTTATGTAGACCGCTGTATACATTAAGCGCTGTGTTACAAACAGTTGAGCTGCTGTTGCACCAAACACAATCATTTTATAATCAGCGTCTGGAAGTAAACTGGTGACAGGCAGAAAGGCAGGCGTGCATACCAAGACGCTTCTATTTCATCACCCAGGAAACAGTGAACAAAATGTACGAATCATACAGAAGAATAATACTGAAGAGAGACAAAAAAAAAGAGCGGAAGGAGTGTGTGAACACAGAGGAGAATAAAAAATTAGGAGTCTCTTCTTTCACCAGCTTCTATCTCTTTTCCCTGAAAGCCGCTACGGGGCATCTACCCTGATTGCATGGTCTCGAGCTTCATAAAGGGTCTTGACACTCCCCAGTGCTCTCGACGTTTGTCAGGAAGGGTGGTGGCGGAGGGTACTAGAACAAATATCAATATATACGTGCATATCAATGGCACTGGGGTGTATCTGCGAATACAGTGTAAAGTAACTTATCATTTTTGAACACGTATCGAGAACCAGGAGCGGCCTCTTTCACAGTGTGATTCAGCATTACATGTACAGTGCTTTCAATGAGCACCGTCATAATCCGAATTCGCATTTGAAACAGACGTTTGTAAAACCAAAAAGCTGAAAGAATTTGGCAACTGAACTAGACATTACGAAAGAAATTTCTGATTAAGAATCAGATTGAAATATTTCAAGGTGGAGTTCAAAAGCGGGTTATTGTGACATGATTATATAAACGGAAATAAACATCAAACAAAGGAAAGCAGAAGGAACGCGGAAAGAATGAATGACAAATGAACGAGTGGAAGAAAGAAAAGACATATTTCCATATGTCACGTACGTGGAACCGTAGCTGACGAGATTAAAAATGCCCATTTCGCGACAAGCAAAACCGAAATTTGTTCTGATGGCTCTAAAATTCCGATATTAAATCCTTACGCTTCCAATGAAACAATTTTGTTTAATGACGGAAACTACAGCGAAATACCGCGTTTGCCTGTCCGCGCAACACACCTTCTTCTTCTTTCTACGAAAGACTACACTTTACTACAACTTCAAAGACCCTGCAACGGTTTGTTCTCGGACAAGGACATGTGTCACTTCGTCATCGGTTTTCTTTTAATCAGCAAGCAATAGAATGCAAACGGTGAGCCGATCTCAAAACTTTTGTCAAATTTATCTAGAGTTCTTGGGAAGCTGATGATAAAATATATTACGAACGAAGGCGGCCTGTGAATGCAATAAATAAAGATCATATAATTCCGAAATTATAAATTTGTAAAGCTTTTCGCATGACCTGTTCATGGATTCTATACCAGCTTCTGATAGGAGGAACTCAGAAACGCGGAGATTTCAGGACAGCCGATCCCTCGATGGGCGGGAAATCGAGCCCGAAAAAAAATTCTATTCTCCTTCATGCATGTTACCAACATTTATGGAGAACTGGGAATTATGAAGACGGATAGACAAAAGGACGGGGCACAAAGTCACTGATAACTGCATAACAAGTGTGGATAACACACAGTGATTATGAGGAAATATCTGATATAATACCGTATCAATCAATCAACCAACCAATCACTTACCCACTCACCCACTCCATGGAGCAGAGTCCTTCTTGAGAAGCTAATCGGTTCTCAGTTAAACAAGAAATTCCCAGCATTTTATGCAGCCCGAAAGTTCATTACCGCATTCACAAACTGTCCCTATCCTGAGCCAGATCGATCCATTCCATACCCCCCTCGTCCCACTTCCTGAAGATTCATCTTAATAATATTATACTCCTATCTAGGCTTGGGTCTTCCAAGCGGTCTGTCTCTTTCCCTCAGGTTTCCCCACCAAACCCCTACACACACCGATATAACACCGTACAGTACTAATAAAGCTGCACAGTTAGTATACCGGAACTGTCTACATCCATGGAGAGCAGTTCATCTTAAGAAGCGGACAACTCCACAGACAGTCAAGAGCTTCCACATATTTTAAGAAACCCGACGTTTGGTTGCCGTATTCTGAACAGCCGGACATTTGACTCTGTCCTGAGCCAGATTAATCCAATGAGCGCCCTCCCATCATAAGTATAAAAGTATAAGATCAGTTCAAGCGTTATCCTCCCACCCATAATCAGATCTTTCCCTCGTGTTCATCCAGCCACCTGTTAAAACCCTGTATTCACTTCTATTCCCTCCGATTCGTGTCATGTGTCCCCCCTCCCCCAGCTCATCGTCCTTGATTTGGTCTAACTAATAACATTTGGTGAGCAGTAACAATCAAGAAGTCAGTCATTAGAAAACCATCTGCGGCATCCTGTTCCATTCCTTCCTCTTAGGTACAAACATCTTACTCAGCACCCTCTTCTCGAACACCCTCAGTCTATGTCTTTACCAGACGAAGTTTGACGCTAGAATAAAATAACATTTATAATTGTATCAAGTCCTTTATTTGTCCAACTAATGCACACAAATTATTATAAAATTGTTGGACTGTTAAAATGATTTAAAATTATACTAGTTGCTCCAACATGTTTCGGTTTACATTAACCATCATCAGGGAGATCTCAGGCTGTGCTTCGCTAAAGTTACAATGTTGACTTCGGTTACATATCAAATAACATGACATATAACGATATATGCAACAGAAGTCAACGTTGTAACTTTAGCGAAGCACAGGTTGAGAGCTCCCTGATGATGGTTTATGTAAACCGAAACATGTTGGAGCAACTATTATCATTTTAATTGATTTTAACAGTTTATCAATTTTATAATTTTAAATGACTTTAACTGTTTAACAATTTTAGAATAATTTGTGTGCATTAGTTGGACAAATAAAGGACTTAATACTATCCACATGCACGGAGCAACTACGAAGATTTATAAGTACACTTCTGTATATTTTCATCCTCAGTCGTTTACTTACAGCAACACATAACGACATTCTGAGCAGAAGAGTAGCAAAGATTCTCGAATTTTCATTTGCTCTTAATTTATTGATGACTGCAATTTTGTTGTTAGTGTCGTTCTCAAACAGCTGAAATTTGCAATATTTTCAAAGGACTCATTAGCCTATTTTTAGGTGCGCCATCCCCGTTGTGTTATCAAAATAACAATATCAATGTAATATGTATATATCGTCAAAACACAACTATATTTATTAGCAGTATATTGGGTGTCTACTACAATAGGCACAACTACGAGTTTCGGCCACTTATGTTGGCCATCTTCAGGTTGTACATGAACTTACAGACTAGCTATACAACATATGTAGGGTGTTTTTTTAGGGTGTGGAGAAAGGGGTTTATTAGCCAATTTTATGTTGTAATTATACCCCGCATTCTCTTGAGCAGGCGTGTGCTCAGTTTTCCCCGCATTCACGTCTAGAACAATCTCGTGGCTAGTGGCTAATCCACATAAGGAACGATCTGATTAAGGCAGAAATTGTCACTGCGAACTGCATAGTTAGGTTAGACCGCGTGCGAGCCTACAGGTCTTCTGACAGCCCGATCCCAAATCAACGGTAAAGTCCTGTTTGTCCGCACAATAATTCAGCATATTCCTGTCACCGAAAACTGCGAAACATCTAACAGCTCTGTGGCTCAAGAAATGTATTGAACTTTTCAATCATTTACTAATCATGCGGCAGACAAGCATACATATACTGATGCAGCTATCTCGAAGAAAAACATATTATTCTTGCAGGGATTTAAGGTTTTTTTGGAAGCGAGTAGGAAGGTTATGATCTTATGGGGTGTACGACCAAGCAGTTTCGTAGATATACTCCAGGTGAAATGTGATGGGCACATGGTGACACACGGGAGGGGTAGTGAAGGGAAACTAGCGAATCGATTGGGAAGCCAGTACCCTTCACACTACCTCGGAACATTGTGTATCCAGCATTACTACCGCTGATGCGCACACCTCGGCTGCCAACAGTCGACTGAACTGACACCACCGCCGATTTAAATGGACTCGTCCGTTTCACCGAAAGACGAAATCTGGTTTCTGCGCGTGTGCCATTACATTTCAACTGGCCTCTACCTACCGACGTGCTTATCCAAAATTAAGAGAAAATTATGTCAGCGGTTCCTGCAAAACGTTGCTACGTGAATACGAAACGTCCTATCCAAGAGGCAGTAACTGCTCTTATGCCAAATCTTCGTTTTCTTCGACAGATTTAAACTCAGATTAAAAACAGGGACACACTTCAGAATTTACGTAACGGTCGGCTTGAAGGCGATGCTAAATTCACTCCTGCAGTTTCAACTATATGTTCATACCAGTTTAAAGGGGAACTAACGGAGGTAATACACATATCTCCAAGAGAAGCAGGAACCAAAGAAGATGTAAAAAGGAAGACAGAACACAAATATTCCCAAGACTCCAAAAGAAGATAACATGAGAGGAGTTCTGGTAGGAAGGCTGATGAAACCATGGAAAGAATAAAAGGGAGCATGAAGATTGAAAAGAGCCCCCAGACGTCTCCTTTTACTTTATCTTCTCCTCTTCATCCGTTCTTTTTTGAAATTTAGAAACCTCTTGGGTTTTGTTTAGTTTTCTTCCTTCCATTCTTCACCCCTCGATGATAGAAGATATAATCACTGGGATATTACCCCGACAAGTGAAGGCTAGAGTGCATAATGTTAGAATAATTCATAGGAACAGAACAAACAGGGGAAGGTTTTTATACCGTCACGCCAAATGAGGGCTGAAAATTACAAACAGACAAAAGCGGGAACAAAGTAGGAGGAGTGTATTGCATATAAGGTTATTCCCTTAGTGCCAAACCCCATTCTCTCTGTTTTGAATTCTCTCCTCTGGATGTACTGTACCAAGATCTCTTATGAGTATGCAGTTCAGTTTTCAATATATATATATATATATATAACTTTTTCTCTTATTACATTCCTACTCACTTCTCCTTCAGAATGCAAGCTGCAGCCAAATTATTTCTTTCGAATGATGTTCATGTAACGTCTTTCGAAAAATGATGGAACTTCACCACAGTAACGAAGAGCGCTGCGCAATGAACAAGGGTGCTTATTCCAGTTCTATTCCCGTGTAAGCGAAGCCACTTGAAACGGCTATGATAAGAAGTTGTATAGGGTTGACTGAAACTCGTATAAGAGTTGGAGCAAAAAAGAAAACAGGAACTACCAACCGCAGGTTCGTGCCTTGCCGCCGATTTCCAGAACAAGATCATAACATGAGACATTTCTTTCGGCCAACAAATTTAGCACGAATCGTTGAGGACAGCAAAGATAAAGCCTTACAAATTTTTAACTCGCCATTAGTTGGTAGTGAGAATCCAGCTACACACTGTGGTCATCTTGAAACAGGAGAGAACAGTCCGACAGACTCTAGAAAGGAGACTGAGCTGATCCAACAGCCGGGTCGAAAACAGTGGGGAAAAACAAAATCTCTGAAAATGCTGTGAATGTAATTACATGAATGCAACCAGAAGTGCATCATACAGCTGCCAGAAAAATCTTGGCTCGAAAAAATCAGTCAATAAATAATCTACTTACAATATGGCAGATTTAAACTACTTGGAAATGACAACAGATCCATACTGCATGCATACTGGTAATCATGGTTAAACAAACGGCTAATTAAAATCCTAGAGTGTTTGTTTGTACCGTTCAGTTTATAATCATTTTAACTTTCAGGTGAGACATCCCTGTTGTGTTGTACACAATTATAAAATATAAGCAAATATAGTCAAACACAACTGAATTAATGATTTTATTAAGGTGTATTCTTACAATGTAAGAATACACCTTAATAAAATCATGAGTTGTGTTTGACTATATTTGCTTCTATTTTATAACTAGAAACGTTTATTGTTAATTATTTCGTATCATAAGACTTCAACGTAGCCATAGAAAGTCTTAATTTTAAATACTGCTCCACATGGTGTACCCCGTGTCTCTTTCTCCATCTTTCATATGGAGAATTCAGTAAGCGGTGTTGACAAACAGGCTGGGAGATTAAGTACATCTGGCTTCCGAAAAGTTTCAGTGTCGTGCCTTTGTAATAAGGTAACGAACCTTCTGGTTACATGAACGACGGTAACAAAGCTTCTGGTTACATGAACGACGGTAACAAAGCTTCTGGTTACATGAACGACGGTAACGAACCTTCTGGTTACATGAACGACGGTAACGAACCTTCTGGTTACACGAACGACGGTAACAAACCTTCTGGTTACACGAACGACGGTAACAAACCTTCTGGTTACATGAACGACGGTAACGAACCTTCTGGTTACACGAACGACGGTAACAAACCTTCTGGTTACATGAAAGACGGTAACAAAGCTTCTGGTTACATGAACGACGGTAACAAAGCTTCTGGTTACATGAACGACGGTAACAAAGCTTCTGGTTACATGAACGCAAGGAATCCCTTCACCAGCTGAACTATCAATCGGTGAAGAATACTCACAACCATGACGTTACTTAACTATTTCGTTAGTTAGTTAGTTAGCCAAACAGCTAGTTATACGTCTCTCATTGTCTTCTTTGAGCAGCCGATACAAACTTCGCTGCAGTATGCGTTGTATGTGGATTATGATGACGAAACAAGGAATTCAGTTCACCTCCGCCCTGAATTTTTACTGAACGAATTCGAGACATTTTCTTGACCTGATGACAAATTTTCTGATAACCTCCTCGACCTTTACGGGCTAAGTTGCAGAATAAAATCTCAATTCGGATGTCGAGCCTGTCACTCGACGATCAACTCCTGTTGAATGTTTTCCTACAGCATCTTGAAAGTATTAATCGGAAGTGCCGATTAGAAGCAAGAAATCGAATTTCAAAAGCAAAAGTTAGCAATAGAGTCGCCTGTTTCAAACAGCACGAATGACAGTTTCCCATCTTATGTTTATCATTCGGGTGGATTCTTTATCGGGCTACAAGACAACGTTTGTCTGTTCTACAGCCTTAAGTGGCGATACGTCGTCCTGTGGCAGTTGACACTCGGACAATCCCGTTCAAAGATCAATCGAAGAGAGGACAGGGTGTGTCATTGCCTGACTAATAAAATTTAAATACGGTAAACTCCAGGATGGCTGACCTTTTGAAGGGAAAAATTGGGAACGGTCAATCTATGCTCTAATTTTGATATGATATTTTGGAGAAACAGTGCCTTTTGTAAGGCGGGTATTCTGGTGGCTGTAAAACGGGAAACTTTACTCCTGACAGTGGCTAGAAATGTCCAAAAACCATAAACGTGAATACTAAAAATGTTATCATATCAATTTTAAGTTACTGCTGACTCATACTAAGTGGATTTCATTATTGTCCATTTACGTTTTCCATCTTGGTGTTGAGCGCAAAAAAAATCCACAGCGTCGGTTTTACAATGAACACTGACAAACAGAGACACAGTCCTGGAAATTAACACATCCGCTCTGAAACTGTCAGTAGCTCAGCAGGTAAGCCGGGCGTTCAAACGACTGATAAGATCTGTAGAAAATGTGTCTTATTTGCGGCGAAAACGATCAAAACACGAAGGTCTTCTATAAATAAGAGTTAAATTGTGAAGTGAGAGAGAAAACCAACAAGATGCAACAATCAGATGTTTATTATCAACACTGTCTCAACATGTTTCGGGCATCATTATGCCCATCTTCAGGAGAACCGCTACCAACCACATCCAGCAGAACCAGCGCAGCACACCGCATGCAGTAACACACGGTCTTTGATCTCCTGAAGATGGGCATAAGGATGCCCGAAACATGTTGAGACAGTGTTGATAATAAACATCTGATTGTTGCATCTTGTTGGTTTTCTCTCTCACTTCACAATTTGCTCACGATGCACGGTCACAGAAACAAAAAAAGTTAATTTTAAAAATTGTTACAAACTGATATTTCACATAACTGGGACTCTAGTCACGGTTGTGTGGCTCATATTGGTGATCGAATTTTGGAATACTCGCCTTGAATATCTGCTCTAAGCGGTGCTGCTGCAGATTAACCCGTTCTCTGAAATGACACCGTGTCGGCCGGTAATAGTTACCGAATCTTCGGAGAACCGTAGAAGTTTTTAAACGTCGCTAACTTCAGGTCTTCCTAGAGGTTAAGGCTATCTAACGAATTTTCTTCAACACATGTATTATCATGACACTGAACACTACGAACCTATTTAATTCCTTAGGAAAATAAAAAATATATAACAAGTCGTTGTATGCATATTTTAAAATAAATAACAAGAACGTGGAGCGGTAAACTGAGATATCTGGAGTCGTGATCTTGATTCATCAGCTAAAAGTACGCCTGGGTCAGGGGGCACAGCTCATTCACGGCACTGGCTATGAGCACAACCAGAAGACCTTCTCCCTCCCGCTCTGTTTTCCTCGTTAATTTTCTACGTAACTTCCTGCCTCCCATACATCTTTCACACGTAAACTGGCCCTGCTAACGACACCCACAGAATTTCTTCAGCAGAAGCAAACCAACTCCAAATTATTTTTCCGTGCTACTGGATGTAGGAAGGGTGAATCTTTTGTCTTGTAGGTGAACTAAAAAGTGCGGGTTTCTATATTGCTACTCAAATACCAGTTACGTGGCATAACGGCTCTCCAGAATTCTGTAGGAAGCAACCATGAATTTACATTCACACCTCGGGAGAGGAGGAGGAGGAGTGCTTTTTTGCTTCATTCCTTAGTTCGTAAAGGAGAAAAGCTTACGAATCGTAAGCAACTGTTTCTTCGCTTACTCATCAAACTAAGTAACCAGTCAACTAATATGTATGACAAATAACAAAATGATGACCGTAACGAACACAATAAAATAACTACCTATGCTCCATACTCAACTGCCATCAGACGCGGGTACAAGAGGCATATCTCAAGCCGACGTGCTATGAGACTACCTTTCTTTCCACTATATAACTGAAGACATAAGTAACAAAAATAACCGAATTGGCTAGTGAAGTAACAAAACTAAATTGTATACGCGTCGAAACTGATCACAGTTTTGGAGGAAGATAATAATGTTTCCATCTTGCACGCAGAAGAGACAGACAGAAGGCTAAACCGAAATGTTTGCAAAATTTCTACGGACAACACCTCGTCACATTCTTGAAGACAGAATTATTAACAGAGAATACTGCGAAAATCTTCAGCCTCTGTTACACTGACTACTCAAATGAACTCAGTAAATAATCTAACACCTTGCAGTAGAACCCGAGCTTCTAAACTAATACCAAGTAACAGGACACGATTACCAATCAGTACAATTCATCTTCCAGCCATTTCCCTAAGATTCAGCCCACTGTAGTACTTCAATATCCTCTTTATCGACCGCTTTACAATGGGTTGACCCAACAAAAGACCACATACTACTTGACCGATTGGTTCTTGGTTTATTCAACGTCTTTCAACCACGTACATGCAACAATGTCGATATGGCATGGGAAGGTACATGGAAGGAAACAGGCGAGGCCGATTTGAAGATACTTTTCCAAACTTTGTTGTTCATTCCGTGCACTGTAAATTATTTACAAATCCTTAAACTAGAACGGAGTGTATGTACTTGTCTAACACAACTACATGATGGTAGAGATATGTATACAATTTATTACATAAAGAACAACTACATGTTTCGGCACTTTACATTGGCCATATTCAGGTTGAGAAATGAAAAAAACTTAGTAAGCAGCTATCCTCTACTTATGTGGGTTGTATACAGTGCGGAGGTAAGGGGTGAAGTGGGTCCGAGATCTGGCATGTGTTGTGTAGGATGGGTGGTGTGGGTTCTGCTATTGTATGCTATTCTAGGTTAATATAGTTGGATGTACGGTATCATCTTATGTTTGTAGAGATCATATGTACATGTACACTTAGCTTATAAATACACAGTGTGCAATTTTATATAATTAAATTAAGGTAATATTGAAGTGTTAAGTTTAGATGTTTCTCTTCTGGTGTCGTTGAGTCGTGCGTGTTCTAGTTGAAATGTTCAAAGAAATAGGGCTTCAAACGGTCCACCCGTCTGTGTGTGTAATAGTGATGAGTTTCGAGGATGGCAGATAGGATGATCCTTAGAAGCAGCTTTGTGTCGGCTGGTTATTCGGCGCGTATTAATATAGGTCATTCATAGTGTGGATCAACAGTTCTGAGGGTCGGATGGTCGTTGTGCTGTGTGGTGTGTGCATTAATAGCATTGGCTGGGTCGTCTCCCTGGATTACCGAAAGCTGGGTGTGTGGATGCAGACACAGGTGGGTTTTATGGCTCGGTTCGTGCACTGTCCTGTTTGATGATGTCACATATTCACTTTGTACGTGCGTTGTATGTGTGTATCGCTGAACAGAGTCACGTTATGTGAAAGTCAGTGGTGCTCAGTGTTCGTTGTGGGATGCCTCTTACCCCTTACCTCCCCACTGCATACAACCCATGTAGGTCGAGGATAGCTGTTTACTAAGTTTTTTATTTCTCAACCTGAAGATGGCCAATGTAAAGTGCCGAAACATGTAGTTGTTCTTTATTTAATAAACTCTAATACATATCTCTACCATCATATAGTTGTGTTAAACAAGTATATACACTCCATTCTAGTTTAATTACAAACACAACTGGGATGACGAACCTTATGATTACAAATCCTTAAAGTTCCAACAAATGCATTATTCTATTTCACTCCGATCTCCTACATTTGACATTTGTGTGACAGTGCATCTCTGATAAAATAGTATAAATAACCAACTAGATGCAACAATAACAATTTATTAGTAATTTCAAACAGCTCAACATGTTTCGGTCGATAATTTCGCCCATCCTCAGGAGCACTAGACTGTGTTCACAGATTGTGGTATAATGCACCGAAGACGTTGCTTTCTGGTAACCTTGTCACCAGTAGGCAACGTCTTCGGTGCGTCACACCACAAGCTGTAAACCTAGTCTAGTGCTCCTGAGGATGGGCGAAATTATCGACCGAAACATGCTGAGCTGATTGAAATTACTAATAAATTGTTATTGTTGCATCTAGTTGGTTATTTATACTATTGTACCTTCTACATACATCATCTTAACTGCTATCATCAGGGAGCTAACAACTATACGGCAATAAACATATGCTTACAGTGCCTACGCATATCAAATGTTCAGATTACATTTAAAATTTACCGTCTTCAAGATGTTATAAAATGCGATTATAATGTGTTGACTATTGCGTCATTTTTTTCTATAATACTCCCTGGAGCGTCTCTGTTTTCTGTTGACCACTTTCCAGAAGCACTGTACTTATTTATGAACCCATAAGATGTTATCGACCAACATACTCTTATTCATCGTCGACACAATCGCAAATTTCAGCTGCCTGATTTGGTCCACTTAGACCCCACAATACAAACGCCGTTTCTTCACAAACTTCTACTTCGTCTTGTATTTCTACAATATAAACCAGCGAAACGCGCATTTCCTAAATTAATATTTTAATTTTTAATTTTTGATGTCTTCTACATGATTCGAACCCGCGAGCTCATCTTCAGGAAGTGTTGTATACACAGGTATGGAATAGTGTGTTTTACATGCTTCGGTGTAAGCAGTCTGGTAAGTAAAAGAGTGTGTATATAAAATCTGCAAGACAAGCTTATACTTATGCATGTCAAACGTACAGTACCATAACTGTACATACAACCGTCTTCCCGAAGATGAATCCGCGGGTTCGAAACACATTGACTTACTTACTTACTTACTTACTTACTCCATGGTGCAGAGTCCTTCTTGAGAAGCTAACTGGTTTACAGCTAGTCAACAAATTCCCGGCATTTCACGGAACCCGAAGGATCATTACCGCACTCACAAGCGTACGCCGCCTGTCTCTATCCTGGGCCAGCCCAATCCAGTCCATATACCCACATCCCACCTCCTGGAGATCCTTCCTAATATTATCCACCCATCTACGCCTAGGTCTCCCCAGTGGTCTCTTTCCCTCCGG